>Ga0080004_1131297_pt1 | contig 21514 bp, 23 predicted proteins | sample WasSprMetagenome_FD_69207 | JGI IMG/M metagenome (GOLD analysis project Ga0080004, IMG submission 69207) | Sulfidic aquatic microbial communities from Washburn Spring, Yellowstone National Park, USA - WS (SPADES assembly) (version 2) | ecosystem: Environmental > Aquatic > Thermal springs > Hot...
GGCCGCGACGGCGGACTTGAACGGGGGCATGTACACCTCGCGCAGGGTCCGCTCGGAGATGTCGACCGTGTTGTAGTCTCTGCCGCCCTCGGCGCCCCCGTAGGCGACGTAATGCTTCGCGCACGCCGCGATCTTCTCCGGGTCGCTGGACAGCCTGTCGCCCTGGAAGCCCTTCACCGCCGCCCAGGCCATCACGGAGGCCAGGTAGGGGTCCTCGCCGAAGCCCTCCGCGATCCTGCCCCACCTCGGATCCCTGGCGATGTCGAGCATGGGAGCGAACGTCCACCTGATGCCCTCGGCCGCCGCCTCGCGGGCGGCGATCGCGGCCGCCCTCTCGACGACCTCGGGGTCCCAGCTGCTGGCCAGCGCGAGCGGGATGGGGAATATCGTCTTGTAGCCGTGTATCACGTCGAGGCCGAGGAAGAGGGGTATGCCGAGCCTCGACTCCTCGACCGCGATCCTCTGGATCTCGTTAACGTTCTCGACTCCGACGACGTTGAGCAGCGAGCCGACCAGCCCCTTCCTGACGAGCTCCTTCAACCTCTCGCTCAAGCCCATGTGGGCGCTGTACTGGCACATCTGCCCGATCTTCTCCTCCAGCGTCATCCTCCTCAGGAGGTCTTCGACGCGCTCCTCGACCGGCTTGGAGGGGTCCCTGTAGGCCTCCATCAACCTAGGAGGGGAGAGGGCGTAAAAAACGGTAGCGCGCCGGCTTCAGGCCTTCAGCCTGTTCCCGTAGCTCTCCAGGTGGACGATCTCGCTCAAGGGCTTCCGCGGCTTCGGCTCGGGCTTCTCGTCCGGGTAGCCGACGGCGAACAGCGCGACCGGGTACAGGTGCTCGGGCGCCCCCACGATCTCGCGGACCCTGTCGGCCGTAGGGGCGGTGTGGAGCCAGACCGCCCCCAAGCCGAGGCAGTGCAGTGCCAGCCAGAGGTACATGGCGGCGAGCGAGCCGTCGATCACGTAGGAGTCGGGGGCCAGCTTCGTGTCGGCGAGCACGACGATCGCAACCGGAGCTTCGGCGGCGTACCTGGCCCACCTGTGGATCTGCGCGAGCTTCTCCCTCCTCTCCCTATCCTTCACGATGACGAACTCCCAGGGCTGCCCGTTCCTCGCGCTGGGCGCGAACCGGGCGATGTCGATCGCCTCGAGCAGCAGCTCGGTCGGCACGTCGTCCTTCTTGAACTTGCGTACGCTCCTCCTCGTCAGAAGAAACTCCCTGCAGGGTTTCCCGCTCACGGGCTCCTTCACCCCAAGCCGGATATATCCCTGCGCTTTGAGAGAAGGTTGATAACCGGGCGCGCGCTGGATCGCGCGTGTGCGATACGTTCGTCGCGCTGCGCGGGTGGACTAGGGAGGGCGCGACGATCTTCGCGAAGAACAGCGACCGCGACCCGAACGAGGCTCAGGTTCTCGAGTTCCACCCCCGCTCGAGGCGCACCGAGGAGAGGGTGAAGTGCACGTACGTCAGCGTGGAGCAGGTGGACGAGACCTACGCGGTGCTGATCTCGAGGCCCTACTGGATGTGGGGCGCGGAGATGGGCGTCAACGAGCACGGGGTCGCGATCGGGAACGAGGCGGTTTGGACCCGGGAGCCTTACGCCGATAAGGGCTTGACGGGGATGGACCTCGTGAGGCTGGCTCTGGAGCGCTCCCGCACGGCGAGCGAGGCGCTGAGGTGGATCACCTCCCTTTTGGAACAGTACGGGCAGGGCGGGAACTGCAGCGCCTCGAGGAGGATGTTCTACCATAACTCGTTCATCATCGCTGACCCGAGGGAAGCTTGGGTCCTCGAAACCGCAGGCCGGTACTGGGTGGCTGAGCGCGTCAAGGACGTGAGATCGATATCGAACGCGCTCTCCATCGGGGATAGCTGGGACCTCGCCTCGAGCGGGGTCGTCGAGCGCGCGAGGGAGCGGGGCTACTGCAGGGGCCGCTTCAGCTTCAGGGACTGCTACTCCGACCGCCTCTACACGTGGGTGGCGAAAGGCCGGGAGAGGCAGGCTTACACGCAGAGGGCTCTGGAGGAGGCTAAGGGGGCCATCGACTTCCGCTTCGCAGCCTCCCTGCTCAGGAGCCACGCGAGGGAGCCCTACGACCCGTCCAAGGGCTCGAACGCGGACGTGTGCATGCACGCTGGGGGCTTCACGAGGCCATCCCAAACCGCAGCCTCGATGATCGCGATCCTCTACGAGGAGGCGCCGCTGGTCTTCGCCACGGGCACCTCCACGCCGTGCATCAGCGCGTTCAAGCCGGTCTTCCCAACCGCGGGGCTTCCCGACCTCGGCCCGCAGCCGGGCGGGGTTTGGGACGGGGGTAGGAGCTACTGGTGGAGGCACGAGCTGCTGAGCAGGAGGCTCGCCTGCAGCTACAGCCGCTACGCGCCCGCGATCAGGAGGGATATGCTCGAGCTCGAGGGGAGGTACTACGCGAGAGCGGTGGAGGCGAGGGAAAGGCTCCTGCGGGGCGAGGCTTCGCCGGAGGAGCTGAGGAGGCTCACGCGCGAAGCTTTCGAGGAAGCCGCGAAGCTGGAGGAGAGGTGGCTGGCCGCCGTCAAGCCCTCCCCCTGCTTGAACCCGCTCTACGCGCTCTTCTGGCGCAGGGTGAACAGGGCCGCCGGGATCCCGGCTTAAACCTTTATCGGCCCCGCCCCTCGGGGCCCCGTGCTCGAGGAGCGTTTGAAGGCCAAAGCCCTGGAGCGGCTGGGGAGGCTGCGGGGCGTCAGGAGGCCCGCCACCGAGGACGTGTTCGAGCGCCTCGCCTACGTCTTCCCGCGCGACTTGAGCGTCGCCGGCTACCCGAGGGAGCCGAGGGCCGCCTTCAACCCGGGCGCGCTGCTGAGGGGCGGGAAGCTCCTCGTCTTCCCGAGGCTCGTCTTCGACTACTACGGCTACACGTCCAGCGTCGGCCTCTTCGAGGTGGGCGTGGAGGAGCTGCTCTCCGGGAGCTTGAGCAAGCCGGTGGAGGCGAGGATCCTGCTGTGGCCGAGGGAGCTGTGGGAGTTCAAGGGCTGCGAGGACGCTAGGGCTTCCCAGCTGGGCGGGAGGGTCCAGCTGCTCTACACGGGCTACGGCTACCACCGGAGGGGCGAGGGGCTCGAGCTGAGGTGGGTGCAGGGCTTCGCGGAGCTGGACGAGGGGCTGCGGGAGGTCAGGAGGGGCTTCTTCACCGTCGCCGGAGGGGGCGAGCGGCTAGCGCCGAGGATGAAGGACTCCGCGCTCCTGCGCTTCTCCGGCGGCAGGGCCTTCCTCCTGTGCAGGCCGACGCTCGACGGCCTCCAGGTCTGCTGGCGCGCCGAAGCCGACGCGGGCTCCCTGGAGATGCCCGAGGAGAGCATGGAGCCCGTCCTCGCGCACGAGGAGTGGGAGACGCACGTAGGCTGGTCCACCAACGCCGTCCAGCTCTCCGCCAACGAGTGGCTCGTCGGCTGGCACGGCGTGCTCAAGAGCGACCTCTCGTACAGGAACGGGCTGGCGGTGGTGGACGGGGAGGGGAGGCTGCTGGCGGTCAGCGACTACCTGCTGGCCCCCAAGGGCCTCGTCGAGGAGTACGGCGACCGCCCCCTCGTAGTCTTCGGGTGCGGGCTCGCGAGGTACAAGGAGCTGCTCCTCTGGGTGGGCGGGGTCAGCGACTACGCGATCGGCTTCTTCGCAGCGGAGCTGGACAAGGCGCTGGAGAAGCTCAGGTGGTTGAGCGCTTGAACGTCAGCAGCTCGACGATCGCGCCCAGAGTCTTCCTCGCGTCCACGTAGGCGTAGGAGCCGCCCTCGAAGTCCCCCCTCTGCACCAGCACGCCCCCCTCGCTCTCCAGCTTGCGTATCGCCGCCTCCATGTCGTCCACCACGAAGGCGATGTGGTGGATGCCGGGCCCCTGCTCCCCCAGGAACTCGCTCCACGTGCTCGGTCCGCCGATCGGCTCGATCAGCTCGAGCGTCACGCCGCCCAGGTTGAAGAACGCCAGCTTCGCCCTACCGCGCGAGGGCGAACCCCTGTACACCATCCGCGTCCTCTCCCACTCCTCCGTCTCGATCACCTGCGGCTTCGGCACGCCCAAGAGCCTCGCCCACCTCTCCGCGGTCTCCTCGATATCCCTCACGACGACCGCGACCTGGGTCAGCTTGCCCAACCCCTCCATCGCGGGCCCTCAGCGAGCCTCCCGAAAAACTTTGCCGCCGAAGCGCGCTAAGCGCCCTCGGGCGCTTCGTCCCCCTTCAGGCTGACCACCACTATTGGTATCTTCGCCTTTATCCTCTCCTCGTTCAGCTCGTCCAGCGGGATCGAGCAGAGCTTCGACGCGAGCTTGAGGTCTCCCGTCTCCACGAGGAGCTTTAGCGCCGTCCTCAAGGGCTCAGGCCTCGACTCGATGTAGCTCCAATCCGCCTCCCTCCTCCGAAGCTCCCTCGCCCACTCCAACTCCTCCCTGTACCGCTCCACTAGCTCCCTCATCGCGGCTTACAATAATAGATAGGGCTATAGCGTTTGCGCTCGCCGCCCTCGAAGCGAAGCCGCGACCCCTATCCTAGCCCGCCTCTAGCTTGCGGCTCCGCGCGGGCCGCTTAGGGGGTTAGCGAGGCTGCCGCCTCCTCGACCGCGACGACCGCGGCCCTCACCAGCATGCTCAGGGGCAGGCTGGGCGGGGGCCCCGGCTTCCTAGCCGCGATCTCGGGCGTGTAGGGCACGTGGATGAAGCCGGCCCTCCTCGGGTAGCCCCGCAGGTCCGCGTGGCGGAGCAGCAGGTACATCGCGAAGTTGCACAAGAAGGTCCCCGCCGAGTTGGAGATCGCCGCCGGCACCCCTTCACCCCTCAACCGCTCCAGGATCCTCCTCAGGGGGAGCGTGGAGAAGTAGGCGGCGGGCCCCTGCGGGTCGATGGGCTCGTCCACCGGCTGCGCGCCGTCGTTGTCGGGCCTGCCCGTGTCCATCAGGTTGATGGCGACCCGCTCCAGCCTCACGTGCGTGACCCCGCCGGCTAGGCCGAGGGCCACCGCCACGTCCGGCTTCAACCGCTCGAGGAGCTGCGCGAGCGCCTCCCTGCACCGCTTGAACGAGACGGGGAGCACGGCCCAGTGCGCGTCGAAGCCCGCCCCAGCCAGCTCCGCGGCGGCCCGCTCCGCGGCCCACGCGGAGGGGTTCTCGCGCTCGTCGCCGAACGGCTCGAAGCCGGTCACGAGGACCGTTGGCACGGCGGGCCCCGGTCGCCGCCGCTTTTAAACCCGGCACCGCGCACTTCCGCGCGTGAGGGTCGCGCCGGAGACCTCCACCGCGGCCAGGCTGAGGGCTCTCGCCGCGCTCGCGGCGCTCAAGATCCTCTCCCGCGCCGCTTGGGGGAGGCTCCGCTTCAAGGGGCTTCGAGTGGTCGTGCCGAGGGGCTGCTTCGCCCCCATCTTCGTCTCGACAGCCCTGCTCAGCGACGCGGCCGCCGCGCTCGCGAAAGGGGGTTTGGCGGTGGAGGCGGGGGCCGGCTGCGGCCCGCTCGCGCTCTCGCTCGCGCGGAGCCGGGGGGTGGAGGTCGTGGGCACGGACGTGGACACACGCTGCCTGAGGGCTTCGCTAGCCAACGCGAAGCTGAACAAGCTGGACGCGCTCTACCACCCGGTCGCCTGCGCGGAGGCGAGCTGCTTGAGGAGCGGCGCCTTCGACTACGCGCTGGCGAACCCTCCCTACCTCCCGCTCGACCAGCGCTTGAGCCTGCCCGCCTGCGGCGGCGCCAGCTTGGAGGTCTACAGGAGGATGCTAGCCGACGCCGCTCGCGTGCTGAAGCAGGGCGGCATCCTCCTCTTCACAGCGTCCACGCTCACCGGCCGGGTGGAGGGGGCCGCGCTGCTGGGCGAGCGGTGGGCCCTCTTCGACCGCGTGCGAGCGTACGCTTGGAGGAAGCCTAGCGGACCCTCACCCAGTCGACCTCGAGGCACGTGCGCTGGCGCGCGCGGCACTTCCACGCCTCGTAGAACTCATTCTCTATAGTGTCGTTGCGCATTCTCTATCTTTTTCTTTAACTTTTTGATTAGAAAAGATCACTTTCAGGCTTCTCAACATCGAATTTATAAACCCCCGCCTCGCCTTCCACCCGTGCCGCGCGGGGAAAGCGCGGCGGTAGCGAACGCGGTGAGGGGGCTGGAGCCCCGGGCCCTTGAGCTCGAAACCCCCCGTCCGCTGGGCGCTGCGCGCGCGAACCGGGCAGAGGCAGTAGGAGAACAGAAAATTACAAAAATCAAAAATAAAAGTAAAAATAAAAACATAGGGAACGGTGAAAACGGTATTGTGCCGTTGAACGTTTGGGCTGAGAACCCGAACTGCGCGGAAGCGGTGGTTTGGAGGGTTGACACGGTTAAGCTCTTGCCCACGCCGGAGCAGGTGGAGCTGCTACTGCGCTTCGCCAAGGCGACGCGCGCTCTGGTGAACATGGAGCACGAGCGTCGCAGGCAGCTGTACGAGCGGACTAGGATGATTGACACAGGAATAAAGCACGCGTACTGGAACCAAGACTACGCGCAGCTCAAGGAGTTCATCGGTTCGAAGAACTTCGATGAGGCGCTCTGCCTCGTAGCGGAGAGCTGGAAGAGTTTCAAAGAGCTGCTAGAGCTGAAGGAGCAAGGACGCTTACCGGCGTGGCTTGACCCTAAGCCGCCGAAGCGGCTCAAGCGGCTGCTCATCGCGGTCAAGCACGACAATTACAAGGTGTTCGAAGGCGAGGAGGCGATCTGGCTGGGCTACTACAACGTGAAAATCCTTTTCCAAGGGGAGCTGCGCTGGTGGCCGCAAAGGCTGCAGCAGGGGCGCCTCATCATCGTTTACGACGAGGTGAAAGGCGCGTGGTACGCTCACATCGCTTCGGAGATGAAGCTGAAGCGCGATGCACGCGCGCCGCTCAAGTGCGGCATCGACCTAGGGCGGGAGCAGCTCGCCGCAGTAGTAACGGAAAACGGCGTCGCGCTGTTATACCGAGGAACCGTGCTAAAGAGCGAATACCACTTCTTGAAGATTAGAGTTTCAGAGCTCGACAAGCGCGCGCGATTCGCGGATTTCGACACAAGCGTGCGGCTGGAGAAGAGGAAGTGGCTCTACCGCAGGTTCAGAATGAGGAAGCGAGAGCTTATTAAGAACATGGCGGCGCACCTCGCGAAGACGCTGCGCGAGCTTGGTGTCACGGAGATCTACATCGGCTACCCGAGGGATATCAAGCGCGATAAGCCCACAGAAAATAACAACGCGTGGCCGTACTGGTTAGTGATCAAAGAAATAGCGCGCGCCACCGAGAACCTCGGCATCGCGGTCTACTCGGTGCCCGAAGAGAACACTTCGAGGATCTGCGCCCGCCACCGCTGCGAAGTTGTCAGGAAGCCGAGGGGGTTGGTCAGATGCCCCTACGGGCATATAATGCACGCGGACTTGAACGCGGCGATGAATATCCTGAAAAGAGGCGGAGGAAGGGTGCCGGAGCGCGTCAAAGTGCTCAGCTTCACGCCCACGCCAGACGGAGTCATCGAGCGCGGGAAGAAGCGAGAAAGCAAGGCGGAACCCGATAGCCCTGCGCAAAGGGCGGGGTAACGACGTGGCGCGCGCTCCAAGAAGCGACCAAAAATTTAAACCCTAAAGCTGCAGAAGGGATTGGTGGAAGACCTTGGGAGGGAGACAGCGGACATCTATCTTCTTTGATGTGGGTAAAGAGGGGTCCCAGAGTTCTAAGGTGCGCTCCGAGGCGGAAAGAGAGAAAGGAAAAACTAAAAAGGGTGGCAAAAGCTAGAGAGTGAGTGTGGTATCGGAAAGCGAGCGCCATCGTAAGCCGCCGCCTCGCCCCACCATAAAGCGGTGTGTAGTTATCCCCGCATCGATTTTCGTTGGAGAAGATCGCAGGCTGGCGACGCTGCGCCTAGGTTTGTTAGCTAGGTACTTAGCCATTTTCAGAGTGGAGGAAGTTGTAATTTTCGGCAAGGACGATACATTGGTAGCAGAAGTACTCAGGTACGCCGAGACACCCCCGTACCTGAGGCGCAGAACCATACCTCTACACCCCTTGCTGCGATACGCCGGGGTTGTGCCGCCTCTTCAAAGTCCACACCACCCTTCCTCGGTAAAAGGCCGAGGTTTTGTATGCGAGTACAGGGAAGGCATCGTGCTGGGTTCTGCAGGCGGGTACGCGGTGGTGGATGTGGGGTTGAGAGAGCCGATAAAAGTCAAAGGCTCACGCAAGGCCGGAGAGAGAGTCACTGTTTGTCTTGATGGCGAACCTAGGATCGTAGGCAGAAGCGAAGTACCCTACTATTGGGGTTACAGCATTAGCACGGTGCCGGACCTACGGAGCGCAGTGAATATCTGCAGAGACTACCTGAAAATCGCCACCTCGAGGTTGGGAACGCACTTGAGGGAAGTGTCAGAAGAGCTCGCGTTAAGAGCGAAAGAAAAAAGTAGGGTGGCGCTATTCTTCGGGGAAAGGGAAAAAGGGCTCTTCGAACTGGCTGCTGAGGAAGGTCTAGACGTCACCGAGGGATTCGATTACGTAGTGAACCTTGTACCCCATCAGGGTTCTTTCACGATCAGGACCGAAGAGGCGGTGCCGATAGCTTTGGCGCTACTTGACTACATTCTAGCTGAAGCGCGCGCGCCGTGAAAGATTTAAAAAGTGGACGTTACCGTGCGCGGGAAGTTGAATGGTCAAGGACCATAAGCCCCGCAAAGGCTCGATGGCCTTCTATCCGAGGAAGAGAGCCCGCAGCATAGTTGCCAGGCTGCGCACATGGGTAGATGTGGGGAAGGTTCAGCTGTTGGGTTTTGCGGGGTATAAGGTCGGCACATTGCACATGGTTAAAGTGGAGGATAATCCAAACAGCCCGCTGTATGGTCAGGAATTGGTTAAAGTAGCCACCGTGATTGAGACTCCACCCTTACTAGTACTAGCCGTAAGGGTTTACGAGAAAACACCATACGGTCTCAAAAGCGTAACAGAGATTTGGTCCTCCAATATTCCCAAGGACCTTGAGCGTGTGGTAACGATACCCAAGAAAGACGTGCAAAAGCAGCAAAAGAAGAAGCTGGAAGAGGTTTTAGATAGAGCGACGGAAGTGAGGGTTCTTGTTTGCACGCAACCTAGAAGAGCCGGAATTGGCAAAAAGAAACCTGAACTCTTAGAGATCAAGATTGGAGGATCAGCAAAAGAAGCCTTGAACTACGCGTTGAGTATCTTGGGGAAAGAGGTGCGAGTAAGCGATGTTTTCTCGGTCGGTCAGTACGTGGATGTGGCGGCTGTTACGAAGGGAAAAGGGTTTGAAGGGGTTCTTAAGAGGTTCGGAGTCAAAGAGCTTCCGAGATGGCATAAGCACAGGAAGGGTAGCAGGCGCATAGGTACAGTAGGGCCGCAGTCGCCTGCGATAATGTTCTCAACTCCATTTGCTGGCCAAGTTGGTTTCCACCAGAGATTGGAATACAACAAACGCATCCTTAAGATCAGCGAAGCTGGGAAGGAGGAGATAAACCCGCCCGGAGGATGGCCGCACTACGGTCTGGTTAAAAGCGATTTTATATTGCTTGAAGGTACAATCCCCGGACCCGCCAAAAGACTCGTTAGGATTCGCTTTGCTGTCAGGCCGCCTAAAGAGAAAAGAGAAGAGCCCAAGATCGTCTATTTGAGTGTTGAGGGGAGGGGTGAGTGAGGGCCATGGAAACTGTTGTGAACGTATTCGATCTCGAGGGTAATGTTGTAGGGACAGCAGAGCTGCCCGTCATTTTCGCTGCACCGCTTAGACCGGATCTTATAAGGAAGGCCGTCTTGGCCCTTGAAACATCGCTCTTGCAGCCGAAGGGCACCGACCCCTTAGCTGGTAAGAGAACCACCGCCGAAAGCTGGGGTGTAGGCCATGGTGTGGCTAGAGTGCCGCGGATTAAAGGTGGTAGCAGAGCGGCGCGGGTTCCTCAAGCGGTCGGGGGGAGGAGGGCTCATCCACCTAAAGTGGAGAAGAAGATCAGGGAGTTCATTAACGAGAAAGAGAAGCGTTTAGCAACGATTTCGGCGCTCGCTGCCACCGTGAAGCTTGACCTTGTTAAAGCTAGAGGGCACAGGGTTGATTCGGCAAAACAGATACCGCCAGTCGTCGTGGACGACCTGCAAGGTGTTACGCGCACAGCCGAAGTTAAAAAGATACTGAAGGTGCTAGGGCTCTGGGACGATGTGGAAAGAGCTCGTGAGGGTATTAGAATACGGGCTGGTAAAGGTAAGATGCGTGGCCGCCGCTACAAAGTTCCCAAGAGCCTCCTCATAGTCGTGGCTGAAGACCGCGGCATCTCTAGGGCAGCACGGAACTTACCAGGCGTCGATGTAGTTGAAGCGCGCAACTTGAACGTTGTTCACTTGGCGCCCGGCGGGCATCCCGGCAGGCTAACTCTATACACTGTTTCAGCTTTAAAGGAGCTAGAATCAAGGTTCAAAGAGGTGGTGGTATGGAACCCGCTCGCGTTATAGTGAGACCGTACGTAACGGAGAAAGCCTTAATGCTGGCAGAGAAGAACAACATGCTGACGCTAATCGTCGATCGTAAAGCTACTAAACCACAGATAAAGGCTGCTGTGGAGAAGCTGTATGGAGTAAAGGTAAAGAAGGTGAACACGGTCATTGCGCCTACTGGCGAGAAAAAAGCATATGTTAGGCTGGCTGAGGGGTTCAGCGCAATCGACGTGCTGACGAGATTAGGAGCTCTATAAAGGTGGTATGGATGGGAAAGAGGTTGCTCGTCCAGAGGAGAGGGCGGGGAAGTTCGGTCTTCAGAAGCCCTTCATGGAGGCGCGAAGGTAGTGCTAGGTATAGACCCTTCAGGTTCGATGAAGTGTACAATAGAACCATAGCTGGTACTGTTGTGGAGCTTTTGCACGACCCCGGTAGAGGGTGTCCTCTGGCACGTGTGAAATTCGAAGATGGTGTAGAAATGCTGATGGTAGCGCCGGAAGGTCTCGCTGTGGGTCAGCGTATTTACTACGGTGCAAACGCTCCCGTGAGGGTCGGCAACATCCTTCCTGTAGGCAAGGTACCTGAAGGTACTATGGTGTGCAACATCGAGATCAGACCAGGAGATGGCGGCAAACTAGCCCGGTCAAGCGGAACTTACGCTACAGTACTGGCGCACCGGGATGATAAAACACTTATCCAGCTTCCATCGAAGAAAGTGAAAGAAGTTAGTTCGCATGCGAGGGTTACGATAGGGATTGTTGCTGGCGGTGGACGAGTGGAAAAACCTATGCTGAAAGCAGGAAAAATGTACTACCTTTCGAAAGCCAGATCGTTCAAGTACCCCACGGTTAGAGGTAAGGCTATGGGTGCTTACGCGCATCCTGCAGGCGGAGGACACCACCCGAAGGGGCTTGTTCCAGTATCACGCACGGCTCCGCCTGGTCAGAAGGTCGGCCATATAGCTCCGAGGCGAACTGGAAGGAAGCGCGGTGGAGGACAACGTTAAAATTTTGAAACCTTATGCGCTAGCCTTTCGTCAACTTTCCTCGTATTACAGGATTGAGGATCATTTTTTAACTGCGTTTTTCTGAATTGTGTGCTTAGCTGTAACCGGAAAGTGCTGTAGTGTAGGGAACTAGAAGAAGCTAAACCTTTTAATACCTTAGGGCACGGTCCCGAGGGATTACATGAGCTCTAGGAGGGAGTTCAGGTATAGAGGGCATACTTTAGAGGAGCTTCAGTCCATGCCTATAGACAAGCTGACGGAAGTATTGCCAGCTAGGCAGAGAAGAACTTTGAAAAGAGGCTTAAAGGAAAATCATAGGAAATTTCTAGAAAAAATAAGGAAATTAAATGAAATGGGAGAAAAAGGTAAGAAAAAATCAATAAAAACCCATTTAAGAGATATGATAATACTACCGGAGATGGTTGGATTTACTATTCACGTATATAACGGGAAGGAATACGTGCCAGTGGAGATACGGCCAGAAATGGTAGGTCACTACCTCGGTGAGTTCGCTCCCACGTGCAAAAAGGTTGAGCATGGAGAGCCAGGCCTCAAGGCAACGAGATCATCGATGTTCCTCCCACTTAAGTAGTTCGGTGCGCGTCGGAGTTTTTAGCCTGTCGCCTTCAGCTTTAGCACCGGCTCCGCGGGCTCGCGCTCGCAAATAAGATGCAAAAATGCTTTTAAACATTGAGGAGAGCGGGCGGGCAGCGCGTCGCGGGGTGATTGAATGTCATCGAAAACTAAAACGTTCCAGTTCCTCGTTGAAGGGGGAAAGGCGTCTGCGGGGCCGCCTATAGGCCCCTCTCTAGGGCCGCTAGGCATAAACGTTCTAGAGGTCGTGAAGAAAATAAACGAATTAACAAAAGATTTCTCTGGAATGAGAGTACCCGTGAAAGTAACTGTAGATACTGATAGAAAAACATTCGATGTTGAGGTGGGAATGCCGACAACAGCCGCCCTTGTGATTAGGGAGTTAAAGGCGGAGAAAGGGTCGGGTCAAAGCGGGCGTGAGTACATAGGCAGCATATCTTTCGAGGCTGTAGTGAAAATAGCTGCGCTGAAGAAAAACGATATAGGAGCGAAAACACTAAAGTCCGCTGTGAAGTGTGTTGTGGGTACTTGCCAGAGCATGGGTGTGAAAATCGACGGTAAAACTCCAAAAGAAATTTTAGCAGAAATGGATGCCGGAATATACGATGAAATATTAAATAAATATGAAAGTTCGGGTGGTAAAGCGTGAGCTTAGATTTAAGAAATTTGGAGAAAGCCGTCGAAGAGGCTAGAAAACTTGCTAAGCCACGTCGATTCGTACAGAGTTATGAGCTCATCGTCAAGCTTAGAGATGTAGATACGAAACAACCCGAGAATAGGTTCTCAGAACTTATCGCCTTGCCGCACCCACCAGCTCGCAAGCTCTCGAAAGTGGCCGTGATAGCCGAGGGCGATATGGCGTTAAAGGCTAGAGATGCTGGAGCTGATTTCATCATGACAAGAGAAGACCTCGAGAAGGTGGCGAGCAGCAAGAAAGATGCTAAAAAGATAGTCAAATCCTTCGATGTATTCCTCGCTCAGGCAGACCTTATGCCCCTCGTCGGCAGGCTTATGGGCCGGTACTTAGGACCTCGGGGAAAGATGCCTCAACCAGTCCCTCCATCGGCCGATGTAAAAACTTTCATTGACAGAGCTAAGAGATCCGTGCGAGTGAAGCTCAGGGATCAACCGTTGATCATGTGCAGGATAGGCACTGAAGACCAGAGCCCAAAGGAGGTTGCCGAGAATGCGATGGCCGTGATGAACTTCCTTCTGAGTAAATTTAAGCCGCAAAACGTAGAGAGGGTGTACGTGAAGTTGACTATGGGGCCTCCGGTAAAGGTGATGTAAAATGGCAGTAAGCAAATCCGTCGGCTACGTGAGGGAGAAGCCGCATCCACCAGATAAAGTCAGGAAGCTTGAGGAGTACGTGAGTTTACTCTCCAAGCACAGCTACTTGCTTCTATGCGATGTAACTGGGATTCCGGCGCAAGCGTTGCATGAGATGCGGCGTAAACTCAGGCTGCGCGGTGCAGAGTTGAGAGTCGTGAAGAACAGAGTTTTCGCTAAAGCTTTAGAGAAGCTTACCGGGCGGGCTTCAGACCGCTTTGTCGAGCAGCTTACGGGGCAGAACGCCGTTATATTTACAAACGAAAATCCGTTTGCGCTCATCCTGTTCCTGAAGAAAGAGTACAGAATGACCCGTCAGGCGAAGCCCGGAGATGTGGCTACTAGCGATATACTGGTTCCCGCGGGCAATACAGGCATCACGCCTGGTCCAACAATGAGCCTTTTCAACAAGCTTAAGATACCGATAAGGGTGCAAGAGGGTACCATATGGGTTACCACTGACACGGTTGTGGCCAAGAAGGGTGAAGTTATTTCACCTGAATTGGCCGAGCTCTTAGGCAAGCTAGGCTTAAAGCCTATAGAAGTGACCATTCCAATAAAAATGATACTCGTCGATGGTAAAGCTGTGAAACTCGATGAGGTCGAGCTCGAACCGGAAACGTACACCAAAGCGATAGCCGATGCCCATGGGAAGGCTCTAAATCTGGCGCTCAACGCGTGTTTACCGATACCAGAGGTAATAGGGCTCCTAATCGCGCGCGCCCGCTTCGAAGCTGACGCTTTGGCCACAGCCGTTGTTCTGCCTCTACCCGGCGTGGTTGAGCGCTCGATCGCAAGGGCGCATGCCGAGGCAACTGCATTGCTCAACGCAATCAGGCAACGCAACCCAGCTATCTAGGTAGCGAAAGCGTAATATCTAAGCGAACCCTCTCCCAGGGGGTCATGGATGAAGAGAGAGGAATTCCTGAAACTATCCTTTTTCAAGGAGAGCGGTTTCGTTCTAAAGAAGTGCAAAGTATGCGGTAAAGAGTTTTGGACTCTAAACCCCGACAGGGAAACGTGCGGGGACCAACCTTGCGTTGATTACGAGTTCATTGGTACTCGCAGCAAATCAGAGTTCGAAAGACCTGCGGAGGTGCGGGAAGCATTTCTATCATTCTTCGAGCGGGAGGGACACACTAGGGTACGCCGTTATCCAGTAGTCGCTAGGTGGAGGGAAGACGTATACTTGGTTGGCGCTTCCATTTACGATTTCCAGCCTTGGGTGACAGAAGGTTTGGTGGAACCGCCCGCGAACCCCCTAGCAATATCGCAACCCAGTATCCGGCTAACAGATGTAGACAATGTTGGCAGGAGCGGGAGGCATCTGACCGGTTTTGAGATGATGGCCCATCATGCCTTCAACATAAAGGGTAAGGAAATCTATTGGGCAAACGAGACTGTCGAGTACGCGTTCAGGGTGCTCACAGAGGTATTCAGAGTGCCACCGGAGGAAATAACGTTCAAATTTGATTGGTGGAGCGGTGGTGGAAACGCAGGCGAGGACTACGAGGTTCTCGCGAGGGGGTTAGAGCTGGCAACGCTGGTATTCATGCACTACAAAGTTACTAATGGCGATTTGGTTGAAATGTCTAATCGTATAGTAGACACCGGCTACGGTTTGGAAAGGCTGCTATGGTTCCTTAAAGGTACCCCTACAGTATACGATGCAGTTTTTCACGATACCATTGAGGAACTTCGCCTGAAAGCTGGATTGACCCCGCTCGATCCCTCTATTTCTGAGGAACTAGCTCGCAAATCGGGAAAGCTCGATTTTAAGGAGCCTGAAAGTGCTTTCTCGAAATTCAAGGATGTGGCTAGTTCGCTTGGCATGGATCCCGCTCAGCTGTGGGAGTTAATTGCCCCTTACCATTCCCTTTACGCGCTCGTCGACCACACCAGAACGATCATGTGGATGTTAGGGGATGGTGTTGTTCCTTCGAATGTGGGTGCTGGCTACTTGGCTAGGTTATTGATAAGGCGGGCGCTTAGGCACTTGTGGAAACTCGGATTAGAGATTCCGCTGGCGGACGTTGTCGCGCTGCAAATTAAACTATGGAAAGAAGACTTCCCGGAATATAGAGATGTAGAGGACGAAATCCTAGACATGGTGGACTATGAGGAGTCAAGGTACAAGGAGACATTGACCCATGGCAAGAAGGTAGTGGAGCGCGTTGTGAAGGAGTTAAAGGCTAAAGGTGCGAGCTCGATTCCGCTCGACAACCTGTTGACGCTCTACGAGTCGCACGGTCTACCTCCAGAAATCGTTGCGGAAGAAGCTTCAAAGCTGGGATTGGCGGTTGAAGTACCGCTCAATTTTTACTCGATGCTAGCTTCCAAGCACGAGACAAGCCTAAAGAAACCGGTACCGATAGATGAGGGGTTAACCAAGCTTGCGGAAGGAGTGCCGCAAACTAGAAAATTATACTACGAGAACCCTCGCTTGTTGGAGTTCGAGGCTAGAGTTTTGCGCGTGTCGGGTAACTCGGTAATACTAGACCAGACGGCATTTTACCCCGAAGGAGGTGGTCAGCCGCACGATGAAGGGGGTCTAGAGTGGGATAAAGGTTCATGCCGTGTTACCCGCGCCCTTAATGTCGGAGGCGTTGTCGTGCACGTATGCGAAGGCGCGACACCTCCCGAAGGGATACTTGTCAGAGGTCGAGTAAACGCTGAAAGGAGGATTGCACTCATGCGCAATCACACTGCTACGCACATAGTGCTCGGTGCGGCAAGGAGAGTGCTGGGTAAGCACGTGTGGCAGGCTGGAGCTCAAAAGGCTGTCGAGCAAAGCAGGCTCGACATCACTCACCACAAGAAGATAACACAGGAGGAACTTCAGGCGATAGAGGAGCTAGCTAACCGGGTAGTCATGGAGAACAGGGCTGTCAATGTGTTCTTCGCTGACAGGACAGCGGCAGAGATGAAGTACGGCTTTGTTCTCTACCAGGGTGGTGCCGTCCCCGAGCCGAAGTTGCGGATTGTTGAGATCGAAGGGTGGGATGTCGAAGCGTGCGGGGGTATACACTGCTCGCGAACTGGCGAAGTCGGCTTGATAAAGATCGTTAAAGTGGAGAGGATACAAGATGGTGTTTCCCGCATAGTGTTCAAGGTGGGAGACGCTGCATTGAAGCACATTTGGCAGCTGGAGAACGCATTGAACGAAGTCGCGCGAGCGCTCGGGGTTGAAGCCAGCGAGGCAGCTAAATCCGTGCGTGAGCTCATAAAAGAGCGCGATGAGATTGTAAAGGAGTTAAACCGGGTGAAGGAATCATTGATGGAGGAGTTGGCGGATGAGCTAGCGAATAAAGCTGAAGAGGTTGCTGGTGTTAACTTGGTCGTTAGCGTTGTTGAGGTTGAAGACGTGAGAGAACTGGTGCTTCGGGTTGCTAGGCGCTTATCGAGAGCGGTCGTTGGATTAGTGAATAAAGAGGGTAACTATGCCATAAAGGTGAGTACCGAACTTGTGAAAGAAGGGATAGATGCAAGAACGCTGAATCACGAGGTCTTAAAGCGCGTTAAAGGTAGAGGGGGAGGCGTGCCCGATTTAGTTTCGGGCAAAATCGAAATTCCCCAGGCTTTCCCAGAAGCTCTACGCGATGCTGTTGCCCATATCTTCACCCCTTAGGCTTGAAGTCACACCTAAGCTGGTTAGCGCGGCAGTCGACTTCTTCTACCTGCTCGAGCGCGGCTATGGCAGGAAAGCCTCTCTGGACGTGGTGACGTCGAGATGGGGGTTGAGTAAACTCGAAAGGGCGGCACTATACAGGTGTGTCTTTGATTCAAAAACTTCGGCGGAGCGTGTGTCTAAAATGCTCGCGAGACCGCCGGAGAAACTGGCGATCGACGGGTTCAACGTGCTCTCGACGATACAATCGGCTCTCATCGGCGACAGTCTCCTGCTAGCGATGGATGGTTTCGTAAGAGATCTTTCCGCCTCTATTAGGAGGGTTGCTGTGAATCAGCTTCTTGCGGTGGCACTTAACGTACTGCTCTCCGCTCTCTCGAGGTTGAATGTGAGAGAAACAATAATCGTTTTCGACGCGCAGGTAAGCAAGAGCGGAGAGTTCGCCAGGACAGCGAGGGGTTTACTATCGTCTTACATCGGTGGCGGCGAGGTGCTAGTGAGCAGCAAAGCTGACACCAGCCTCGCAACACTAAGCGGTGACTACATAGTGGCGACCAGTGACTCGCTACTTGTCGATAGAGTCAGAGCGGTTTTCGACGCTGGAGGTTTCGTATGCTCCGCTGTGGCCGCCGAGAGAATCATTAATTTTAAGGAGATAATTGAAGAGGAGGTGAACCGTGTTGCGGCGCGTCTCGCCAAGGGAGTTCGAACGCATGATGCGTAGAATGGGCGTGAAGGTAAAGGAGCTCGAGTGTGAGGAAGTGATTTTCGTGCTTCCCGATAGGCAGATAGCTATCAAAAAGCCGCGCGTGGTTGTTATAGAGGCTCAGGGTGAGAAAGTCTACCAGGTTTCTGGGGAGGAAGTCGAAACGGTCCGGGAGAGTTTAGAGGAGAAGGTCGAGGTAACTGAAGATGACGTGAAATTAGTTGCAGAACAAGCTGGTGTCAGCATGGAGGAAGCTAGGAAAGCCCTGGAAGAAACAGGAGGGGATCTCGCCCAGGCCATCGTGCTTCTCCAGGCAAGAAGGGGCGACAGCCGTGCTTAACCGCGTGAAATCCCTCTTAGAGAGAGCGTTGGACAAGCTTGTTGGCGATAGGATCCCCTTAAGCCCAAACGCTATCACGTTACTTTCGCTTGTTTTCTCCGCTGCAACGTTGTTAGCATCGTATCTAAGCCTTCCACTTCTTTTCACGGCTTTTGTCCTACTGCTTTCAGCGCTGCTCGACGCTTTAGACGGCTATGTAGCTAGGAAGAAAGGGAGAACCACTAAGTTTGGAGCCTTCCTCGACTCTACCATAGACAGAGTTAGCGATGCGTTGCACACATACGCGCTTTACCTCTGCGGGGTCCTTGAACCCTACCTGGCTTACGCCATGCTCGCGTCTGAGTACCTTGTGAGTTACACGAGGGCGAGAGCGGAAAGCTTAGGAGCCAACTTCAGCGGCGTTGGGCTGATGGAACGCGGTGAAAGAGTGCTCGCAAAAGCGGTAGTCATAGCCTTACAGTCTGCGAACCCTTACGCGTCAAGAGCGTTGGCGTACGCGTTAATATTGCTCACAGCCGTTACTGCTGTTCAACGGGTTCGCGCGGCAGCAGATATGCTCAGCGCGCGCGCGCCACCTGTTACCCCGCCCTAGGTGCAGGGTTACTGTTCTTCTTTTCGTTGACCGCTATTACCTTGCTCGCTGTCGGTATAAAGCTGCGCACTTTGACTCGCGCTGGCACCTTACCTCTACCTCTCGCTAGGATGTTCATCGCCGCGTTAATATCGCTATGCATTACGTGCCCGAAGGAGCACCATACCAAGCCCCTCGGCTTCCTAACCACTTCGCAGCCGTGCCTAGCGCACACTTTCGACGTGTTATCCTCGGGTATTTCGAAGGCTGCGATCCCGTGGTTCTCCAGCGTCGTCGCCAATCTTAACTTCAGCTTCCGGTAGCTCCACATGTTACTGTTCCCTTTACCGGGCTTGTCTTGAGCGAGGCCGCGCAAACCGCCGATGAACACGATGCTCACGCCGAACTCCAAGCACATCCTAGCTAGGTGCGCCGCGCTATTGGCGAACAATTGGTCCCTGTGCCGCTTCCTCTTCTCGTATAGCCTCCTGCGCATCTCCTTCAGCACAGCCCTATCCGCCTCCTCGAGCTTGGGATCGGCCAGCATCCTATCGATCCCAGCGATTTTCTTCTCGAAGTAGAAGTAATAGCTCTTCAAAGGCCCTCCCCTGTAAAGCAGAGCCACGCCCTCGCCGCTCTCGCTCAACGGCTCCGTAACGAAGGCGATGAGCCTCTCCCTACCCAAATCGATGCCAGCCTTCAAGCCGTGGTTGAGCTTCCGCTCCAGCGTCACCTCCACGCTGACTCGAGCGTACCACCGCTTCTTTACGGGATCGTAAGCGATGATTAGCCGCTCCAGCTTCGCGTCAGGCTTTGTCAACCAGCGGGGCTTCCCCGTGAACGGTATGTCTACGTTCCAGTAGCCCAAGTGCAGCACCCTCCTCTCCATGTCGACGCGGTAGTTGTCGAACCTCACCACGACGATCGGTATGCGCTGCCCATCCTTATCTTTCCTGTAGCCCGGCGGGCGCACTTTCTGCCAGGGCTCCAACCTACCCTCCTTCGCCGCCTTCAGTAACCCGATGAAGCTCCTCCACTGCTCCCCGATCAATCTACAGGCTTCGGCGAAGTTCATGCTACCCAGAAGCTTATAGATCTCGAAGTACTCTGTATAGCGGCGCTCCCAAGCGCTCTTCCAGCTGCAATCGATCTTCCCTGTCTCGAATAACAGCTTCCTCCGCCTAAAATTCTCCATGTTGATCAGTTTGGCTGTGGCATTTCCCATGTGCCGCAGGAAATCTTCCAGCTCAGGCGTCGTGAGCAAACGCAAGGTATCCGTCCTCACCACGTGCACCGCTTGGGCTCCACTCCCCCCGCTACCGCAGGGGTCACCACCCTGCCCCAACTGGAGCCGAGCCCAAGCGTTTAGAGGGACTATTTCCCGATCTGAACAGTTTTTGTCAGCTCCATTCCTTTTCTTTTTGCTTTTAGCCTTGTTTCTTTTAACATTGTTCTCTGTTCGCTTCCTCCCTGAACTCTTTAAACGCCTCGCCCTGGGGCTCTGGTCCGCCGCCCCAGGGCCCCTGTGCGAGCCCTCCATCTTTCTTTCCTCCATACTCCCTCCCCTTTCGGGGCGCCCGGCCCTCCCCCGCCCAGCCGCGTTTGCGCAGGTCTGGGCGGTTTCCTCGAAACCGGGCCTCTGGCGGCCCGGGCTCCCTCTTCGGGAGCAAGCTGGACCAGGCGCCCCTTCCAGAGGACGGGCGTGGAGGAGCCCTGCGCTAGCGGGGTAACAGCGTGGCGCGGCGCCCCCTTTAGCACCATCAGCCGCCTCGCGGCGGCTTCACTCTCCTCCCGCTTCTGGGGTGTGAGCGGGAGCCTCTCCCGCCGTTGCCTAGGACGGCGGGGTTTTCGCGCGGGCGACGACTTCACCGCCCATCCCCCTTTCGGTCTCACGGCGTCGCCGCTCGGCCACACGGGTCGCAGCTCACTTTCGGGAGCGGAGAGCGCCTAAACCTACGGAAAGCGCTCCCGCTGTAACCCCTACGCCGCCCCCGCGCCTCCGCGGGGCTAACCTAGGATGCCCCAGAGGCCCGCCCGAAGCCCAGCCCGAGAAACCCCCGAATCCGCCTGGCCGGCGGCTCGGAAGACCACGCTCCCTCCCCGCCGACCCTCACCGGGCAGCCCGCCGTTTCAGGGCTCACGCCCCTAGGCGGCGGAGCGCGCGGCCACGCGCGCGCCCCGTGCCCTCGCCCAACCCCCCCTCTACGGGAGGGCCCGCGTGTCGCAGCGGGGAAAAGCTGGGTTGGCGGATCCAGAAAAAAGCTTAGTTTCCAGACCAGGCTTCGAGCTAGGCTCTCCCCCCTCTATCGCTGCACCGCTGGATGCGCCGCGCACTCAAAGCGCTGCTCGTTGCTGCTTCTCCCTCCTCTCATCCCCCCTCCTCCTCACCCCATCCCACGCCGAGCGAACTGCCGGGGCTCATCGCTCATCCTTGCTCGGCGTGTTCACTAATATTATTTCGCGAGGCGGGATATAAAAAATTTTTGGTTGAGGCTCCGCGCGCTAGCACTAGGGTTGCTGAGGCAGCCCGTACCGAGCCGCGTAGAGCGCGTTTAGCGCGTGCAGCTCATCGACCGTGAGGCAGAGCTTCCTCACCTCTTCCACCTCCTCGGGGCTCGCTTGCTTGGCTGCGAAGCGGAGGATCGCGTTGGCGTGCGGCAGGTACCTGATGTACAGCTCCACGAGGTCCGCGTACTCAATTCCGAAGCGGGCCGCGAACTGCGAAAAGTCGAGCTGCGTGTTCTCGCGGGAAGCCTTGCTCGCCACCATCTCCGGCGCCACCCTCACCGCGAGGGGCGGCGGCACCCTGACGGCGGGCACGCTGCAGTCCGCGAACAGGTAGAACTGGCGGGGCGGCAGGTTCCTCACCGTTTCCGCAGCCTCCCTCCCCATCGACTTCTCCACTT
>Ga0080004_1186205_pt1 | contig 21491 bp, 17 predicted proteins | sample WasSprMetagenome_FD_69207 | JGI IMG/M metagenome (GOLD analysis project Ga0080004, IMG submission 69207) | Sulfidic aquatic microbial communities from Washburn Spring, Yellowstone National Park, USA - WS (SPADES assembly) (version 2) | ecosystem: Environmental > Aquatic > Thermal springs > Hot...
AAAACAAAGCTAAGCGTACCACCCTTATCATAGTATTCCCGATACTGCGTCCCACAATTACCACAAGTATACGCCTGAACCGTAAAAACACCATACCTCCAATTCTTCACAGGACTAGAATTAACAAACCCAACAATTAGGACATCTAGACATATTGTTCACATTTCTATTAGTTTGTGTTGAATATTTATTTATTTTTGGTTGTAATATCTTTATAATGCAATGTTAATAGTGATTTGCATGCATGAAATTTACTTTGAAAAGAAAGGGGCAAATGTAAGAGAAAAAGATAAAATGCTTATGTTTCATAACATGTTTTCAACTATTAAGCTGGGAACCACATCAATGGCTTCTATTTTTGTTCATGGGTGATCATGTTGGAGCGACGCCTTATTGAATCAGTTAATTTTCCCTTTAGCATGATTAGTGAGGCTTCTGCAATTGAGAAGGGTCCTGGCAGACCCCCTCATTGGGAAATGGTCTTTTGGTGGACTAGGAAGCCTTTAATTTCTGCTAGAGCCATTATTGCTGGTTGCTTGTTGCCTGAAAACACAAACGTCAACGAGTTTCTTTACGGGATCGGCATTAGACGTAAGGGTAAGAGGGCCGATGGAAGAATAACCTTTGATGGAACACCCCACAGGGTTAAACCCCGCTACCATTTTGAAGGCGTTAAGCTTCTGGATCCATTTGCCGGTTTTGGCTCCATTCCACTTGAGGGATTACGCCTCGGCTTAGACGTTACGGCTGTCGAGCTTCTACCAGTAGCATACATCTTTTTGAAAGCTGTTTTAGAGTATCCAGCCAAGTATGGCGAACGACTCGTTCGAGATGTGGAAAAATGGGGACACTGGATTACTGAGCAACTTAAAGAAGACCCATTAATTAGAGAATTGTATGAAGATGACGTGGCCGTTTACATCGGCTCCTGGGAGGTAAAATGTCCTCATTGTGGACGATGGACCCCCCTTGTTGGAAACTGGTGGCTTGCAAGAGTAAAAACTGACAAAGGATATGCTAGACTTGTATGGATGGAGCCAGTAGTCGAGGGGGATGGAGTGAAAATAAAAGTTGTTGACTTAAATAAGACTCTTGGAGATCGAGCTATTAAAGAAGCACGAGTTTCAGGCTTAAAAATAGTGGCTGGCGGAAAGGAGTTCAGAGTTCCAGAAAGCAACATTGAAGCAAGAAGGGAAACAGCCACATGCCTGCTCTGTCATCAGCCAATAATGCAGATAGACCCACAGACAGGAAAACACTATACCGAAACGAAAAATCTACCAAGAGATGTTAAAGAGAGACTGAAAGGTTACGTGAAGTATGCGTTGGAACTTTACAATAAAGGCGATGGATATGGAACAAACTCAGAATTTCCTTCTTGGATGAACGAAATTCCAGCAAGGCAGAGGGTACTCGTCAAAGTCAAAGTTAAACAAGGAGATTTAGAATTTGAACCATGCATGGAAAAAGACCAAGAAAAACTCGAAAAGGCAAAGGAACATGTGAAAAGGCTCCTAGAAACAAACGACCCTGATATACCCAGAGAAGCTATGCCACTGTATGAAGCTAGGTCAATTTGGGTTATAGTATACGGATTTAATCAATGGCATAAACTCTTTAATCCACGCCAACTCCTAGCCCTTGTAAAACTCGTAAAGATGATTCGCGAAGCAGGTAAACAGATAGAACAGAATAAACTCGAGGAAGGTCTAAGTCAAGAAGAAGCACACAAATATGCAGAGGCTATAATGATGCTATTAGCAATAGCGCTGTGTAAAATTACAAACTATAATTCTGTAACTAACAGATGGGATTCTACTTGGTGGAAAATCGGTGAAACCCTTTCCACACGAGGAATAGCAATGAATTGGAATTGGTGTGATGTAAATTTCATTGGTACTTTCATAGGATCATGGAATAAGTCATTAAATTCATCTATTGAAGGTTTACGTTACATTGCTAATACTATCCAACCTGCCACATGTAGCACTCTACTCGACGATGCTACAGTTTTAAGTAAACTTCATTATGATAAGAAGTTTTACTTAATCGTTACTGATCCACCATATTATGATGATGTTCCTTATGCTGAGCTTAGTGACTTCTATTATGTTTGGCTTAAGAGGGTTTTGAGTGATGTTGAAGATGGGCGTCTTATGCCGAACTTTCTGCCTGAAGCTTTCTTTGAGAAGGTTGGTGATAATTGGGTTGAAATTTCCACGCAGTGGGAGAGGTATGCGTTAAGTGAGGTCAGCCTTAATCCGCCAAGGCTTGGTTCTAACGCTGAGTTTGAGGATGGCGTTAAACATTTTCAGAATCTTCTTAATGCTTCGTTTGTAACTATGGCTTCTAGGCTTGAGGATGATGGTTTGCTTGTTACATATTATGCTCATACAAACCCTGATGCTTGGAAGGCTTTGCTTGAAGCTGGATGGGCAGCTGCAGGTTTTAGGGTTACAAATGCTTTTCCAATTACTACGGAATCTGCGCAGAGTGTTGTTAAGAGGGGGAAGCTTTCTATGGACACCAGTATAGTTGTGGTTTGGAGAAAGGGGGGTGAGGGGGCAATTGAGGCCTCAGAGCTTTATAATTTGATGGTGGAGGAATCAGCCAAGAGGGCTAGAGAATTGATTGATATGGGCGTCATAGGTAGAGACCTAGTTATTGGGACGCTTGCAGCCTCCCTTGCAGTAGCTACGAGATATCGTGAGATAAGGGTTATGGGAAAGATAGATACAAAAACTCTGATAGATGATTATATTTACCCGGCAACATATTTGGGATTAGCAAAAGCCCTTGCAATAAAAGCTGAGTTAAATGAGGGGGTTAAAAATCCAGATGCCATGTTCTATTTACTTGTAAAGTCTATTCTGCCTGGAGCGAAGAAAAAGACGCTTGAAAGTACAGATCTGAGGCTACTCTCTATAGGTACTTCCCTGGACCTTAACATGACTATAAAATCGTGGAGAATTCTTAAGGGCGAGACGGAGCCAGGTGCAAATGTGGCTAAGGCAAAAGCATATACACTCATAGAACCTCCATCTGATGAACGTTCAAAAATTGCTGAAGTCTTGGAGGTAAGAGGCTTAAACCCTGAAAAACCGCAAATAAGGTGTACGGTAGACGCGCTTCATACTCTTGAATACTATGCGGTAACATGCTCTCGAGAGGAGTTTAAGCTAAAACTTGAAGAGCTGAGAGTTGCATCCCCCTCTTACGTTGAAGAAGCATTAACATTAGCAAAGATTTTGGCAAAGGTACTTCCGAAAGAAGATTCCGAGTGGAGTTTATGTAGAAGGATAGTAGACTATTTATCACCTCAACAAAAACAGTTATTCTTTGGAAAGGGTGGTTGAAATGGGAATATTAACTCTTATAAAAAATGGTTTGATGGAAGTTTGGGAAGATATATATGATGTAAGGCTGGATGATAAAGCAGCTCCAGATCTTGGAGATGTACTAAAAGGAAGGGAGGAACCTATATATTCAGATCCGAAGGAATTCTTCAGCAGAACATACTTAACAAAATCCATGGAGGATCTCATAGAGGATATAGCTGAAACCCTCAGAAATGGAAAGGGAGGCGCCATATATCTCTTAACATCGCTTTTCGGTGGAGGAAAAACTCACACGCAGATAGCTCTCTATCACGCTTTCAATAATCCAGAAACATTAAAGGAGGTAAATGAGCAATTGGCTGCAAAAATAGCTGAAGCTGGAAAACCAGTAATAATAGTCATGGATGGAAGCAGAGCAGATCTAATACCGCATCCAAAAGAACCATATAAGGCTGAAGGGTTCACGATAAGAACAATATGGGGGATGCTAGCCTATAAGCTTGGTGCATATAGCAAAGTAAAGCACTTGGATAATGAGGAAGCTCCAGCCCCAGATGTAACCCTCCTAAAAAGCATATTGTCTGAGTCAAGAGAACCAATTCTGATATTAATGGATGAAATAGTTCATTATGTCTTCAACATGGATAAATCACCTGACCTTAAAGATTATGGAGAAAAGGTCCTATTATTCCTAGATTTCCTCTCAAGAGCTATAGAAGACACTCCAAAAACGGTCTTGGTGGTTTCAGTTCAAGCTGAATATAGAAAGGTGGAAGGACAAAGACAGTTGTTGGAGGAAGATATTTTCAAAGGTTATGCCAGTAAAGTCTTAAGAAATCTGAGCAGAGCATCGACAAGAATATTCACCCCGGTTTCACCGGACGATGTGGCAAAAGTGCTTCAAAAGAGGATATTCAAGAAGATTCCAGAAAATGAAGCGTGGAAAGCTAGAGATGAATTATACAAGAAATACCGTGAACTACCAGAACTTTTTGGAGTAGAATCAGATTGGCAATATTCAACGGAGACGGGGAGAATAGCAACGGCAAAAGACACATATCCATTTCATCCAAAATATATTGAAGTTTTACAGGAATTCGTAACGAGGAATAAAGATCTTGAAAAGACAAGAGATGTCATAAGGATAACGAGAAGAGTCGTCAGACGAATTTTGAATCTCAAAAAGGATGCAAGTTTCATAATGCCATGGCATATAGACCTAAAAGACAATAGTATAAGAACAAGAGTTCTCACACAAAATTACAGTGAATTCAGAGACGTTGTATCTAGGGATATTGTTTCAGAAGAAGGCCGTCTAGGTTCAGTTATAGAATGCTCAAAGAGTGAACTGGCATATAAAATAGCTATAGCAGTTTTCCTAAAAACCTATACATATGAGACGTTCAAAGAACCCCTAAAAGTCTTTCCAGATGCAAAGGAAATAGCATTAATGGTTTACGAACCTGAAACATTCACTGTGGAAGATATTACGCCGCTAGACATTAAAGACGCTTTGGCGGAGATGGTCAGCCGATTACCTCACTTCACATCAGAAGGTGGACGCTACTGGTTTACACCTTACCCCTCAGTGATAGAGTATGTGGAAAAGAAGGCAGCTGAAAAACTCCGTGAACCAAGACTGGAACTCTACAAGGCAATTACTGAGCATGCTAAAAATATACTGATAAGGAAGGAGAGAAGGGGGGTAGAGGAGCGCGGAGAAATATTTGATGAAAAATGCACAGAAGTAATAGGTTATGGGGATGTATTGGAAGAAATTGTAATAGAGGATGAACCGCAACCACGACTTGTCGTTCTCATAAAACCTGAAATAAATGAGGAAGAGGTTAGAAAGATAATCCTCATGAAAGGAAGGGAGGGCCGAAGAACATATAGGAACACAATAGTCGTAGTATGCCCTCACCAGCAGGCAGATTTCAAAATTTTGCTAACCTTTTCAGCAAAAATAAAAGCGGCAGAAGAGGTCATGAACAGCTTGGCTGAATATTACAAAGATAAAGACATAAGGAATCTCCAAGAAAAGAAGCTGAAGGAATACATACAAGACAATATTAAGATGTTAAATGAGCACCTTTTGGCAGCATTGACCAGAATTGCTTACCCAGCAAAGGAAGCTGGAAAAGATGAAATAAAATGGGTAATAACATCCCCTGCTTCAGCCATCATACCACAAGTTGAGTCTGGATTGAAAACCCCTGCTACGGGACCAAAACTAAGAACAGAAATAAGTTTTAGGGATCTAGCTGATTTCTTAAAAATGAATCAGAATTGGGATCTAATTGAAGGAACGAGTAGGTATACATTCAGAAGCATACTAGATACATTCTATACTGTAACATCAGCACCAATAACTACGCGATATGCCATTGAACAAGCCATAAAGAGAGGTGTAGAAGCCTTTGATATTGGAATAATGATGGATGGAAAATTATATTGGAAACAAGTAGGTCCCCAAAATGGGGCGGAAGTACCCTCTAAAATTAAGGATGATGCAGAAATACTCCCATATAAAATAGCCGCGGCAATCATGAAAGACATGCTCTTGGCGGAAAGCGGAATTAAGAAGGTTGGAAGGGAAGTTTACGAAGTATGGTATGAAGTAGAAATTTTAGGTAAACGTTTAAGGATTGAAGATCTGGTTCATCAGAAAGACTGGGAGAAAATATTGAAAACTGGGATAATACGTAAAGGAGATAGACTAATTGCAACGGGATTTCTAATGACTTTGACGCCAAGTTCATTAACGGTAAAGGTAGGTGAGGAGGTAAAGGTGAAGGCTACTATTAAGCCAATAGACTCCTACGATTTCCCCATTAGAATAGAAGTAGAAAGGGGGATGGCTAAGCCAGAAAGGGGTAAAGCTCCGTTTGAAGTAACATGGGAGCTAGGCACACTAGAGGGTATAGGTGAATACATGTTTAAAATTAAAGCTATAGGTGAAGATGGTACAGAAACGATGGCAACTTTAAATGTTAGGGTGGAAAGTCTGGAAGAGGAGATTGAAACTGAAACGCTTGATTTAACACATTTAGGCGCAAAATTAACTCAAATAATTCCTAAAAATCTAATTTCAATGCAGATGGCAACAGAAACACTTTCTAAGCTCAATCAAGAAGCATTTGTTCCAGAGTTCATTATAAGATTTGAGGAGAATATTACCTTCTCATGCAAAGACGTAGACTCAAAAATTGTAGGCTACTTTGTCCAAAAGCTCAGGGATATTGAAATGACTTTAAAACTTAAAGAAACACAGTTTATGGGTGTCCTCAAATTAAAGCAACCAATAATCCTAGATAATCCAAAGATAACTGCGTTCACGCCATTATCAGAAAAGGTGAAGTTTAAACTTATGGTGATGAAGAAATGAAAGCCACAGCTTTAGAACAAATATTACAAACAAAGTACCAAATTCAACTATCTAAGAATAAGGCAACTTTTATATGGTCTTCAACTCCAGAAAATCCATTAGAAAGCTCAATTGACCTGAAAACAAAAATAAATCCCTATGAGCTTCTTCTGCTTGCAAAGGAGTTTAACTGTCCAGTAGATGACAACAGAATCCTAATTCAAAACCTTGAACAGTACAATAGGTTACTCATATATGCATGTGTTAGACCATTGCTAAAAAATGCTGAAAGCATATGCAAACTTCAAGAAAAGATATTTGATATGACAAGTTGGGATGCTCACTATTGGGCGTCAGCATTTAGAGAATCTTGGTGGAAATACGGGAAACATTCAGAACTTCATCGCCTAATTAAGGCATTCATACTCTTTTTTGAAATAAAATAGGTGAATAGCCATGGAACTGAATGAGGCAGTAAAAATCCTCCTTACAAATGTACTCAATCAATTGAGTTATCACCCATTATTCTCTCCATACCTAAAAACTTCAACCGAAAATCCTCCAAAATACTACTTACATCAATGTGAAGTCATCGCCAGACTTGCACTGCGAAAACCCATTAGGATGCTAATTGGAGATGAAATAGGCTTAGGAAAAACCATTACAGCCATAGCTATAGCAAAATACCTGGAAAATACTGGAAGAGTTAAAAGAACCTTAATTGTTGTCCCACGAGTTTTGGTTTTACAATGGCATAAGGAACTTGCTAGAATGGGAATTCCAACATCAAAAATCAAGCATTTAGAAAGTGAGAACATCGAATTTTACAGGATGCAAAATTTCCCAGAAGGATACTACATTGCCTCAATGGATCTACTAAAAAGGGAGGAAAGAATATCAAGAATTGTAGATGTGGAATGGGATCTTATAATTGTAGATGAGGTTCACAAGTTCGGATATAAGACTAAGCGATTTTGGAGAATAGGTAAAATGCTAATTGAAAGAAACCCATCAAGAAATGTCATATTTTTATCTGCAACACCACATCGTGGAGACCCGAGGGATTACATACTTCGTCTAAAACTACTAGATCCTTACCTAGTTGAAGATTGGAAAAATCTTGATAAAAGACTATTTTATGAAGTCACACATGGCTCCATACTCTTCAGAAGAACTAAAGAGGATGTTAATAATGTTTATGAAGAAAAGAAGATTTTCACCGACGCTAAATTTTATGCAGGTCTCATCGCTGGAAGAGAGGATGAAAAAGAATTCGTAAAAGAACTTGTAACCTTCCTAAGAACTAAGCTAGTGGAATTTGCCTACGAAAAAGGCATTATAAGCGAAAAGGTGATTCCACTTCTAATAATCCTTATCTTTAAAAGGGCAACTTCAAGTCCCTATTCTGCTTGGACAACGCTTCAAAGACTTCTGTTAAAACGAGTTGAGCAAGATATCCCCAAAGAGCTTATTGCAACTGTCGAAAGCTTTCTTGGAATAGGCTATGAAGACATTGAATATGAGAAGGACCCAGAAGAAGTGTTCAATGAATTCCTTGACAGGGCATCCTTCCTTCTAAGCCCAATGGACAGAGAAAAAGTTAAAGAACTTCAAAATATGGCTAAATCCATAATGGAGAAGGGAGACACAAAACTTAACGCAACGATTTCCCTTCTCGAAGACATAATGGCAGAAAGCACTTCAAAAGTTATAATTTTCACTGAATACAAGGACACACTTACCTATATTGTCAATGGAATAAAGAAGAAACATCCAGAGTGGAGCCAAAATATATTAAGCTTAAGCTCGGATGAAACCCGTGATGAAAAACTATTTAACAAAGTACGTAGCGCATTCGAAAAGGATCCTAGAGCAAGAATTCTTGTAGCAACAGATGTTATTGCTGAGGGAGTAAACCTTCAAATTGCAAATATAGTGATCAATTATGAAATTCCATGGAGCCTAATAAAACTTGAACAAAGGATTGGTAGAGTGTGGAGGCTAGGTCAAGATAAGGATGTTGAAGCATACACATTATTCATGGACAACATCGCAGACAAAGCGGCTCTAAACTCAATGTATCAAAAATTGCTCAACCTTAAAAGAGCGGAGCTTCAGCCAAGACCCATAACAGGCCAAGAAGTCCTCTTCTACTACGCTGAAACAAAGGATATAATGACACCTCCACCGGCTGTAGCATTAACCCATGAGAAAAGGAAGAGGAAGTTTGTCAAAGTTACAGAGGCTAAATCGATAAAGACGTATTTGGAAAAGGATGAGGCTGGTCTTCAAGAACTTGTCCGCTCAATTATAATAGCAAAACAGGAAATAGAAAAGGAAATGTCATCTAAAGGAGTACTATATAAACCCCGCACAAGAAAAGAGGTGGAGGAAGCTGTAAAATTAACGGGTTTTGTGAATCATAAAGAAGTTTTTAATGCGTTGAAGGAGCTTCTGAAAGCTTCAGCACCCATATTAGACTTAAATCTTATTGAAGATGGTGAAGCAATTAAAATCTTGAAAGGATCAGAAATGCCAACTTATATCAACACTTTGGATGGCTTTTATGCTTACCTAGCCCAGAAAAGCAACGTGGGAAAGGATGTTTGTATAGTTGCTAAGGGAGATGATGAGGCTCTAATAAGCTTAATACCATTTTCAATTAAGGATCGGAGAGACAGCACTCTTCTATATGCTGATATAATTGGAGTTGATGTGATTCATGGAAAAGTTTTCAGAGGATCCTCTCTTCTAAACATTATATCTAAAGCCATTGCCAATTGTTTTGGTGTAGAAGAACTTGACGCGAAAACTAAAGAAATCCCATTTCCAATATATGCCAACATTAATGAAGAAATAAAAAATGTAACCGAAATTCTGAACATTTTAAATGCCTACAAAACTCGACTTGAAAACTATGAGCTTAGAGACCCAGAAAAAGTTTGGATTAAAAACTCAGACATCGATACTGTGCTTTCTAACCCTATAGGGTATTTACATTTCGTTAAACTTTCATCAAAAATTCCCGAAGAAATACCTGAAGACGTCAAAAGAAAAATAGAGAGACAAGCTATTGAAAAAGTGTTAGACGATGAGAAAGCTGAGGGACGAACACCATTTTTGATGCCAGAAACAGAACATTACGATATAAAAAGCATAAACCTCTCAACAGGAGAAATAAGGCTAATTGAAGTAAAAGGGCACAACGGACTAGAAATTTATGCAGAGCTCACAGAGGAAGAGGCAAAAGTTGCAGCAAAGGAAAAGGAGAACTATTGGCTTTATATAGTCTACGATATAGGGAGTGGACATCCTAAAGTGCTTAAATTTCAGAATCCATTAGAAACCATGAATATACAAGTTTTTGAGAAAGTTCAAAAAAGATACGTTTTGCGACCAAAAGGGATGAGTGAAACGTAATGGTGGAGATAAAAATCCTTAATGGTGCAAACAGTATTGGAGGCAATTTCATTAGAATAGAAGATGGAGATAAAATAATTATTTTTGATCAAGGAATCAGATTCGACATTATGAGCCAGTTTTATTCTGGTTTTATTGTGCCAAGAGGAGTATCTGAGCTCAGAAATATTGGTGTCCTCCCAAAACCAGAATGGTATGAAGGCGTGAATGGAATCTACATTTCCCACATGCACCTAGACCACTTGGGTGCACTTTCAAATATCCCCCAAGAAACAAAAGTAAAAATTCCAAGTATGGCCGTCTACAAAGAAATGGAAGAGAAATGGGGTACCTCACCGACATGGCTTTCCCTGATACCAAGAAAGTACTATGTGGAAGTAGAGGAGTTGAAGCCTCTTCAAACTGATGAAAATAACGTTATGGCGGTGCCAGTTTCACATAGCGCCTTCCCTGCATACGCCCTAATATACTTTGGTAAAAATGAAAGCATACTTTACACAGGAGACTTCAGAATTGAAAGCTTCCTAAATCAAAACCAGTTTCGCGAAATCAATGAAAGCGATGATTTATTCACATTCCTAGAAGAAAACAGAGACATAAAAATAGATTCCTTGATCATAGAGGGAACAAACATAGGTTCTGACAGAATCCCAATAACACCCGATGAAGCTACAAAAATAATAAAGAAGCTAACAGCAAACAGGAAACAAATTCTAGCCACCTTACATTCACTTGACGTCGAATACGCTTATATGCTTATGTCGATGGCTGAAGATATGAAGATGCAAGTTGCAATAGCATCTATCCCCTTAACAAAGCTTTTAGAAAGAATCCCCAAACTACCAGTAAAACCTAAAGTCATAGAAGAATACGTCGACTACTTAACTCCATTTGAAACAACAACCATCGAAGATACTGAAGAAAAGACACTGATTCTCGTCTCCTACAGGGAAATCGTAGACCTAATAAAGGACCTTAACTTAACTGGAAATCTTTCAAAAGATTGCCTGGCCATAATCTCAGAGCCAGAACCAGAAATGGAGGAGGGATCAGAATATACTGTAATAGCCAATTGGTTCTCAATCATGGGAATCGAATCATATAGAATAAGAGCATCAGGCCACTACTATCAATACCAGCTTAATATCATATTAGACAAGATTAAGCCGCAAAAAGATGTAAAAATCGTTCACACTGAAAAACCGCGATTGCTCTTAAGACTATTGGAAGATCATATTCTTTCCCATCGCTAATGCTGAAGATAAACTTGTATTTCAATTAAAAATGCTTAAATCATCTATAAATTAATAACATTAATGAGGAATCGTTTTGTCTGCAGAAGAAGTTATACTAAAGTATCTTCGATTGATAAATACTGAATATTTTGCGAAGTATGAAAAGGATTTTGCAAGAAGAATTCAAATGGGTTTAATTGATGAATATCAGCAGAAACAGCCTGAACCAAAAATGGTTTCATCAATAGAGAAAATTATAAACAATTTGAAAATTCCACCATTATCAATTGATGGAATTAATATTTCTACTAGAAGTATTTTTATCCATGGGAGAAGGTCTCTGGTGGAATTTGAATATTATGGACGAAATGTTCAGAAGGAACTGGGTGACCTCATTTTTATATTGTCCGTTATTTATAAAGGAAGGAAATATTTTGAGAAGTTTACGATTTCACAGTTCAAAAAGGATGATGAAAAAATAAGGTGGAAACTTAACAATAGAGGGCAAATATATTTGCTTTCCCGTTTCCCACCATTCCGGGGTGTAAAAGGGTCTATTATTCCCATGAGAGAATTCAATTTACCTAATTACTCAAGATGCTTAGGCTCCTTTAATTTGTTTTTCAGACCAGGAGATTTCATTTTTGTAAGTGCTCCGCTATTAGAAAGTTTGGTTGGAAATAGAAAATCTATTGGAATAGCTGACGTGTACAAATTCTGGGAACCATCGAATTATTATTTAACTTATCCGATATATTTGAGTTGGTTTCACATGGATGAATTGCTCTACTTTTTGTGGAAGCTATGGAGGAACGGATTGCTCACTCCATTTTTCCCACCATACTTCATAGGCATTCTCGGTTTTTCTCATTTTTCACCTAACATTCACGAATTTGTGGATGATTATCTAAGAGGTAATATTGGAGAGCTTATTTATTCATATATTGGAAAATATAAAACTCCTGCTCTTGATTTCCTCCATGAGTTGCTTTCCGCAATAATGAGAAAAGCCCAAAGAGAGAGGAGGACCGAAATTATGGATTTTGTCAACGAATTTTTCAGGTATCCATATGGTAACGGTGAGGAAGGGTTGAAAGAGGGTGTGGAGTTTGATTATGAGGGTGGAGGTATTGGCATTATCTATACTTCAATCAATTTAGGCGAAAGATAAATATATTCACATTGCTTTTTATGAGGATCAATCATACACAAAATTAGCACTTTCCACGCCACCTAATTATAAGTTGAGAAAGATATCTGAGGATGACTAGAAGCATTAGGTATACATATTCAGCCTCTTCTCTCGAGGGCATGGCAATCAACTTACCCGTATCTTCTTTGATGAACTTATGAATATGCTCTAAGTTAGATAGTAGGGCATTTTCTATGCCTTTAAGTATCTTCTCGTAGACGCCCTTGAGGTCGCTCGGAACACTACTTATTATGCTCTCCTCCAACTCCTCTTTAAGGACACGTCCCTTCTCTTTTTCTGATTCCGTTAAATAATTCATTATTATGTTCCTTAGAATATTCAAAGCTTCTGGATAATCTCCTTTGGCAATCTTTTCCTCAGCACTCTTTAATTCTGTAGCACTTTTACTTAAGATCTCAATGTGAGCTTCAGGAATGAGTGGAACAGGAATTTCGAATCTTACAATTTCTGCATAACCAAGCTTCTTCATAAGCTCGTATATCTCCTCCGTGAAAAATATCATTGGAGAAAATTTTTCTCCGCTTGGTAATATTTTCTCCACTTTTGCTGGTGGAAGAAGTATTATATCTTGAGAACCAAGTTTCATTATATTGAGTGAGCATGTAATGTCAAGTACAAACAAAAAGTTATAGTCTCCTCCTAGCAAAGATATTAAGGAATCCTTTTATTGCTGGTAGTGTTACGTGTATGGCTGGCTTCGTTATTTCTGGGAGTTCGAATATTAGTCCATCCCTTTTCAGTTGTTCTCTTAGCATGTTTACGTTTTCCACAAGCCTCCCAATCTGCTCTAGATATGCTGATAAAGAGTTTAGGTAGCTTATGAGTTTGAATAGGCTTGTTAGGGCTTCATCGTCACTTTTCCCCTTGAATGTTTCCATGTAGCTTTGTATTGGCTGTAAATCCTCTAAACTCTTCTCTAAAGCTTCAGTTATCCTCAATAGTGGGGTGGCTTGCATCTTAACCCTCCCAAGCTCACTACCCAAAAATGCACCATACCTACGCACAGTAAACAATGTTAAACGCCTATAAACTTCACCAGCATCCAAACTCATAATCTAATCTTTATCTTTTCATCAGATTTAAATAAATCAATTGTCATTCATATTAGTGAAAGGAAGTTTAAAATGCTTTTAAAAGCCCTTTATTGTCCCATAATATTTGTTTTGTTTGACGGTCAATAAGTTTAACTCCTTCTTAAAGGTAGCAATAATTTTGTTCATAGCTTTTTCATCTGCTGCCACTACAGCCCCCATTTTCACTTCCTTTCCCCTTAACTTCGAGTATTCTTCAATGATTCGTTGAAATCTTTCCGTGAAGAATAGAGAGCATTCAGCATTGATTTCTACGGCATCCGCATTATTTTCACAGAGTTTCTTTGCTATGCATAATAGGCATGCTACTCGTAGCCTTTAACAGCCATAAAATCGGAAAGCCAGAACAAATAAGGACAATAACAAAGCTTACATAAAATTAACAAGAAAACATCAATTTAGCAACATCCTAGCGCGCGCAAGACTTATATATTTACCCATGAGTAACTTAAACGAATGAGGGGTGAAGTTATGGAAGTGGGGAAAATTAAGGTGAAATGGTATGGTTACGTAGCCCTCATCTTAGCACTGATCCTCTTCTCAGGCGTGTTCTCAACAAGAACTGACTGGGTGAGAGTTTTCGATTTTTCGAATCTACTCGGCAGCTTTGGGAAAATACCTGGGGGTGATGGAAAATCCTACGATTTCCGCGGAACCGGTGGTGCTAGCGTACGAGACGGTTTCATATTTGCCATCCAACTGATACCAGTAGTGATGACTGCTTTGGGGTTGATAGCCATGTTAGACTATTTCGGTGCCTTGCTTGCCGGACAGAGGCTTCTAACCCCACTCCTCAAGCCGCTGTTGGGAATCCCAGGGTACTGCGGCTTATCCATGTTAGGTAGCTTTCAAAGCACCGATGCCGGCGCTGCCATGACTAAGCAACTATATGATTCTGGTTTAATTAACGATAAAGAGAGAGATATATTTGCCATGTTTCAATTCAGCGCCGACGGCACGATCACAAACTTTTTCTCGACTGGCGCACTAGCGTTTCCAGCATTAATTGCGGCAGGGGTATCTCCAGTAACGGTGTTAGCAGTGATATTTGCAATGAAATTCTTTGGAGCCAACATATTCAGACTTTATCTAAGTTTCAGAGGAGGCAAGTCGGAGGAGAGGAGGGAGCAGACACGAGTGCAAACACAAGCGCCTGTGCAAGTGGGGAAAGCCACGCTGTATACTGGGGAAATTAAGGGCACCAAGATATACGAAGCGTTCATTGACGGCATGAGAAGGGGATGGGATATAGGAGTAAAATACATATTGCCAAACGTTATGATGGCCTTCCTAATCATTTACATACTGGATATAACAGGAGTGCTTAACCTCATAGGTGTCGCACTCGGTCCCATAATGGGCATCTGGGGTTTACCAGGGGCGGCTATGATGGTCTTAATAGCGTCTTTCATGAGCATGGGCGGTGGCATGGGGGTAGCGTTAAGCCTCTATAAGGCTGGTGTGCTGACAAACGCTCACATGGCCATACTCACGCCAGCTATATTTCTCATGGGTGCGTTAATACAGTACCAGGGAAGAGCGCTCACAGTAATAGGGACCCCACCTAAGTATTGGGGTCATATGTTCGTGATAGCAATAGTTAACGCATTGGTAGCCATGGCCATTATGAGAATGATCCTGCTGTTCATGGGAGTGATGTAAATGGCTCGCGTCACCAAGCAACTTGTTGAAAGTGTTGTACAAGCCGTGGAAGCACATCGAGAGGCAATTCTGAAGACTTTTGAGGACTTGCACGCAATTCCGGAGCCGGGCTTTCAAGAACATAAAACTTCAACATACCTTAAGACCCGGCTGGAAGAAGCAGGAATTCCCGTTAAAGAGCTTACAGAGACAGGTTTTATAGCTGAATTGGCCGGATCAGAGCCAGGCCCCAGCATAGGGTTGAGAGCCGACATGGATGCACTCCCCTTCAAAAACGAGAAAGGAGAAACGTTTTACTCACATGGATGTGGACATGATGCTAACTCTACAATGGTGCTTTGGGCAATGTTAATTCTCAAAAAACTGGGACTTGTTAAGCGCGGGAAGATACGTGCTATCTTCCAACCTGCAGAAGAAACGCTGTTCGGTGCTGAGAAAATGGCGAAAGCCGGAGCCGTTGAAGGTCTCGATGAACTCTACGGAGTTCATCTACGTCCAATTCAAGAGGCAAGACTCGGGCAGGCGACACCGGCACTTTGGCATGGAGGAGCGGCCACACTCGAAATCACTATACGCGGAAAACCCGCTCACGGAGCACGCCCACACCTGGGCGTGAACGCCATCGTTGGCGCAGCGCTTGCTGTACTGGCTGCCAACGCGATATGGTTGGATCCAACTCAACCGTGGTCAATTGCACCAACGATGATTTCAGGTGGAACAGCCCACAACACCATTCCAGATAAAGTAACTCTAGTCGTGAACCTGCGTGCTAAGACAAACAAGTTAATGGAAGAGCTCATAAGTAAGCTGAAAACTGCTTGCGAAGGCGCTACAGCAGCGATAGGTGCGTCAGTAGAATTTAAACTCCTAGGCTCTGTTCCAGGAGCTGACTACGATAAAGAGTCCGTTGAGAACCTGGCAGAAGCTATTAAAGAAGTACTGGGACCAGAAGGTTTAATAGAATACCTCTACACCTCAGGAAGTGAGGATTTCCATGTGTACAAGCAAATGTATCCGCAGCTAAAGACCGCGTATCTGGGGGTAGGCGCCGACCTTACGCCAGGGTTACACAACCCAAACATTACGTTCAATAAAGAAGCGTTAATTATAGGAGTGAAGATCCTGACAATAGCGGTAGCTAGAAGATTACTTTCAGAGTGAAAACGGGACAAACTGCAAACCATTTTTTTACAATTCTTAACAACTCTTATAGAGAATTGTGAAGAAATGTTTGAATAATGGGTTAAAGTGAGTAAAAATGCCCATATTTTAGAGAAGTATAAGCCTACTAACATGATACTTGCATCAATGAAGCCAGTGCCAATTAACATTAAAAAGGAACTAACAACCATAAGTGTAATCGATAATCTCGAGAAGTCTTCTTACAGCATCACATTTTCGCTTAGCAATTTCATCTGTAATTTCTAGTTCCTCTTTAAGGGGATATCTAAGATTACCTACTTGAGCTGAATAACAGACATCTACGTAAGTGTTTAATGTCTTATGATAAGCTTGAACATGCTCTATTTCATCTACTAATTCTTTTACCTTTTCTAATTTTAATGGCTGTAATACTCTCTGTTTTTCTAGTATGTCAAGTAACTTTTTAAGGTTGTGGATCTAATGCTTCTTTATGGAGACACCTTTCTTAGCTAATAAGGCTTTAAGAGCTTGTTCCGCAGCCACCATTGCACGTTCAACTTTAATCTGGTTATCAGTTGCATGCTCTGCTTCTGATAAGTTAGTCTGTGCCCTACTAAACCATGCAGTTGAATTATCCCAATTATAAACTTTTTCGTAAGTAAGGGGGAGGTAAAATTAAATTTATAGAGAGATTGTTAACGGTTAAATTGAAATGATTATATTTAGAAGTATTGAATTGAAGAAATTCCGGAACATTAAAGATGTCAGAATCGAAGATCTTAGGGACTTGAATATTTTCATAGGCCCTAATAATTGTGGGAAGACGAATTTTCTGGAATTTATTTCAAATTTGAGTCAACTGAGTTTAGGAGGGAGCTATATTTGCAAAGAATGTAGTAAGTTTGCAAGAAGTGAGAATATCGAAAGTGCAATGCTTTCCATTCTTACTGATGATTTTTATTTAAGAGATCCCAATGAGGGAATGGAAGTTGCATTTTTACTTAATGAAGAATGCATAAATGAACTTGCGCCTAATATATTAGCAAAACAACGGGAAAAACTTTCTACGATTCCATGTAAATCTGTTAAGGATGAAATTGTCATGAGACAACCACGTATTGGTAGCAATGTTTTGTATGCAGTGCATTGTTCACCATTTATTCATGGAGATATTATTGGAAAAATTGGAAAGTCTATTTTATACTGCCCGGAAAGACGTCTTCAGAGTTATAAGGAAAAGGGATTTGCAGAATATGTGAAAGAGTATCGATTGAAAGGTGCTCAGAGACAGGAATGGGTTAGTTTCCTTAGAAAAATAGTTGATCCAAAGATCAGCGATGAAAAATACGAAAACTTAGTTATGAATATTGATGGAAAGGAATTTGAGGCTGAAATTTCAAAGCAGGGTTCTGGTGTGAGGTCACTAGCTTGTCTTGCGGTAGATATACTGTTTAATCCTGATAAGAGGATTGTCTTAATTGATGAACCTGAGTTAGGTTTGAACCCATTTGTGAAGCAAGAATTTCTAAAGTTTTTACTTAGTCAAGCTAAAGATAGACAAATTTTCATTGCTACTCAAGATCCTACGTTTGTTAACCCCATTTTATGGAAAAGCGATAATGTTGCAGTTTATTTCTACTCGGTGATTGACGAGAAATTTGTGAAAATCGATTTAAAGCAGAATCAAGATGACCCGAACACGTTTGCTGGCTACTTACCTCACACGGTTAGCTTAAAGGATATCCATATTTATGTTGAAGGGACAAGTGATGTGTATATATCTTCCAAATTCTCCTAGAAAAATATCTTAAGAGAGTATATGAAAATTGGTTTGAAGTTTTAAATAAAGTAGGAATTTATCATCTATGTGGAGACTTTTGGGAGCATCTCCTTTACACTATACCTAGGCCTCCTTACAAATGTATCATTATTTTAGATGGGAATAAACGAGAGAAAGCAAAAGAAGTATGTGAAAAATATAACAATACTACAGCGTTAACCTCTAAATTTGTCTTCTGTGAAAAAGTCGAGGATGTAAGACGGATGCTTAGCAAGGAGATTCATCCGATTTACTGTCTAAAGGAAAATTGCATTGAGAAATACATAATTCCAAATTTTGATTGCACAAAACCTCCACAAGACTATAATAAGAAGGTTAACGGACCTAAAAAAGCAGAAGAACTGACTGAAATTCCTGATGAAATAAAGCAATTGTTTGAGATAACATTTGGAACTTTACAATTGATACCAAAAAAGTATTTGTATGTTGAAGAAGATTATGTACATGTTCAAGTTAATTCTATGAAAAACATCTTTAGTGTTAAATGATAAAATGTTCGATTCTTCTTGGCAATATGTTATGCTTTGATGGGTATATGGTGACATATGCATAGGCCTTAAGATCATGTGAAATTCTCATACTTAAAACTGTAAGATAGCATGGACGAAAGTAAAAAGCATTGAAAGGAAAAATGTTTTGATGATCCCTAGAGGTTGTTTATTTTTCGTTTTGGTAAAATTGTGGGTATAGGTTTTTCATGTAGTTTGTTGTTTCATTGGCGATGATTTCTGATCTTGTGTCTAGGAAGGTTTCGTAGTTTTCTATTTTCCAGAGTTTTTCGTCTAGTGGTATTAGTTGTTTTGAGAGTTCATTTTTGTCTATGTTGTATTTTTTGATGTAGACGTATGGTGCGTCTCTAAGTTTTTTGTTTGTTCCTGGGTTTATGAAGGCTATGTTGGCTAAGGCTTCTCGTTTCTCTTCTTCGTTATAGCCAATGCTTTTTAGGAGGCTTCTTGGGAAGAAGTGGTGTATTTCAATTGTGAAATCTCTATTTATTTCATTGTGTTTGAAGAATCCTAATCTTACTTTTGTGAACCAGTCTACTGCTTGGTTCTTGTAGGCTATGAGGTATAAGACTAGTTTTAGGAATTTTCCATCGCCTTGGTAATGGACTGATTTCTTTACAAGTTCTTTAGTTATTTTCATTGTGTTGACTTCTTTATGTAGTTTTTCTATTGCGTCTTCAAAGCTTTTTGCATTGTAAATAACATTTATGTCTTCTTGTAAAGTTGTCTCGGAGGCGCCGCTGTATCTACCTTGCGCCAATGCTAAGAGGAAGAAGTGGAATGCCTTATTGAAGTTGTATTGGTCTGGAAACTTGTAATAAAGGTAGATTAATGGTATTATGGTGTTTTTAGCATATATTAGCTCTGAGTTTAAGATGCCTACATTCGTTAAATCCAGAATTAGCTTCTCCATGCTCCGTTTGAAATTGGAGAAAGCATTATCTAAAACTCCATTCTTATTTTTTAGGAAGTCTTCACTGACATCCCTCAATATTGCTTTATTTTCTCCAATGGTGGTTATTGCACGAATTATTAATGTGGGATCAAAGTAAAATCCATTGTCTTCAAGGGCATCTAAATACTTCATGAATTCTTCTCTAATCCATCCCTCATTATATGCAGCTATGTATGCTAAGGTAACGTCTGCTTGCTTTACCCGTGTTCCCGCCTTATTGATTCTTTCAAATATCATTGCAATATTTTCCAGTGAAGCATTCACTTTAATTATGGGGATCTCAACGTATTGTAAGTCCCAAATCCTTTTTACATTATTGTAAATTTTCGTGAACAGTTTTTCATTTATATTACTCGATAATTCTGTGGCAATCTTCTCCAAATCTTCTTCTCTCTCCGCATTAAAAATCTCTTGTGGATAAATCCATGTTGGATCCTTCTTCAAAGCAGGGGACTCAAGCGCTACTTCCAGCGTTAAAACATTTATTTTTATCCTATACCTGTTAAGTAGGTTATTCCATTCATCCACATCCATCCAATACGGTCTTCTAGACATAATCAGACACAATGACACAATTCTCTGCTGACCATCAACAATCCAATCCTTAGTCCTCTCTTCAAACACATGTTTACCAGATGTGTACTCATTTAAATCCCATATCAGTAAAGAACCTATAGGATAACCCTTAATTAATGAGTCTAGAAGCTCCTTAACCTGATCCTTAGTCCAAACGAATTCCCTTTGAAACTCCGGAATATCCAGCTTCCCTATCACAGCTTCTTTAACCACTCTACCAATACTTATTGTATTTATTTCTGGTTTATAGGGCAAAATTAAACCTCCTAAAACTAAGATATTACCTTCTATTTTCATTTACAAATATAAACGTTTTCAAAGAAAATTTTATGATTACAGGGAATCGTTAATGAATACGCAGTAATGTTCTTTGCTTTCCTCTTGGGTGAATCTTTTATTGGGTCGCTGTGCTTCATCTCTTCTCTCCTTTGAAGGATGTTGAAATGGGGGGAATGCTACTTTTTCTTAAATAACTTGAAGGGGTTTTAATAGTTATAGTGCTAGCAGAAGCTTAATTCCTTTAAGTCTCTATAAGTGGAGCTTATAAACACGTTGAACGGAGCCTTATCCCCCATCAATTCAACTTAGCCCAGGCACATCATTTAAACGTTTCCATAAATCCTCATATGATTTCGTTTATATTGTATTAGTGGTTTGGGTTGTTTTGTAAAGGTTTATATGTCATGTGTTTTCGCTTGAATAGTTTGTGTTTAAGTCCATTTTGGTGTTTGGGCGTTTGGGTTTGAGTCTAGTTTTGGGATGTATGGTTTTATGTCTATTATTGGGGATCCTTCTATGGCGTCAAGCCCTCTAACGGTTAATGTGCATCCATCCCTCTTCAGAAGTTCAACGACGCATAGGCCTATTGGGTTTGGTCTTGATGGGCTTCTACATGCGAATACTCCTGTTAAAATTGGTATTGTGCCCCTCTTTGGGTGGACGAGTAGCGTTCTCCTATCCCTTTCATTGTCTCGTAGATGCATCCAGTATAGTATTATTAGGTGTGAGTATTCTTCTATCCCCTTAAGTGCTTCGCAGAATTCTGGGTGAATCCTCACAATTGCTTCATCCCCAGCCTTCTCCACAACTCCCACAAACACCAACCTAGCAGTTCCACCCTCCATAGCCCTCATTCAACCTAAACC
>Ga0080004_1114208_pt1 | contig 21478 bp, 23 predicted proteins | sample WasSprMetagenome_FD_69207 | JGI IMG/M metagenome (GOLD analysis project Ga0080004, IMG submission 69207) | Sulfidic aquatic microbial communities from Washburn Spring, Yellowstone National Park, USA - WS (SPADES assembly) (version 2) | ecosystem: Environmental > Aquatic > Thermal springs > Hot...
GATATTAAGGGCTTCGGAAAACCATACCCAACCCTAATACTAACTGGTGGAGACCCCCTCATGAAGAAGGGGTTTGAAGAAATCGTAAGATACGCTTACGAAAACGGCATCCCAATGGGCATCGCCCCAACAGTTTCAGAACTGTTGACTGAGGGCATCTTAAAGACCCTATTAAAATACGATGTAAAACACGTCTCTATAAGCCTAGATGGAGGTTACCCCCACACCCACGACTACATACGTGGTTTAAACGGCCACTTCGAAGCCACAATAGAAACACTAAGAAAGCTTGTAGGTCTTGGCTTCAACGTTCAGGTGAACACTCTGGTATGTAAGGTCAATGTCCTCGAGCTCCCAGAAATCCTTAATCTATTACGCAGAATGAATGTCAAGGTCTGGGAACTCTTCTTCCTTGTAAAGGTCGGTAGAGGTGTTGAGGTAGAGGATCTGACCCCTCAAGAGTATGAAGATACCCTCCACTTCCTATTTGATGTGCTGAGCTACGGGGTTAACGTTAGAACCGTAGAAGCTCCATTCTTCAGAAGGATAATATTAAGCAGGGCAAAGAGCGATGCAAAGAACGCTGGCGTAGAAGAGATTATTCAAAAGCATGGTCTCGGCAATCTATACAAGATGCTAGCCGCAAAGCTGAAAGAAGAAGAACACATGAAGATCCAAAATGTTAATGTTGAGGTGAGGAGACCAGCTACAAGAGACGGCTACGGTGTTATCTTCATCGCATACAATGGGGATATTTACCCGAGCGGCTTTACACCACTAAAGCTGGGTAATGTGAAAGATAAAAGCATCGTAAACGTATACAGAAATGATAAGATTTTGCAGAGGATTAGGTTATCAATGTTTAAAGGCAGATGCGGCATATGCGAATACAGACACATATGTGGCGGAAGCAGAGCGAGAGCATTCGCAACAAGAGGAGATGTGCTAGACGAAGACCCAGCCTGCATATACAATCCAAGCAAACCTCCATCAACTAACATTGCGGTTCGATGATAAGATGCGCTGTGGTTGTGAGTTGGCGAATTTCTCTATGAAGATTAGGAAGGCTTTTGTTAGCCGAATTAGAAGAGGTTGATTTGTAGTGAAGAGTAAGAGGCTGGCTTTAGCGACACTCTTCGGTGTGCCGATATTTGTATCGAAGATACCTCTCGTGACACCTCTTGATAAGGCTGCGATAGTGGTTCAAGCCCTCCTACTACCACTAGGCTACCTAGTGATGGGGAGATTTGGCGCAACATATGTGGCTGCGGTAGGCGGGCTTCTCACAACTATCCTCAGACCAGCGCTCTCACCATTCACGCTACTCTTCGCTCTTATCTACGGCCTTCTCACCGACGGCCTCTGCACATTACTTAAGGTTCACGCGTCTCAACTCAGCACGCTCAGGTTAACAATATCTATGTGTGTAAGCACAGCCTTGATCGGCTTACTCTCATACTACACCACCGTCTACATCTTCACACTTCTACCGAGGAACCTGATGTTGGAGGTTGTTATTCTTGTGTCCGGTACCTTAGGTGGGCTGGTTGGAGGCTACCTTGCGTGAAAAATATGGGTAAAGTATCTCTCAAAGATTTTATCGAAGATTTAGCTGAAAACGGCAGAGATCTAGATTGCTGTTTTGCTGGAAAGTATCTTATCAGCGGTGAGGTTGAGCACAATCTCTGCTATATCAGTTGCATACTCGGCTGTGCGCTTAATATCCTCCACTATAAGCCTAGCTATGTAACTCTGCTCACTTACGCTCGCGGTATCGATGATCTTCAGAAGATCCTTAACCTCCTCTTCAACAACGCTCGCATCGAGTATCAGCCTTTCAGCTGCTTCGTAATCTCTTTTGAAGAGCGCTTGGCTTGACCTCTCGAAGAAGCCTACGGCGAGCTCGCTTAACCTTCTTATACGCGTGAGCATCTCTTCAGGCAACTTACTCTTTAGTTGAAGGACGTTCTGCGCTATGCTTGCTGCGTGATCGGCAACACGCTCAACACTCTTTACTATAACGCGGTAGCCAAGGCAGTCCCTTGGCGCCTCTAAACCGATTTTTTCAAGAATTCTACTATCTGAGACTGCTAGCTTGAGTTGCCGAATCGTGTATAGGCTGAATCTATCCACCTCATCGTCCACTTTAATGACACCAGCCGCCACCTCGCGATCTAGCTCGCATAGCGCTTTTATCGCATCTCTATGCATGGAGGCTGCTATCAGAAACATCCTTCTTAGAGCGTTGTCTACGCTCAGCTCGGGTAAGCTTAGGAAGATCTGTATGGTTATGTGGCTGCTCGATTCATCGACGACCTCAGCGCCGATAAGGCTCTTGCGTATGGTTTCTTTAACCATCTCCTTTTGCTGTAGGTCAAGCTTCCCCTCCTTCGCCTTCACATTTATTACGGTGTATCCTAGTAGGTAAGCAGATATTATGCGCCTAATTAGCGAGTGCGGATGATCCTTGGTTGAGGACTCGATTAGCGCATCGCTCCTAAGCGGTTGGGGGGCCAGCTCTTTAGGTGTAATTATGAGTGATGATGGGCTGTAGCGCGTTATACTCACTTCGCTCCCGGCATTAAGCTTCATATCATCGATCCAACGCTTCGGAAGGGCTATTGTGTAAGATGATTTCCCCGAAAATTGGATGCGTCTAGTCCAATAGTTTGCCGCTTCAACATTCTCTCTCTTTTCACCCATATTTTTCCCTGACAACATTAGGGGAACATATTTGATATATGTTTTACTTGCCTCCACCGTATATATGGCAGAGAAGAAACCACTTCTGGTATGGGAAAAGGTAGAGGAGGGGGGAAAGTAAACCATTCAGAGATATTCGCACCGCGTCTCCTTCGCCTCTCTTCTTTAAGCTTCAAGGGTGACAGACTCTTCCTCGCCCTAACCGTAGCAGCGGCATCCACTGTAATCGTCATAATGGCTCTGCTGGTCATAAAGATCTATGAGGGGGCAGCCCCCGTATTCAACCGCTTTGGATTCGGCTTCCTAACAGGCGTGGATTGGAACCCGGTAGAAGGTATGGAGGCTTACGGAGCACTACCATATCTTTTAGGTACTCTCACAACCTCAGCAATAGCGCTTATAGTTGGTGTGCCGATAAGCCTTGGTGTAGCCATCTTCTTAGCGGAGATAGCGCCTAGCAGCATTCGAGCACCACTATCCTACCTAATTGAGCTCTTAGCCGCGGTTCCAAGCGTAATTTATGGGCTATGGGGCGTCTTCGTGTTTAGATTTTGGGTTAGGGATCTGATAGAGGCGTCTCTATCAACCTACCTCGGCTTCATACCGATATTCTCAGGCACACCATACGGCCTCAGCATCTTAAGTGGAGGTCTGATACTAGCTATAATGATCATACCGACAGTTTCAGCCGTCTGCAAAGAAGTTCTGCTAGCTGTGCCAAACACACAAAGAGAAGCAGCATACAGCTTAGGGGCAACAAGATGGGAGGCTATTAGGATAGGTGTGTTGAGCTACGCCCGCGCAGGCATAGTGGGAGCGATAATCCTAGGGTTAGGGAGAGCTGTAGGAGAGACGATGGCTGTGACGATGGTTATAGGCAATGCTGTAGGACAAGCTGCGCTACCTACCTCGCTTCTGAAGGCTGGGCAGACGATGGCTTCGCTCATAGCCAACGAATTCAACGAAGCCAACCCGGTTTCGCTACATCCCTCAGCTCTCATAGGCGTGGGCTTCATACTTCTAATTTTAGCGCTCATAATCAACGTGGCTGCTCAGCTTCTTATCTACCACGTGAGGGCGAAGGGCGTTGTGGAGTGAAACCAACTACAAGATAAGGAAGTTTAAGGAGCGTCTATTTCTCGCACTAACCGTAGTCGCGGTAATCCTAGCGATCCTACCCCTTCTAAGCATATTATTCGAAGTCGTAATACGAGGCCTACCAGCGATCTCAATCGAGTTTCTAACATCACCCCCAGGCGTCATAGGGCAGCCTGGTGGAGGGATTGCTAACGCGATTCAGGGAACCTTCATCCTAATAGCTCTTTCATCTCTCATAGGTGTGCCGATTGGTGTCTTAGCTGGCATATATCTTGCTGAGTTCGGCAATAACCCGTTTGGTAGAGTCGTTCGGTTCTTGAGTGACGTTTTGATGCAGATGCCCTCTATCGTAATAGGTATATTCGTATATGTGTTGGTTGTGCTAGCGCTTGGTAGATTTTCACCTATTGCAGGCGCCGTAGCCCTCTCCATAATAATGCTTCCTATCGTGATAAAGACGACAGAGGAGTCGATAAGGCTTGTCCCCAACCTTTTACGTGAAGGAGCAGTTGCCCTAGGTTTGAGGAGGTGGCGTGTAATCCTAAGCATCGTGGTTCCAGCGGCGAAGAGCGGAGTGGTCACTGGGGTGATGCTGGCTGTAGCGAGAATAGCGGGTGAAACAGCACCACTTATAATGACTGTGCTAGGCAGCCAATGGTTCCCCACAAGCCTATTCGAACCCATAGATGCGCTGACTTTACGGATCTGGAGGCTTGCTCTATTACCCTATGAGTATGCGCAGCAGCAGGCTTGGGGCGCTGCGCTAGTTTTAATAGCGATGGTGTTGACCCTAAATGTGGTTGCTAAAACCTTGTCTAAGATGGGTAGGAAGGTGAAGATTTGAAGCTTAGTTTGATGGTGGAGAAGAAAGAGAAGAAACCGGTGCCAACCCCTAGACCACTATATAAGATAGAGGTTGTTGGGTTGAACGCTTGGTATGGGGATAATCACGTGCTTAAGGATATAAACCTCAAGATCAAGCCGAATACCATAACCGCTATAATCGGACCTTCTGGCTGCGGCAAATCGACGCTCATCAGATGCCTTAACAGGATGCACGAGCTGGTGCCTAACGCGAGGGTTTCTGGTAAGGTCTACCTTGACGGGAAGGACATCTACGCGCCGGATGTAGACCCTGTTTTGGTGAGGAGAAAGATCGGTATGGTCTTCCAGAAGCCGAACCCCTTCCCGACGATGTCGATCTACGATAATGTAGCAGCTGGTCTTAAGCTCGCTGGTGCGAGGGATAAGCTGATACTTGATAAGATCGTTAGGGAGAGCCTTGAGGCGGCTTGGCTTTGGGATGAGGTGAAAGACCGCCTCCACGAGTCGGGTGCAGAGTTATCTGGTGGTCAGCAGCAGAGGCTCTGCATAGCACGGGCGCTAGCTGTTAAACCAGAGGTCATTCTTATGGATGAGCCCTGCTCAGCCCTAGATCCTATAGCTACCGCTAAGATAGAGCAGCTGATGGCGAAGTTGAAGGAGGAGTATACGGTTGTGCTGGTTACCCATAATATGCAGCAAGCAGCCCGTGTTTCAGACTACACAGCCTTCCTCTACCTAGGTAGGCTCATCGAATATGGAGAAACTTCACAGATCTTCTCAAACCCGCGTGAAGAGTTGACTGAGAAGTATATAACGGGGAAGATCGGTTAGCTGATGCTGCTTGGTTAGGCTACTTGACCTAGGGCTGGAGCGGCTGAAGAACATGCTGGTTGATATGGGTAAACTCGCTGAGCAGACGGTTTCGACCGCTATTGACGCGTATACGCAGAACAAGGATCTTCTCAACGAAGTTTACATGGCTTCTGAGCGCTTGAGGATGCTTGAGGAGGAGGTTAGTGAACTGGCGATAGAGTTGTTGGCTAGGTATCAGCCTGTTGCTTCAGATCTTCGCTTCATAAAGTCTTGTCTTGAAATCGCTTATGGTTTCACAAGGTTTGGGCGGTATGCTTATGATATAATGCAAGTGAGGAGTATGTTTGGAGATCTTTCACACTGTGATACCAAGCCTATAGAGGAGGCGGGTAGGCACGCAAAAGAGATGATTCGGCTCAGCATAAAAGCGTTCATAGAGCATGATGTGAATCTGGCTAGGCGGATCAAAGAGATGGATAGTGTCGTAGACGACCTCTACCTAAGTTATGTTAAGGCAGCTGCTGAGAGTAAAGATAAGGAGATTAGGTGTACGATTGCTGGAACACTCATCTTAAGATATCTGGAGAGGATAGCTGATCACGCCACATACATAGCGGACGCTGTAGAATACATAAAATCGGGGACAAAAGCCTCAAGAAGAGCAATGGGCTAAGTGGTGTCTGCTCTCTAACAGAAGAGAGCATAGTGGTAAGGGAGATGGGATGCGATAAACTTTATCTTAAGCTTCCTAATAAGGAAGAATTGGCCGGGATCGCCTAGACAAACAGGGGGAGAAATCGTACCAATTAGATCTCCCCAGCCCGGTAGGGCGCAGGCCTGCTAAGTCTGTGACCCGCAAGGGTCTCGGGGGTTCAAATCCCCCTCCCGGCGCCACAACACAAATGACCAGTTGACCATCCATATTTTGGGGCGTTACAATCTGTTGTAACGGCGTTAATGATTGGTTTATGGCCTTTGTAGGTTTAGCCAGTTCTTCGCAGCTTCAGAAATGATAGGTTATAGGTTGATGAATACCTTGTATTTTCGCAGATGTGCGCCTCGTTACCACAGCGGACTAGGATTTGTTTCCATCCATCCTTACCGACTTCCGCTTCCGCATCTTCCCGCCTGTGTAAACAAGAGGAACCGTACGGCAATATAAACCCCAAGTGAAGAAAGATCTACCACTTCAACACCTTTTTATACTCCCCGGGGTCTCCGCGTACACGCAGGCGTGTGCTCCCAAGATCGTACTGCACAACCTGATACATAGAGAGAAAATGTCTCCAATATACCCTACACCACGCTCTACTTTCTACCCTTCTTTACACTACAAGCAAAGACCAAACCACTATATGTGAAGTAGAGCCCCAGCCGGGCTTTGAACCCGGGACCTCCGCCTTACCAGAGCGACGCTCTAACCAGGCTGAGCTACTGGGGCTAACATAAGCTCTAGCAAGTTAAGGTTTTAAGGGTTACCACCACACCCACTCTAGCTGAAGAAGAATTGAAGATAGTAATCGACAGATCGGTCTCCGAAAGGTTCCCAGACCTCGACGTAGTAGTTAGGTGTGTCAGAGGTGTCAAAGTGAAGCCTTTTGACGAAGAGCTCGAGCGCCTTAAACAAGAAGTCTGCAGCCAAGTCAGAAGCAGATATGCCCTCGAAGGGCTTAAAGACACCCCAACGATCAGAGCATATAGAGACTTCTTCTGGCGCATAGGCGTAGACCCAACAAAGAACAGACCAGCATCAGAAGCGCTCATCCGAAGGATACTAGCAGGAAAAACCCCACCAACAATCAACACACTTGTCGACGCATACAACCTAGCATCCATACTCAGCGAAGTAGCCCTAGCAGCCTTTGACGAAGACAAACTTCAAAGCAAAGAAGTCATAATGCGAACAGCGAAGAAAGGAGAAACATTCCTAGGAATAGGCATGAAAGAACCAATCACGCTACAAGGAGGAGAAATCGTCTTAGAAGATTCCACTAACCTAATAGCCATCTACCCATACAGAGACGCTGAAAGATCAAAAATAACCGAACAAACAAAAAACGCCGCATTAGTCTCCTGCGGCGTGCCAGGGCTCAGTAAAGAAAAGCTCCTCCAAGCCGCTGAGCTAGCCGTAAAATATGTAACGAGGTTCTGCGGAGGCACATTATATTAATCATAACCCTCTTATATACAGACTTATAAGAAAAACTTCAAGAAACCCCCTTGTGGCCCAAAGCAGCACCTCTACACAGCAAAGAACCACCAAAAGAGAAGCAGAGGTGAAGAAGATAGCCCTATTAGCAACCTTCATAGCCCTAGGCGTATCCCTCTCAATCTACCCAGGAAGCATACCAATAGGCCCAACAAAAGTCTTCCCCTTCCAACACATGATAAACGGAATCCTAGGCGTAACCCTAGGACCTTAGTATGCTGCCGCAGCAGCACTAGCCACAGGACTACTCAGAATCTCAATAGGCACAGGAACCATCTTCGCCCTCCCAGGAGGAATACCAGGAGCACTAGTAGTAGGGCTACTACACAGATATGTGCATAAAAGCAGCTGGGTCTCCTTAACCGAACCCATCGGAACAGGCATCGGCGCCTTAATAAGCGCCTTCATAGTGGCACCACTTATACACGCGCCACCCATGCCAGCAGCAGCCTGGGCTTGGCTAGGTTTAACCGCCCAGTGGCAGCTCTTCTTAGCCGCCTTTTGGGCCAGCAGCATACCTGGCGCAACTTTAGGGTTTATTATACTAGTTGCTTTAGAGAAGCGGGGTGTGCTTGCAAAAATTACTGTTTAAGGACATCATCGGCAAAAGAGTAATCATAACTGGTGAAGTTGGGGTTGGTAAGACTAGGCTGCTTGCACACCTCATCGACGAAGCCGCCTCAGAACCAGATCTGAAAGTAGTCGTCTTAGATCTCGCCCCTGAAGTGCGCATAGGCTCCGAAACCATAGGTGCTTCCGTCAAAACCTACTCGAAAAGACTACACCTCGTAAACTACCTTAGACCCAACACACTCTATGCACCAAGACTTCAAGGCAGAAGTAGAGAGGAAGTCTTAGAGCTGGCGGCTAAAAACGCCTACTCCATTGAACCTAACTTAATAACCCTAGCCAAAAACCCTCCAGACGCACTATTCGTCAACGACCTCACCATATATCTTCACGCAGGTAAGATGGAAACACTCACAAAACTCGTAAGCATCCTAAGAACCTTCATCGCAACAGCCTACAAAGGTAAGAGGCTCATAGACGATAAGGGCGCAGATCTAAGTAAGGTAGAGAAGAGTAGGCTGGAGGCACTGCTAAACGACCCCGAGCTAAATATCTTAGAGATACCTCTCTAACCCACGCTTGCAATCTTCATTCACAAATAGAAGTAACGTTAATATCTAAAGCTTTCCCTAATTGAGAAGATCTAGAAGCTTGCGGATCGGAAGATACACCGTCCCACCTATCCGACTCTACCCTACCCTCATCGACGCCGTTAGAAGACTATATAACAGATTTCAAGATAAAGAGGTTAGTGACCTAAATGAGGTCGCCACCACGCTTAACCACATATCAGCGAAAAGCGGAGCCTTCCTACTAAAGCTTACCGCACTTAGAGCATACGGGTTGATAGATGGAAGGGGCAAGGTTCACATAAGCGGGTTAGGAGCCTCTTTAGCCTATTCAAAAGATAGAAGCGAGGAGGAGAAAGCCTTAAAGAGAGCGGTCACAAACATACCACTTTGGAAAGAACTTTACTTAAGGTTCGGCACAACCCTCCCAAAACAGGGTTTCGCGGAGGAGCTAGCAAAGATAACGGGCGCAACATTAGAGGAGGCTAAGGCGAAGGAGGAGTGGATCAGAAGAGCCTACCAAGACGATCTACTACCACTAATCTCCAAACCACCTATCAAAGAAGAAACCAAACCTCAGCAAAAGAAGGCGGAAGAAGGGTTAAGCGAATACATAGAATTTACAGCTGGCGAAATCCATCTAAAGCTGCCTCTAACAAAAGAAGGCATTGAGGCAGTAGAAGCTGCTTTATCCATCTTAAAGAGAAAATTCAGACAATTAGCGGAAGAGCAGATTAATGAGTCACATTCAGCGGTGAGGGTTGCAGAAGAAGCTTAAATATTATTCGAGCTCCTTTTCAAATTCCCTTAAAAGGGCCTTCTGCCTTTCACTAAGCTTAGTTGGGACTTTAATGTTGACCTTAACTAAAAGGTCGCCTCTGCCATACTTGTTAAGCCTAGGCATACCCTTTCCTCTCAACCTAAAGACGGTGCCGCTTTGAGTACCTGGAGGTATCTTAAGCCACGTATGTCCATCTAAAGTAGGCACGGCTATCTCAGTCCCTAATGCGGCTTGGGGGAAGCTTATGTATGTTTCGAAGATCAAGTCGTCCCCCTCCCTCTTAAAGTATTTGTGGGGCGCTATAGAGATCGTTAGGAAGAGGTCCCCTGGCTTCTTTGTTTGTGGGTGTATGTCTCCTTCGCCTCGTAACCTGAGTGTGAAGCCTTCATCCGCACCAGCCGGTATACTAACCCTTATCTTCCGATAAACCTCAACCAAACCAGTACCCCTACACTCATGGCAAGGATTCTCAATGATGGAGCCGCGTCCGCCACACCTATCGCAGGTTGTAGCCGTGAATATCTGTGTAAACCCCATCCTACGAACATATTGCACTTGCCCACTCCCTTGGCAGCGTGGACAAACGGTCGGGGAGGTTCCACGTCTGGCACCGCTACCGTCGCAAGCCTTGCACTTCTCCGTTTTAGGTACTTGAATCTCTTTTGTAGTGCCGGACGCTGCTTCTTCAAGTGTTATGGTTAAGGTCATTGAGATATCTCTGCCCCTAGCTTCCTCATAGATGTGCCTCCCTCCGAAGAACCTTGAGAATAGGTCGTCGAAGTCGAAGCCGAAGCCTAGGTCTCTGAATATCGTCTCAAAGTCTGCGCCTCGGAATATATCTTCTGCTGTATACCTCTCGTCTATACCAGCGTGGCCGAATTGATCGTACTGTGCTCTCTTTTCGTCATCAGATAGAACCGCGTAGGCTTCAGATATCTCTTTGAACTTCTCTTCTGCCTCAGGAGACTTGTTTCTATCAGGGTGATATTGCATTACAAGCCTTCGGTACGCTTCCTTTATCTGCTCCTTTGTAGCGTTCCTAGGTACTCCAAGTATTTCGTAGTAGTCCTTTTTCTTAGTGCTGTTCAATTAACCTCAACGCTTCTCCTCATCAACCACCTTATAATCTGCGTCAACAACCTTCTTCTCTCCTTCAGACTTCGTTTGAGTGAACCTCTGTTGAGCGGTCTGCTGGTAGACGTAGGTTCCGATCTCTTGCAGAATTTTCGAGAGCTCATCGGTCTTACTCTTGATCTTCTGTAGATCTTTACTCTGCATAGCTTCTCTAAGGTCCTTCATAGCTTGATCGAGTTTAGCTATCTGCTCCTGAGTCATCTTGGATGTTAGCTCAGCCTTGGTCTTCTCAGCTGTGTAGAGGACGGAATCCGCGGCGTTTAGAGCTTCGGCAAGCTCCTTCTTCTTTCTATCCTCCTCAACGTACTTTTCAGCTTCTTTGATGAGCCTCTCCTTCTCCTCCTTCGAGAGCCTCATCGCAGAGGTTATTGTGGTCTTCACCTCTTTGCCCGTCGCTAGATCCTTAGCTGTAACGTGTAGGATGCCGTTGACATCGATGTCGAATGTAACTTCTATTTGAGGCACCCCTCTTGGAGCCGGGGGTATGCCTGTGAGATGGAACATACCCAGCGAGATGTTGTCTGCAGCCATAGGTCTCTCACCTTGCAGCACATGAATCGTTACAGTTGTTTGGAAGTCTGTTGCTGTTGTGAAGATCTGGCTGCGCCTACACGGTATAGGTGTGTTTCGCTCTATGATCTTCGTGAATATGCCTCCTAGCGTTTCAACACCGAGGGAGAGTGGGGTTACATCTACAAGGACTATATCGGTTATCTCACCTGCAATGATCGCGCCTTGTATAGCGGCGCCTATAGCTACAGCCTCCATCGGATCTATGCCGCGCTCAGGTTCCTTACCCATAACCTGCTTCACAAACTCCCTAACGATGGGCATCCTAGTAGGCCCGCCTACAAGTATTATCTTATCTATATCTTCGGGCTTCATCTTCGCATCAGCGAGCGCCTGCATCATCGGACCTCTACACCGCTCTACGATAGGTCTAACAAGCTCCTCCAGCTTCGCCCTAGTCAGAGTCATGGTGAGATGCTTAGGTCCAGTCGCATCGCTCGCCAAGAACGGTATGTTTATGTCGGTTGTAAAAAGTGTTGAGAGCTCGATCTTCGCCTTTTCAGCAGCCTCCCTAACCCTCTGTACAGCCATGCGGTCGTTTGAAATGTCTATGCCTGTCTGCTTCTTAAACTCATCGATGAGGTACTTGGTGAGCACGTTATCCATATCGGTTCCACCCAGCTGCGTGTCTCCGCTAGTCGATTTCACCTCAAAGACGCCGCCGCCGAACTCTAAGATGGTAACGTCGAGCGTGCCAGCGCCGAGGTCAAAAACCATGATCTTGAGATTTTTCTCCGCTTTATTCAAACCGTAGGCTAGTGCTGCAGCCGTAGGCTCGTTTATGATTCTAACAACCTCTAAGCCAGCTATTTCGCCAGCATCTTTAGTAGCCTGCCTCTGGTTATCGTTAAAATATGCTGGTACAGTTATCACCGCCTTCTCAATCTTCTCGCCTAAGAAGGCCTCTGCGTCACGCTTTATCTTTTGGAGTATGAAGGCAGAGATCTGCTGTGGAGTGTATTCTTTACCGAATATCTTCACCTTATAGTCTGTGCCCATCTTCCTTTTGATGTTAAAGACCGTCCCCTCTGGGTTGGTTATCGCTTGCCTCCTAGCTGGCTCGCCTACTAGAATCTGCCCATCTTTAGTGAAGGCTACGACCGATGGGAACGCTTTACCACCTACGGTAGTTCCTTCGGCAGCTGGTATAATGACTGGTTTCCCGCCTATGATCACTGCAGCCGCTGAGTTACTGGTACCTAAGTCTATCCCGATTATCTTTCCCATAACCACCACCCTCCCTCTATTCAGTCTATGTTACTATAACATTCTTATGCCTCTTTTCGCCTTTTATTGACTTCTACTAGGCTAGCTCTTATAACTTTACCGCCCAATTTATAACCTTTTCTGATCACCGCGGTTATAACTTCATCTTCACAGTCCTCTCTGCTTACATAGCTGAAGGCTTCATGCAAATTTGGGTCAAATTTTGCTCCTAGAGCCTCTATCTCCTCTAACCCCTCTTTTGCAAGCACAGCCTTAAAGTTCTCAGCAACCATCTTCACACCTTTCACTAGAGGGGAGTCTTCGTTAGCTAGTTGTATAGCCCGTTCCAGATCCTCTTTTATGGGGATAAGTGCAAGCATTAACTCCTCTTTTACACTCATCACCCTACGATTAACCTCAGCCTCAAACATTCTACGATAATTCTCAAAATCAGCTTGAAGGTATTTGAGTTGATTTAGGTAGCTCTCAGCTTTTTTCTCACATTCCTTAATCTTCTCCTCCAATAGAGCTATCCTCGCTTTAAGGTCCTCTTCTTCTTTTACAGTCTGCTCTCCTTGTTCTTTCTGCTTACCTTCTTCATCTCTCATCTAATGAATTTCACCTCGCTTCTAGGAAGCCTTTGACTTACTTTCTTTGTATAAACTTTTCTTGATAGATTACAAACAAACTGGCAAAGAGACGTTGAATATGTAGCACTAACCTTATAGCCTAGTTGCGAAAACTTCTACATTTAGTTGCCTGAAGGGAGGCTCGGAACTATTGTTAAAGTTAGCGGTGCTAAAAGCGCTAGAAGAGGAGAGGTAAGAACCAGCTTTTACCTTCAACCTCTTTTCTCTCATGCTTTATGACCTTTAACTCCATTGTGTAATCGTCTTTCTCTTTCAACTCATATATCGTTGAACTTCTGATTTTTGTTAACATACCCCCTGGGTATGATGGTACCCACAAATCTTCTTTGATCTTCTTCGCACTAAGTAGGCTCGCTACTAAGATAGCCCCTCTGTTAGTTCTAATGTGCCGTGTCAGTAAAGCTAAGTATAATCCTATCCTCCAATTTACTTCAGATGGTCTGCTGCTGGTGGCAAGTATGTGATAGAACGCGGGTATAGAGTCCAAGATTATAAGCTGCGGCTTCTTAGTCAGAGTTGAGCAAATTGTGGAGATGTGCTGATTAAAAGTGTCTTTCTCCACGGTGTAAATGTGCAGGTTTTCAGAGTAGGGTACATTCAGTATATTTAGCCTTCTGTATACTGTAAAGAAGGTGTCAAGATCAATGTAGTGGACAACCCAGCCCTCTCTAAGCGTCGCTCTGACCATCCTCGAAATAAAATATGTTTTACTGAAAGGTTTGTCAGAGAGCAGTAGATTTAACCTCCCCTCTAAAGGCCCTGCAAAGGAGGAGTCAACCACATCAAACCCTGTCCTTATCACGCTCTTTCTAACAACACTTCAGGTAAGTCGCTTATAACGCTACCGCATCTTCTGATATTCAGATATTTTAGTAAATTTAGTAAAGTTGATATACTGATAAACAGTATATTATGCTGGTGGAAGACGGTAAGCAATAGTAAAAAATATGAAGGTAAGTGGTGAAGAGTCCTGATGACGAATTTAGATATCAATGTAAGCAGAGAGATAAGGTATAGATGTGTAAGGAGTTTCCTCGATTTCATAATCTTAGGCCTCATTAAAAAGAAGCCGATTTCAGGATACGATATAATAACTTACATCTACGATAGATTCCAAATACTGCTAAGCCCAGGGACAGTATACCCCACCTTAAGTGCTTTAGAGGAACAAGGTTACATAACGAGCTTTACCGAAGCTAGAAAGAGACTTTATGCACTGACTAATAAAGGTGAAAGTGTCTTAAACCAGATGGCGATAGAGTATCTAAAATGCTACGTTCAACTCGATACTTTATGTAGACTTCTGCTAGGCAGTAACTTTACTGACACTAATTTAATGGTCTAGGTGCGCTGGTTAAGAGCGTAGATAGGGTGGCCGCTGAAACCCCCTTCTTTTCTCAGCAACCCTTTCTGATAGAGGCTTCTCAATGTAGCCGCAGCGACGGAAGCCTTTACACCAAGAGCTTTAGCCGCTGCATAGACCGTGATAGCTTTTAACGGCGCCAACGTACTCAATATCTGCTCTTCACTCATCTTCAACTGTAGTGTACTTAATTGTTTACTCTGCTGCTCCTTCTTAACCTCTTTACGTTTCTGCTGAGCCTTCTCCTCCTCTCTACGCTGAGCCTTCTCCATAGCAGACAGAGGCTTCTTAGTCGCCCCACCCATCCACCAACACCAATTGTTAGGCACTTACACTAAGCCTATAAACCTTCTCACGCCTTATTGAAATAAACCCTCAGAAACTCTTATAGCGGTTAAACCAGGAACCTTATGTTGTGCCGAGGTAGCTCAGCCTGACAAGGCGGGCTAAGGAGAGAGGTAAGCCTCTAGCACCCGGCTGAAGACCGGGCTGTCGCAGGTTCAAATCCTGCCCTCGGCACCTCTAGATTTGTTTGCGGCAATTTCCCACTCAATTTATGATTCTTGAAGAGCTTAGCGCTGTTGATTGCGCAGACATATTGTATTTTGTTTGAGTTAATGAGAGTAGAAGATTAAGGTCTCGAGGAAAGGTCGAGTTTGATAACTAGAGTTTATGGGGCGTATTCTCTGCCAAACAGGTACCTTGATATTATTAACCTCATAACTTCTCCTGTACCGCCACCTATTAACATCCCCCTAACGCGTCTGAATATTCTTTCAAACGGATAATTTTTGGTGTAACCAGCGGCTCCATAGGTCTGGATAACGTCATTGACAGCGTTAAACGCCGCTTCGCATCCGTACCACTTAGCTGCCGCAGCCTCGGCCCAGTAGGTTTTCTTGTTGTCAGCAAGCCACAGCGCGTAGTACGCTAAGAGCTTAGCCGCTTTGATTTTGGTCCAGTGCTCGGCCAATCTGAAGCTAATGGTCTCGAACTTTGAAATGGGTTGCCCAAAGGCTTTTCTCTGCTTAGCGTAGTTTACAGCCTCGTCGAGGCACCTCTCGGCGAGTCCAATATAGTACAGAGCTTCGAATATCCTCAAGATATTGAACATCTCATTTAGGTTCTCCATTCCTATGAGGTTGCCTGCAGGCACCGCTACGTCTTCAAACACTACACCACCGAGCTCGCCCTTGAGGTCGCTGATCATAGATTCCAGCGCATAGGGCTTAACTCCCTTACTATCGGCTTCTATCAAAAGTAGGCTGATGCTCTTTTGTTGTGGGCTAGATGCATCGGTTTTTACTGAGACTATAAACACATCTGCTACAGTAGCACCAGTTATGAACGTTTTCTCCCCTTTAACAATATAGGCGTCGCCTCGCTTCTCTGCCTTCGTAGTTATTGCAGCGGTGTCTGAGCCGCAGCCTGGCTCTGTGAAGGCCCCTGCTATGATGAGCCCACCCTTCAGCAACTTATCTATGGTTCTTTTCTTCTTCCCTTCGTCGACTATGAGAGGTAGTAATCTCGCTAAACCGAATATCGTCAGGAATATGGGCGTGGGGATTTCGTGTCTGCCTAAGACTTCAGCCGCTATTCCTTGGCTCACGTTGTTGAGCGGAGCCCCGCCGAGCTCCACTGGTATGTTCATCCCAGTTAAGCCGATTCGACTCATCTTCTCCATAATAGCTCGAGGGAAGGTTCCTTCCTTGACCCAATTAGTTATGTATTGGTCGATCTCTTTTTTGCAGAGATCTTCGATAGAAGCTTTTAACGTCTCTTGTTCCTTAGAAAATGAGAAGTCCATAGATTATTTTTGGTAGCGACCATATATAAGAGTTCTCTCGCAGCTGAGATAGCGCCTCTAGATCTATGTGACAGAACGAATCTTGCTGAGGAGCCTACAGCCCCATAGAAAGGAAGAGGAGTTTAAGCTTCTTTTTTGCTGGTTATCTTATGTTGCGTGTCGCTGTTGATTTGTTCAATATTTTACGTTTAAGTAGGGTAGGCAGACTTAAATAGTGGTTGAAAGAGGAGCTAGATGGAAAATGTTCAATTGGAAGGAGATTGCTGAGGGATTAGAAGATTTTCTTCGATTAAGAACTTTTCCTCTCGGAGTTAAGTTTTTGGAAAAGGAAGAAGATTTAGCAAAGATCGAAAAAGTGCGGAGACCTGAGTTTAAGATGACTATGTGCCAAGCGATTAGTCATGCAAGAATTTTAGGTTGGACTATAGGCATCACGGTTAAAGATCTCGCGGCCCCGCCCTGCATGATAAGGCTTGGATTTATCCCGACTCTTAAGTCGATGTTAGATGGTACGCAATACGCTGGTATATGGTTGAAGACAAAGGAAGATGCGGCAAAATATGCTAGGATACTCCCTTCTATGCCTCTTAATAAATTCAGAGCTGTTGTTTTCTCCCCCTTGGCATCTGGAAGGCTCGATCCGCCTGATATTGTGTTGATTTTTGGTACTCCTGCTCAGATGTGCTTACTCTTGAACGGTCTTCAGTGGGAAGGCTATGAGCGCTTTAAATTCTTCTTCTCAGGCGAAGGTTCTTGCGCCGATTCACTTATTGAGTGTTATTACAGTGGAAAACCGCAGCTTACGATTCCTTGTTTCGGAGAAAGGGTCTTTGGGTTAGTTCAAGATGATGAATTAGAGATAGCGATTCCTGCGAATATGGTTCAAAAGGCTCTTAACGGTCTCCGAGAGCTGCGGGCTGCGAGAACAATTAGTTATCCTATTCCCTTTTACGGCTTCCGTGTTAACGTTGTTCCATTCCTAAGTAAGATCTACCCTTCATTAGAAGAGATATTCGCAGCGGTAGAGAGAGGAGAGGTTCCCGAATAGAAGCTAGAAAGCTCTGACTACTCTCACACTGGTTTTACACGTGTTCGTTTGCAATACTTGGTGAGAATGGTGCTTTCTGTGCTGCCTAAAGCTATGTAGACACCAATTAGATTCTCTAACTAAACCCAAAAGCAACTAATAGTTGATAATTATATTGCTAAAAAAGCAAACATATACTCACCTACTTGTTCTTATAGTAATCTTTTTAAGTAACATTCACATCTACGCAAGCGTGCCCTTCTATCCTTTCGAGGTAGGTCGTGTCTTCTTCATACCTGGTCGTAGACTCGGCGGCTTTAGGGTTGTGGCTGGGCGGGAGCACGGTGTTATGCGCAAGGCTCTAGATGTCTGCTCAAAGTACAATGCTTCCCTCCTAAGCTTACACTTCACGCTAAGCCCTAAGGTGAGAAGGTCTTCACACTCATCTACGACCTAACAGAGTGCAGCGCACCACTCAATGAGATCGCCGAAGAAATCAGAAAGATCGAATCGATAAAAGAAGTTACTTTAATAGAGCAGCAGGCTGAAGGATTTATAGCAGACACAACATCCCCCATAATTGCAGCAGGCGGAGTTAGAGGAGTTATCTTACGAACCCCGCTCTGGTCGATCTTAGTCAACAAGATTAGAGAGAAGTTTGGATCTGGGGGCGAAGCTCTCCTCTACTACATAGGCGTAGACATGGGTGCAGAGGCTGCTGTAGAGCATAAGAAGAGGGCCGAAGCGCTAGGGTTAAAGGAGCCTGACAAGATAACACGCATACTAGGCGCAACTATATTCACAAGTATAGGATGGGGTAGCATGCAGATAGAGGAGTTCACCCTAAACCCACCCTACGCGTTAATCACAGTCTACAACAACTTCGAATGCGAAACAGCCTCAGCTTCTAAAAAACCATACAGCCAGCTGACACGAGGAGTCATAGCAGGCTACCTCTCACATCTACTAGGTTTAGAAATGGTACTCAACGAAACAGAGTGCATAGCGAAAGGAGACCCGTACTGCAGATTCGAATGCAAACCCAGAAAATAGGCAGGTTAGGGAAAGAAGGACACAGAAAAATGAAGTAAACATTAGATTGTGTTTTTGCCAGCATCTTGATCCTAATTTTATCATTTGAGGCAAAACTCAATAAAGAGATTGTCGGAATGCTTAAATTTAAGAGTGGTTTTCTAAGAGCACGATGCCGTTGGAGTTTGGTGGACTCCCGTTTGAGGAAATTATGAATAGATTATTGAAGTCAGGTTATGATTACTATTGCTTACGCTGACGACCTTGCTTATACACCTTAACAGTCGTTATCAAGCTTTTCCGCATTTGTTTACCAGCTTGACTTTAAAACGGTAGCTAAATAAGCTATCTTAGCGGTCTCCTCTAGAAGATCGAGAGTATTGTAGGCAGCCCATACATCCCGCCCGACGACCAAAACACCGTGCCTCTCCAGTAACGCGCATTTAACAGCTGTATCTTTGAACGCATCGGCGCAGCGTCTGGTAAGCGCCTCTGAACCAGGTTGCTCAAACCCAATCACCTTAACTTCGCCGAGTAGCTCTGAAGCCTGAGCGGTAACAGAAGGTATAGGGTTACCCAGCACAGCAAAGGCTGTAGAGTAGGGTGGGTGAGCGTGTATAATAGCCCCTACATCACTCCTAACCTTATAGAGCGCCAAGTGGACAGGGGTTTCTATTGATGGCTTACCAACGCCCTCCACAACCGCGCCATCACTGTTAAGAACCAGCAGATCCTCCTCACCAAGATCCCTAAAAGATGAGCCACTTTTCTTTATGAGGAAGAAACCGCCGCTCAGCCTTACACTCAGATTCCCACCACTACCAGAAACCAGCCCCCGCTGATATATGGCTCTGCAGACCTCTATCAAGACCCTGCGAGCCTCGTCGAAAGAGTAAGCCAACCTTGAAACACCACACAAACTTGCCTTTAAGCACCTTATATGTTTGAGGAGGCGCTCACCTCTCTTAACTCCTTCACCCTTCTAAAGTACCATTCAGCCTCCTTTTCATCGGCAAGATGGAGCTCGAATGGGTGGTAAGGTGGTAGGGCCGCTGCCTCCTCTATCCTAACCTTTAACCCAGCTCTTTCAAGACCGCTTTTGGGGACAGCATTAGAAACAATGAGAACATCTATATCACTCGCAGCGGTAGCTTCACCTTTAACAACGCTCCCGAAAACATAGATGCGTGAGCCGGGCAAAACGTTCTTCACTGCAGCAGCGAGCTTAGCGACATACTCCCTCCATCTTTCGATGACCTCTGCCCTCATCTTAAGAATTTCAAAATACTTCTCCAAGCTTCAACACCTCTTTAGCGAAGTTAACAAGGCGTTCAGCCTCCTCTCTACTATATTCTCTAACGAGATAACGAGAAGCGATATAGGCATCCTCCATTAGACTAATTTCGCTACTCCATCTTTCAAAAAACCTGATGAAGTCTTCACCGCAAGCCTTTTTAAGAATTGATATAAGCAGAGTAATTGAACGGCTTCTAGGGTAATCACCAACTTTTGCTAACAAGATCGATTTAAGGTGTAGCTGCACAGCTTGTTCTGAAAGAAATGAAGCCAAATCGTAGTCCCCGGAACTAAGGCTATCAAGCGCTCTAGCCAAAAAACCTCTCGCCCTTCTCCTTAGAAGCTTTACCTCATCAAGATGAGACATATGGAGAAGTAGAATGTGAAAGTAAATAAACTCTTCGAGGAATAAAAGATTCTTATCTTAGGCGCTTCTAAACGTGCAGCAGTGGTACGATAAGCTGGTAGTCGCGGAAGATAAGTGGTTCGACGCCATATACTTCAGAAATGTTCTTCGCCGTCAGCACCTCCTCGGGCTTTCCAGCAGCGTGCACTTTCCCGCTATTCAGCATTAAAATCTTATCTGATACTCTATAGGCGTAGGTGAGGTCGTGTATAGCCATAATTATGATCAAACCTCTAGCTCTGAGACTCCTAATAAGCTTAAGAACCTCTACTTGATACTTGAGGTCTAGGTTGCTTGTGGGCTCATCGAACAGCAGCACCTCAGGCTCAGCAGCCAAAGCTCTTGCGATCAAAACCCTTTGAAGCTCCCCTCCGCTTAGCTCCTCCAAACCTCTATTGACAAGGTCTATTGCTCCGACGGTCTCTAACGCCTCATACACTCTCGCTTCATCAAGTTTTGATGGCGCGAAGCCTATGTACGGCCTTCTTCCAGTCATGACGAAATCGTAGACCGTTAGCATACCGCCAACTTGAACTCTTTGTGGAACAGCTCCACATATCTTAGCAAGATCTCTAGACTTAATCTCATCGACCGCTCTTTGGTCGAGGTATACCGATCCCATCTTCGGTTTCAACATACCATTAACCACTTTAAGAAGTGTGCTTTTGCCAGCGCCATTAGGCCCAACGACTGAAAGAACTTCGCCACGCTTTACCGTCAACGATACGCCGTCTAGAGCTTTAATGCTCTTATAATACACCTTAACGTCCTTGATTCTAACCTCTATAACCAAACCTCCCACCCTTAACTAGCAAATATACTAGTAGAGGAACGCCTATCAAAGAGGTCGTGATACCAACAGGTATCACGGTTGGCGCTATCACCACCCTACCTAGCGTGTCGGAGAGTGTTAGAATAAGTGCACCCATGATCATAGATGTTGGCATCAGATACCTATGACCACCTCCAATGAGCAGTCTAGCGGCGTGTGGCGCTACAAGGCAGACGAACCCTATCACCCCAACGAAAGATGTCGCTAAAGCGGTTCCTAGCGCCGCTACTATCGTCGTTTCCAGCCTAAGCCTCTCAGGCCTCACACCAGAAGACTTCGCCAACTCATCGCCGCCCACTATCAGATCATAGTCTAGACTTCGGTAGATGAAGTATGGTAGGACTAACGCAAAAGAAAGCAGGGCGACGAGATCGAACTCAAGCCAAGCTATCCTTCCAAGGTCTCCGAATGTCCAAAAGACAACCGTCGCAACGAGTATCTCGTTCAGATAGAGGTATTGGAGAAGATACAAAATGGCTTGATAGGCAAATGAGATGGCTATGGATGATAGGACGAGCGCACCTGCGCTTAACCCAGCCTTATACGCCAAAAGGAGGATGATGAGGACTTGAATTAAAGCGAAGAGG
>Ga0080004_1179165_pt1 | contig 21476 bp, 23 predicted proteins | sample WasSprMetagenome_FD_69207 | JGI IMG/M metagenome (GOLD analysis project Ga0080004, IMG submission 69207) | Sulfidic aquatic microbial communities from Washburn Spring, Yellowstone National Park, USA - WS (SPADES assembly) (version 2) | ecosystem: Environmental > Aquatic > Thermal springs > Hot...
GTTTGGTTACCGGCGGCGCAGGCTTTATAGGAAGCAATTTTGTTAGACATTTGATAAAAAAACATACAGATTGGGAGATAGTTGTTTTGGATGCATTGACCTATGCTGGAAGAAAAGAGAATTTGAAAGACGTTTGGGATAAAATAACATTTGTTCATGGAGACATAAGGAAAAAAGAAGATGTTGAGAAGGTTGCTAAAGATGTTGATGCGATAGTAAATTTCGCTGCTGAAACTCATGTTGATCGTTCAATTGTAGAAGCTGGAAGCTTTGTTTTAACTGATGTTTATGGTGCCTATAATTTGTTAGAAGCTTGTAGAAAGTTTGATGTCAAAAAATTTGTTCATATTTCTACTGATGAAGTTTATGGTCATATTTTAGAAGGAAGTTTTAAAGAAGATGATAAGCTAAATCCTAGAAATCCATATGCTGCGAGTAAAGCTGGGGCTGATTTGCTTTGTAAAGCTTACTTTGAAACTTACGGTTTGCCAGTTGTTATAACAAGAAGTACAAACAACTACGGACCTTATCAACATCCTGAAAAGTTTATAGCAAAAACAATAATTTATGCTTTATTAAACAAAAAAATTCCTATTTATGGTTCTGGGAATCAAGTAAGAGATTGGTTGTTTGTTGAAGATAATTGTGAAGCTATTGAATTGGTTTTGGAGAAAGGTAAAAACGGAGAAATTTACAATATTGCTGGAAAACAAGAGTTTAAAAACATAGAAGTTGTTAAGACGATTTTGAAACTTATGAATAAGCCAGAAAGTTTAATAGAATTTGTTAAAGATAGGCCTGGACACGATTTAAGGTATTCTTTAGATATATCAAAAATTGAAAAAATTGGATGGAAGCCAAAAACAAAATTTGAAGATGGAATAAGGAAAACTATTGAGTGGTATGTGAAAAATGAATGGTGGTGGAAGCCAATAATAGAAAAGGAGAGAATAGACTTTCATGAGAAATTCTAATTTAATAATTTCTCAGAGCACTAATTAGTGCGAAAAAATATGTTTGGATTAGCAAAAAAACATATTTAAACGCTTTTATAGGATATAAAACTATTTTGTATTTTTACCAGTGAAAGATTTTTCAGAGTACTATCATTTTTCTGATTAGAAATACATCGATAGCTAGAAATATTTTTTCGAGAAGTGTCCGGAGAAAGTTGAGGAAAGATAATTATCCAAAATTTCGCCAAGTTCTTTAAAGTTCGTTAGCTCTTCGCAAGTTTTGAACATACCAGCATTTTCTTTTTGGTCCAGAAACGATATCGTGGAAAACTGCAATGTCATTTAAGTGAAAATTAGACCAATTCCTGCCCATGTTTGATTTGAAGATAAAATTATTTCTCTTGTTCTGTATATCTTCTTTATTTCCTTCCAAAACTTGTCTACTTGACATTCTGGAACAAATGGATGATGGACAATATCGTGCAAAGCTATTACTCTCTTTCTCTTTACAAGTTTACTGTACATCTCAAAATCTTTTTTTACACCTTCATAGCTATGGTCACCATCTATAAAGAGAAAATCAAGTTTTTTATTTCCCAAAATGTTCTTAACTTTTCTTAATGTTTTCTCATCATGAGAATCTGCCCTAATTAAATAAATTTTTTGATTATCCTTAGCGAAGGATTTATATAGAGGAACTTTCCACATTGGATAACCTCCTCCAAATTTACCTCCGGGCAAATCGATACTTATTATAATTGCATCAGGACTAGCTATTTGGGAAAAAAGAAATAAAGTACCTCCATTAGCAGTTCCTATTTCAAGAATTGTTTTTGGCTTAATTTTTTCTAAAATTTTTAGTAATTTCAAAATTTCTTCTTTAATTTGACTTGGTATAATGTTTAATCCATCTATCTTGAAATTAAAAACAAAACTTACTAAATCTTCGAGTTTACTTATTTTAGTTGTTTCCCGCCGCAGTTTATGAATGAAATAAGGAATTAAAATAGGTCTCGCTACAGGATAGACAGCTTTTCTAAAAAAGGAAGTAAATTCCTCATTGCTTATTACTCTTATAGATCTACTTAGTAAGTTGTTACTCATAATTTAACCACCACAAATTGTTCATAAGCTTTCCTTTTATTCCATCATTTAAACCCTGAACGAATATTTTAACAAATTTGAAAGAATGATATCTTTTTAGCCGGGCTAAAAAGAAACTTATAAAATAATAGTAAGCCCAAATAGGAAATATGGAAGGATGTAAATGAAAAGTTACATATGTAGAATTTCTTATCATAAAATAAGTTCTCCAAAGTTTATGTAAACGTTTCTTGATCTTTTTTTCAAATTCTCCAATTGAATGATAAATTTTTGCCTTTGGAACAAGAAAAATTTTGAACCCATGCTTCCTAACTCTTAATGCGAATTCGTGATCAATGAAGTCTACAAAAAAATCTTCCCTATACATACCTGCTTTTTTAAAGATTTGAGCAGGAATAAAACACCCTGCAGTGAGACAAGAGTCTATTTCAATAATTTTACTTTTCTGAACTATTAGTTTAGTTTTCCTTAGCCCAAGTGGATGTAAAGTTCCTATCGTAGGTATGTTAGTTATAGGATCTATAGAGATAGGAGAAAATATATAACAACCCTTTTGATAGAAGGCTTCAATGAGATTATTTAAACAATCTTTCTCTGGAATGGCATCACCATCTAATAACCAAATGGCATCTGCTTTGTTTGCTAATGACTTTTTTATTCCGATATTATAACCCATTCCTACACCAACATTATTTTTATTAAATATCACTTCAACTTTTTTGTTTTTCATCTGAAACAACTTCTTTTTGTAAAAACTTTCTGAGTTATTGTCCACCACAATAATTTTAGAAGGTGCTAGAGATTGTGATAAAACACTTCTTATTACTTGTAAAATTTTCTCATTGTTATAGGAAAGTATGACACAAAAAACTTTCATTTCTTCACCAATCTGGTAGCATCGGTTAAAGATCTTAATAAGTAATATACCCTTCCTTTAATATTTTCCCTTAATTGAAGATTACTTAAAGATAGTGGTTTGTCTTTTCTTTTTCTTCTAAAGAATGTAGCAAAAGCTATAATTGGTAAAGAAATAAAAAAACTTTTTGTGAAACCAAAATATTCTAAGGAAAACAAAAATGCATTTCTTGTAACAACATAAACCTTAAACAAATCTTTTTCTATATCTTCCTTTGTTAACTTTTTTGTAGTATAACTAAGAAGATGAACAACCCTTGAATCACAAACCGTAACATTCTTGTAACCAAATTTTTTTATTCTAAAGGAATATTCCACATCTTCGACTAAAAATGGTGAATACCTTTCATCCAATAAACCACCTTTCTCCAAAACTTCTCTCCTAATAATTGGTGCTGCTCCTAAAAAAACATCAACTTCTTTTATTCCTTGTGGCTTCTTTTTATATTTCTTCTCTGGAAGAGCTGTTAATACTTTTATCATTATAGAAACTAGATTATTTCCAAGTTTCTCTCCGACTCTTTGAACTTTTCCATCAGGAAAAATAAACATAGGAGAAGCTACTCCAATACTCTTATCGTTTTCCATTGCTTTTACGATTTTCATAAGCCACAATCTATCTGAGAATAAAAGATCATTGTTTAATAAACCCACATAATCCGGCCTATATTTTCTCATTACGTACCTTATGCCAACATTCATTCCCTTAGAAAACCCGAGGTTTTCTTTATTCGCTATTAAATCAACCTTATCTTTAAAATACTCCCTAACTATTTCTACGCTCTTGTCTTTAGAGGCATTATCTACAACAACAACTTTAAAGTTAGGATATTTTGTTTTTAGAAGCGACTCCAAACAACCTTTAATTATTTCTTCTCCATTCCAATTAAGAACTATTAATGCCACAAAAGGATATTTAGATCTTAAGTTTTTTCTCATACATCTCACTTATTCTTTCCCAATTATAACTTTTTACAATTTTAACCCCATTTTCACCCATCTTTTTCCTAAGATTGACTTGCTCTTTTAACTCTAATGCTCTTTTTTTAAATTCCTCAAAATTTTCAACTAAGAATCCATTAAATCCGTCTTTTATTCTTTCTTTGATTGCTGCCAAATTATATCCTATTACCGGCTTTCCGCATGCATTAGCTTCCAAAAATATTAAGCCGAAACCTTCCCATCTACTGGCTGAAACAAAAAAGGAACATTCTTGATAAAGTTTAATAAGCTTTTTTCTACTTACCTTGCCAACAAAAGTTACAGGTGCTCTAATTTTATTAGCCAAATTTTCTAGTTTTTTTCTTTCTGGCCCATCTCCTACTATTTTAAGTTTGAAATTAATTTCTTTAGCCAGTTTTATTAATTCATCGACTCTTTTATGTTTCTCTAATCTACCAACAAAGAGCATGTAATTTTTGTCCTTCCATGTTGGTTTAAATTCTTCGCCAACACCATTAGGTATCACAATTATTTTTTCCTCTGGAACTCCAAATTTAACCAATTCTCTTTTTAAATATTCTGATATGCTTATAACTTTTCTTGCAAATCTTAAAGAAATCTTACCAAGAAAATTAATAAAAGCCCTTGGATATTTTGAAATACCATAAGCCGGTGGGGAGCCATGGTAAGTTACTATAACATTTTTCATTCCAATAAGCCCAAGAAAAAGTGTGGAATGATGTAAATTTATTACATCACAATCAATTTTTCTTAAAAATTTCCTTAATTTCAAAAGTTTTATAGGAAGTAAAAAATCTTTAAGTCTTCCTGTAAATACCTTATCTATATCAATTTCTTCGATTTCAAAATTTTCTGGCTTATAATTGCAGAATCCTTTTCCACAAATAACTTTAACTTTATATTTCTTCCCCAATCTTCTTGCTATTTCGTAAATCACAGTGTCTACTCCTCTTCCCAATAAGAACGTGTCATTAACAAAACAAACTCTCATATTTTAATTGTAAATACGACTACATAAATGAAGAAAGGAAGAGAAGAAGAAAGAAGTATTCGTGTTTACGCTTTCTTTGGGACACATCCTATATATGAAACTTTGGTTAAGTATCCACCAGAAAATATTCAACTAATTAATGCTCCGCCAAAGGAGGTCTATGACACTCTTTCAATTTACAGTCCTATAAAGAGAAGATTAAAAGACAATATTAAAGAGATTGCCCACAAGATTGGTATTCCGAGAATGATTTGGTTACCAGCTTTAAACGCTGATTTAATACACTCTTCAAGAGGATTTTTAGTTTTAAATAGAAAACCATGGGTCGTGGATATTGAGCATATAGGTTCTTTTGGAAATTTTAAAAAAGAAAGTGTAAAAAGAATAGCTTTGAAATTTCTATCCTCAGATTACTGCAAGAAAATTTTACCACATTGTAAAGCTTCTATGTATTCTTTCTTTAACGCATGGAATCCTCCTTCAAAAATTAAAAGCAAGACAGAAGTTCTTTATCCTGCTATTGAGCCTAGAAATTTTAAAAAGAAGGCAAGAGAAACAATAAGAATTGGTTTTTTAGCAACGAGAACAAGCTTCTACGAAAAGGGGGGAAGAGAGCTTTTAGAGGCATTCAAAATTCTTTCAAAAAAATATGACAATATTGAACTTTGGATAAAATCAAAAGTACCAAATGGACTATTAAAAAAGTATAAAAATCTCCCAATAAAAGTTATTGAGAGAAATTATCTAACAAGAGATGAGTTGTTTAAAAATTTTTATCAGCAACTAGATATATTTTGCTTACCTACCTATATCGATTCTTTTGGTTATAGTTTGCTGGAAGCTATGTCAGTTGGCCTACCCATAGTCGCTACATCTATATTTGCAATACCAGAAATAGTTGAAGATGGAAAGAATGGATTTCTGATTTCTTCTCCTATATCGGATTTCAGAAAAGATTTTGTTATTGAAATGTTTGATAGAGAAGTGTTAAAGAGGGAAAAACTATCAATAGTTGTAAGACAACTAGTCGAAAAATTGTCTCTATTAATAGAATCCTCTTCATTAAGGAGAAAAATGGGAAGATATGGTAGAATGTTGGTAGAAAAAGGTAGATTCTCTATTAAAGAGAGAAACGAAAAGTTGAGAAAAATATATGAAGAAGCTTCAAAGAAATAAAGCAAATAGCATTCTTAATCCTCGATATTTCTAAGATTTTATTTTTCAGCTAAAAATTAAGTTTAATGAAGATTCTAATAACATGCGACTTATTTCCTCCAGAGATACATGGTGGAACAGAATTCGCTGCCTATAAAACTGCAAAGACACTAAAAGAAAATGGGCATGAAGTATTTGTTATTTGTAATGGAAATCCAGAAATTAAAGAATATGAAGGAATACCAACATTCAGAATCAGAATGAGAAGACAATTTCTTGCTAACATTCTATGGATACCAATAATTTTTAAACTAGCAAGAAAGGTTGATGTAATTCACAATTTCACATTTGATACTTCCTTTGCATCAATAATTGTTGCTAAACTATTAAGAAAACCAGCAATAGCAAGCGTTCAAGGAGTTTATGGAGATGCTTGGATAGAAATGAGAGAAAGCTATTTGAGGGGCAAAATTAGAAAATTCTTTGAAAAAATATATCTCCGTTTACCTTTTGATAAGTTTCATATGATTTCTAACTACAGTTTTCAAATTGGAAGAAAAATGGGATTGAGAAAGGAAAAAGCAGTAGTAATTCCATGGGGTATCGATTGGAAAGAATATAAAGTTGTGAAAAAAGAACCTTTTGTTCTGTTTGTGGGCAGGATTGAAAATCAGAAAGGATTAATTTATTTAATAGAAGCCGCAAAAAGATTACCAAATGTTAAGTTTCTTATTGCTGGTAAGGGATCTAAAAAGAAAAGTTAGAGAAGATTGCTCCAAAAAATGTTAAGTTTCTTGGATTCGTTTCAGAAGAAAAGAAGAAGGAATTATTTTCAAAAGCATTAGTTTTTTGTTTACCTTCAATCGGAGAGGGTTTGGGCATAGTTTTGCTAGAAGCAATAGCTTCTGGTTGTGCAATAGTTTCAACTATACCTTTTGATTATTCTGGCTTCGCAGTACAACCTAGAAATGTTAATCAGCTGACCGAAAAGATAAAATATCTTTTTGAAAATAAGAAAACAGCAATTAAGATGGGCAAGAAAAATAGAGAAAGAGTAAAAAATATAGATGGGATAAAATTTTAGGAATTTATGATGAGGTTGTTAAAAAAAGATAATACTCGTTAACTCAGAGTTTATTGGTTAATTTTTAGAAGAAAATCCTTTGAAAAAATTTGGGAAAGAATAGAAACAATGAGATAACTATAACTTTTTTTTAACAATCGAGTATTGAGTTATTTGCCTTATAGTTTCTTCAATTACGAATAAGACTCTTGATAAAAAATCTTTTCTTGGTTTTATATATGTTATTGAAAAAACAGAATCAAAAAGAATTAATGGAAGTTGAAATAATAGTGCTTTTATTCCATAATGCTTTAAAAGAAAATACAACATGTTTCTTCTTTGAATGAAAAAAACGTTTTTATTTTCAGTCAAATCTTTTCTCCCAGCATATTTTTTTGTAGAAACCCCTTCAAAATGAACAACTTTAACTTTCCCATTGTAAATAAGCTTGAAGCCATTATCTCTGGCACGAATAAAAAAATCTGTATCTTCTAACCAAAAGGGATTAAAGTTTTCATCAATCAATCCAATCTTTTCTATCACTTCCTTTTTTATTAGCACACAAGCCCCGCAGAGAGCATCAACCTCTTTCAAAATTGAAAATCTTTTGCTATCTTTTTCTCCTCTTTTGTAGTTTGTTATGAAAAATTGCAAACGATACGGATTAACTATAGTCCAAACATGTTGTATTCTTCCATCTGGATAAATTAATTTGGGCCCTACAATCCCAATTTTCTCATCGCTCTCCGCAGTTCCAACCAATTTTGTTAACCAATCTTTTTGAATGATTTTTGTATCATTATTCAATAGCAAAATGTATTTTGGCTTGTACTTTTTTAGCGCATATTTTATTCCAATGTTGTTCCCCTTTGAAAATCCATAATTCTTATCTAAAGCCAAAACATCAGCTTTAGGAAAATTTTTCTTTACAAATTCGACACTACCATCAGTAGATCCATTATCTACAACTATTACTTTGTAATTTGGATAATCAGTTAGTTTGAAAATAGAAGATAAACAATCTTTAAGCAATTCTTTACCATTCCAGTTTAGAATTATTATACAAACTTTTGGGTAATTCATTTATATTTTTAAACAATAAAAAATAAAGTGTATTTAGTTGTCCATTTATTATTTAAAATATAAAACCAAGTTCATATATGCATACAACAGTTATAGAATTTTTTATCAAAAATATAAAAATAAGCGAGTTTAAAGGAAAAAGAGTTCTAGAGGTAGGCAGTAGATATGTCAATGGTAGTGTAAGACCACTAATTCAACGTTTTTGCTCACCTAAAGAATATATAGGTGTGGATATAGAGGAGGGAAAATTCGTTGATTTAGTTTTACCAGCAGAAAAAATAGTAGAATATTTTGGTCCAGAATCTTTTGATGTTGTAATTTCCACAGAGCTATTGGAACATGTAAAAGATTGGAGACGTGTTATAAACAATCTAAAAAATGTGGTTAGAAGGGGCGGATATATATATATTACAACTCGCTCGAGAGGATTCGGGTATCACGGGTATCCTTACGATTTTTGGAGGTATGAGATTGATGATATGAAGAAAATATTCTCTGATTTTGATATTATTGTTATTGAGAAAGATCCAGCTCGTGGAGTTTTTCTTAAGGCCAGAAAACCTAAAAAATATATCCCTAATAATCTATCGGATATTAGTCTGTACTCTATGATCTTAGGAAGAAAAACTAAAATAATACCAGAAATTAATGAAATGCCACTATCTCGAAAATTTCTACTTTATTTGAAGATTAAAGTACAGAACTTTCTACAAAAGATTAGAAAATTAAATTCTAGTATATTTGGAATATGAAACTTAAAATAATTTTTATAGTATGATATCATTAATTTTAATCTCTTTTAGTATTTTGTCCATTTCTATTAGATTCTTATACCATTTAACTGTTATTGTCTTAGGATCATCTGGAATTAATTTTCCTTCTTTAAGAGCTTGGAATATTTCTCTCGCTCCTTCTTTTGGAGTGTATTTAGGAGAAAATTTTAACACATTTCTAATTTTATCAAAACTAACTCTATAGCTTCTGTTATCAGGAGAACCATACCATTCATAGTTAAATTCAACTCCTATGCTTTCGGCAATTAATTTAGCAAGAGGGAAAATTTGAAAGTTTTGTTCATTTGATCCAACATTAAAAATCTGACCATTTACTATATCATTTTCCGCTTCTATTACTTTTATGAAAGCATTGCTCGTATCTTTAACATGAACAAACGGCCTCCACTGAGTACCATCTCTCATAATAGATATCTTTCCATTCTTAAACAGCCCTAAAACCATTCCGTTTATAGCTAGATCAAATCTCATTCTATAAGAAAATCCATAAACTGTAGCTTGTCTTAATGCGGTTACACAAAAGGTTTTATCAGCTAGCGGTAATGTTTCGCTCTCCCAGAGAACGTTTGCCTTAGCATATGTTGTTAAAGGATTTACCGGAGAATTCTCATCAAGAATTCCGTCTTGAAATCCATAAACGCTGCAAGAAGATGCAAGAATGTATTTTTTTACCCCATGTTTTTTTGCAAGTTTAGCTACTCTAACCCTCCCTTTATAATTTATCTCTAAAGTTTTTTGAGGATCGAGTTCACCACTGGGATCATTAGATAATGCAGCCATGTCTATTACCACATCAACACCATTTAATATAGAAGGGTCGAACCATCTGACATCATCTTTAACTATTTTTATTCTATCTTCTATTTCTTTTAAGGAATCAATCCCGAAAAACAATCTATCAAGAACTATAACATCGTAACCTCTCTCAAGTAAAAGTCTAACTAAAACAGAACCTATGTATCCAGCACCACCAGTTACTAATACTTTCACAAACTCACCTGTTGTTTAAATATACTCAAAGCTTCATCTATTGTTAAAGCTTTTAATTTTGTCGCTCTTTCTACTTTAGAAACATCTAGCGCTACTTTACGTGGTCTCGGTGCTACTTGATTGAGTTCTGGTGTTGTTATTGGTTTAATCAATTCTTTATTTAATCCAAATGTTTCTGCAATCTTTATGCTAAATTCATAGCGATTCAAATTTGTTTTCCCAGTTATATGAAAAAGACCTACTTTATCTTTTTCGCATAAAGTTAACAACATTTCAGCTAAATTATCAACAAGAGTGGGATTATTATATTGATCAATAACCGCTTTGACTTCTTCTCCATTTTTTAACTTTTTGATAAGCCATAACGCAAAAGGTTCCTTCCCCAAACCTCCTACACCAAATAAAACAGCAGTTCTTGCAATTATATAATCTGATGTTAGAATCTTAATGGCTTCTTCAGCAATTAGTTTAGTTTTTGCATAATAGTTTAACGGATTTGGTTTGTCTTTTTCGGTATAAGGGGTAGCTTTTTTACCATCAAAAACATAATCGGTAGATATAAATACATATTTGCAACCAAAAGTCTTGCAAGCTTCGGCAACATTTTTTGTTCCTTCTACGTTAACAAGCCAAGCTTCTTCAGGATGTAATTCACAATAGTCAACATTATGCAATGCATGCGTATCTATAACAAAATCTGGTTTTATATTTCCAATCAATTTGAATACATCAGCTCGTTTTGTAACATCTAATTGGTACACATTTTCCATACTTGGTTTATGAGTATTATACGTTCCAAAAACTTGATAATCCTTCTTAGCAAGATTATATATCTTGTTTCCTAACAATCCAGAAATACCAATAATTAAGATTTTTTTCACTAGATTTCACCTCTTTCCATCAATTCTCTCAATGAGGGCCATTTCTTGTCTTTTTCTGAGAGTATAGGGTTTTTAATAGGCCAATTTATTTTTAAAGTCTCATCATTCCAAATTACTCCACCTTCTGATTGTGGAGCATATACATTATCAACAACATAGACAACTTCTGCAACTTCGCTTAAAACTTCAAACCCATGCGCAAAACCACGGGGAATAAAAAGCATCTCTTTATTGAATTCCGACAAGATAACACTTACATATTTTCCGAATGTAGGTGAATTTTTTCTTAAATCTACTGCTACATCAAAAATAACGCCTCTAATACATCTAACTAATTTTGCTTGTGAATATGGCTCCTTTTGGAAATGTAACCCTCTTAAAACCCCATAGATAGATTTAGAGTGATTCTCTTGTATAAACTCAGTTTTAATACCAGCTTTCTCAAAATCCTCTTTTTTGTAAGTTTCCATGAAAAACCCTCGCTGATCTTCAAAAACTTTTGGTTTTATTAGAACGACATCTGGAATTTCCAATCTTTCAAATTCGAACGGCATAAAAACATTTAATCATCAGATATTTAAATATTTAAAACATCAAATGATTTTCATGAAAGGAGTAATTTTAGCTGGTGGTCTTGGTACAAGACTAAGACCACTAACAGAAGTTACAAACAAACACTTGCTACCAGTCTTCGATCAACCAATGATTGTCCATCCTCTAAACACTTTAAAGCAAATAGGAGTTACAGACATTTGCATAGTTACTGGCGGAGAATACATGGCAGATTTCATGCGTTTTTTGGGAAGCGGAGCTAAATTTGGAGTGAGATTGACTTACAAAATACAAGATGGTCCTCTTGGGATAGCTCATGCTTTACTTCAAGCAGAAGATTTCTTTGGAAAAGAAAAAGTTGTTGCAATTTTGGGAGACAACATTTTTGAAAAAGTTGAGGTGCCAAAAGAAGCTTTTGAAGACGAATATGCTTACGTTTTTCTCAAAAAAGTCTCTCATCCTGAAAGGTTTGGAGTTGCTGTTTTTGATGATAAAGGAAATATTATTGAAATAGAGGAAAAACCAAAAGTTCCAAAATCAAATTTTGTTGTTACTGGCTTATACATTTATCCAAACGATGTTTTCGATTTCATCAAAACTTTAAAACCAAGTCAAAGAGGAGAATTAGAAATTACTGACGTTAACAATTGGTATTTAAAGCAAGGAAGATTGAAAGCAATAAAATTAGAAGGATATTGGAGCGATGCTGGTACATTTTCCTCTTGGCTTAAAGCAAACATCTTAAGAGCATCTTTAGTCAATCCACAAATTTTAAACCATGTTAATTTGAAAGAATTGATAGAAGATTTATTTTGAAACAATAACTACTAAAATCCAAAAAATTAACCCCTATTTACTTGGATTTTTTTATTAATGCATCAATAGCATCTTTAAGCAACTTTTGCTGACCAGCGAATGGGTAGTAATAATCAAATATTTCCAACATACCATTTGGAACATCCAACAAAACTAATCTACCATCTTCTGTTTTGCATAAATACCCATAAATTCCAAGCTGAAAAAGCCCTCTTAATAATTGTCGCGATCTTCCATCCTCGTTCATATAAGTCTTGAATTCTTCGACGATTGTTTTTCCATTTCTATAAACTCTATCTGGTGTACCTCCTATGACATAAAATCTATTTCCATATGAGTAAAGTCTTTCATAAGTATGGCTTCCAATTTCATATCCAAACATTTCATGTAAAATCTTACCAAAGTCACAATTATAATTGCACTTTGTTTTTACTTTTTCAATTTCATCCATGATACTTTTACTTAATTTCTCCGATTCGTAACTTCTTTCTTCAATTTTGTATTTTTCTAGAGCTTCATCGTAAATTTCTCTAGTTAGCTCTCTAAAACTTGAGTTTATTCTTGTTCTATAATTAAGTTCGTTGTTTAAAAGATTGTCTGCCAATTCTCCAGCAGAAAAGGAAGCATGTATTAGTATTTCTTTTGAGATGGTTCTCATTTTAAATTTGGTTTCTAAAAGTTTAAATTATTTTAGTTTTCCTCAATTAATTAAAAACTACATAAAATTTCAAGCAGTCACATTTACTTTAAAAATCGTTTGCCCATAGCAACCTTGCAAGCATTTTTCTATTGGTTGACCATTTTCATAAACTTTAACAAAGTACTTTGGATTGTCAATTAACATTTGAATGAATCTACTTGGATAATTATCCGCATAACCTCTGTTCAAAGGATCTATGCTGCTTTTCTGAATCCAAAGATAGTCAATTTTATTTTCTTCCAAAACTTTCAGCGTATAATTCAAATCGTTGCTTAGCAAAATATCAGCTAAGGCTGGACCCATGTTTCTCTCACTGCACCAAGCTCCATTGTGTCCCCAAATCGTTGAAATTGTTGCATTTGGTAAAGTATTTTCTTTCACCCATTTACAAGCTTCAAAAAAGCTTGGGTCCCAAACTTTTACTTTGTATAGAGTATCTAACCTAGCTTTAGCAACTGAAAATGAAAATACAACAACTGCTAACAAGATTAAATAACCTAAATATTTGAAGTGCTTCTCTACAAATTCAAAAAGTTCTTTGTAGAAGTAAGCAGCAACAAAAGCTACAAAAGAAGCAAAGCCTAAAGTATATCTTGCAGCGTCTTCCGCTCTTCCTCTTCCAATTTCAGCCAGTAAAATAGCAAAAATGAAGAATGTTATAAAAACCAAAATAGAAGTTTTATCTCTTTTAAAGTAGAATAAAATCAAGCCAGTAATGAATGGTAGAATTGTGAGAAAAAGACCTACATCTATTTGAAGGGGCCCAAAACCGATAAGAAGAGAAGCATAAGCAAAACCTAGATAATTCATTAAACCAATTGAAAATGCAGAAGCTTCTGTTCCAATTGGAATAGCTTGTCCAACAAAATTGTATTTTTCTTCAAATTTATCCAACTTACATTGTGAGTTGTCAAAAAGCTTACCAATATATGGTATTGAAAAACAAAGTGGAGTCTTATAAGTAAGAATATTTCTAACTAGATAGCCAGATGGAATTAAAACTAACAAAAGGAAGAATGGCAAATAAAGTTTTATTGTTGACAAGTATTTCTTTTCTGATAAAAGCTCGTACAAAAAGTAAAGTGAAAAAATAGCATACAAAGTTAAAGCGAATTGATTTGTTAACAAAGCTAAGGAAGCAAAAAGAGCAGACAAAAGAAAGAATCTTTTATTTCCTTCTTTAATGAAAACTAAAAAACTTAGGAAAGATGCTGTTACAAAAAATAGAAGTAAGTCAGCATAGTAAAATAAAACAGTGTAAGTCAAAACGCTTTGAAAGCTTATTAAAAGCAAGGAAGCAAAGAAAGCTGTAACTTCATCGCTAATTCTTTTAACTAAAGCAAAAGTTATCAAACCTAAGAAGAAAGTTATGATTAGAGTTAGAGTTTTGGCAACAATTTCATTTATTCCAAAAACAAAGAAAAAGCTTGCTAGCAAGAAATTCCAGAGAGGAGGTCTATAAAATCCATCTCTTATCAAAGCACTACCTTCGAAAGGTATGTACTTTGGATATTCTAAATTTCTAGCAATATATCTTGCCATGCTTGTGTGAAAACCTTCATCTCCAAAAGAAATGTTTGTTGGCAAAACAACTTTCAACTCAAGGTAAAAGTATACAAAAGATATAAGTATCAACAAAAGCAACAAAGGAGATTTTATTGTAATTTCAATTTCTTTTTCGCTTTTTTGTTCCATTATTTCTTATTGCAAGTTTTAAATTAAAAAATGCAAAAATGGTTAATGAAATTTGATGTTAAGAGATTTGTAAATGAGTACTGGGATTTGGCAATCCTCTTGCTAATTGTTTACATAGGTTTTTATATAAGAAGTATTTACGTTCCGGATATCGTTGCTGACTATGATCCATGGTGGTATTATAGACATTCTGTTACAGTTCTTAAATATTGGTTTAACATGCCAAAATGGGACATTTTAAGTTTTTATCCTCCAGGAAGACCATATGAAGTTCATTTAGGAGTAGAGTATACTTTAGCAATTTTCTACAAAATAATCAGTAATTTCGTTAAAATGACATTCATGCAATTCTTCATAATAGCTCCAGCAATAATTTCTGGTTTATCAGCAATTCCTGCTTACATTGCAACTCGCTATTTGACAAAAAGTAAAATTGCTGGATTATTTTCTGCTTTTTTTGCAGTGTTGGCTCCATCTTTCATTGGTTATTCAGTAGCTGGCTATATGGATAGCAAAGCTTTTGTCGTTTTCTATTCTTTTCTAGCGATTTTCTCTTTGATGTTTGCAATGAAAAGAAAAGATTGGATTGGGTATTTAACTGCAATTATCGTTAACTTACTTTTTATCTACACTTGGTCTGGAGGAGGTTGGTATCCATTAATCGCGTTTCTATTTTTCATTCCAGCGGTTATAATATTCAGAATTTTTGAAGATATCATTCACAATAGGTCTTTGAAAGTGAATTTTAAACCATTAATAGAAGAAGCAAAGTCTTTAGTTATTCCATTTTTGATTATTATAGTCACAATAAATGCTATAACACAAATTTGGCTTAAAGAAAACATATTAAATTCGATATTAGCTGCTTTGGGTTTTGCCGGTTTTGCCCCCACTTTGTTAGTAAATATTTCAGTTGCGGAGCTTCAAAGTATAAACATTTTCTCTTTAGAAGGTTTCCAAAGAGTTGCTGGTAGCGTAGGTTTCTTACCAACAGTATTAACTCTTTTTGGCCTTCCAGTACTAATACTTTTCAAGATTTGGAGAAAAGAAAAAATAGCTTTTGAAGAAATTTTCCTATTCCTATTCGCTTTAGTTACATTCTACATGATTTTGCACGGGGTAAGATTTGCTTTGATTTTCTCTGTTGCGACTTCTTTGTCAGCTGGTTACGTCATTGGAAACTTTTATAACTATTTGAAATCTTATAAAAACCAGTTCTTAATTGCTATTTTCTTTGGTATAATTTTGTTCTATTCTCTCGATTTGTTTTCAAAAGCTTATGTTTTCGGAGAGCAATACTCAAGAGGTTATGGAATTGATGAAAATTGGAGAAATGCTCTAGATTGGTTAAAGCAACATGGCAATACAACAACTTTGGTTGCAACTTGGTGGGATCCAGGTCATATAATCGCTGGTTATACTGGTTTGAAAGTTCATGCTGATGGTGCTCATTGTGGTCCAGGGGTTTGTATTCCTTACGACCACAACATAAGAATTCAGGACATGGGAAGAATTTTCTCTACTAGCAACGAAGAAGAAGCTTACAATATTTTGAAAAAATATACTTACTTAACAAAAGAACAATGCGATGAAATCAAGAAAAAGTATGATGACATGATTTATGACAACATTTTGAAAGAAGATCCATGTAAAACAAACATCACAAAGATTTACTTCATTGCTAGCAACGATTTGATTGGAAAGTATTATTGGCTAACTTACTTTGGTACTGGTACAGGAAGACAATATGTTGTTTTGCCTCTAACAGGAAGAGATAATCAAGGCAATCTTGTTTATGGAAATGGTATTTTAACTCTAGCTTTCAAAGACGATAAAATTGTTCCTATTTTGAACATACCATCTCAAGGAATTTTCAACATGGTTGTTAGAAAATTAGTTTTTGTGTATCAAGGAAATCAACTTACATTTGACTATTCAAACGCCACAAACAAAATAGATGGTCTAGTTTTTAGCGATGGTAGTACAGCAATTTACATGGATCCACAAACAGCTAATTCTATGTTTACAAGACTTTACTTTTTCAATGGCGAAGGCTTAAAATACTTTAAACTCGTTTACAGCAACCCAGAAGTAAAAATCTTCGAAGTAGATTTCTAAAGAAAAAATAAAAAAGAAAAATTTTACTCTAAGCCGTTTTTTGTAATTCTTTCTGCTCCATTTAAGTAAGGTCTCAAAACTTTTGGTATTACTATGCTTCCATCTTCCTGCTGATAATTTTCCATTATTGCAATAATTGCTCTTTCTGTAGCTACTAATGTTGAATTCAATGTATGAACATATTTTATCTCATTTCCTTCTCTGAATCTTATATTAGCTCTTCTTGCTTGATAATCTGTACAATTGCTACAAGAAACGACTTCTCTGTACTTTCCTTGTCCAGGCAACCAAGCTTCTATATCATATTTCTTAGCTGCAATTGGCCCTATATCTCCACTGCAAATATTTACAACTCTATACGGAATTCCTAAACTTTGGAAGAATTCTTCTGCATTCTTTAACAAAACTTCATGCCAATGCCAACTTTCTTCTGGTTTACAGAAAATAAACTGTTCTACTTTTTCAAATTGATGTACTCTGAAAATTCCTTTTGTATCTTTTCCATGAGTACCTGCTTCTTTTCTAAAGCAAGGTGAAATTCCAGCATATAGCAATGGCAAATCTTTACCATCAAGAATCTCATTCATGTGATAAGCTAGTAAAGCATGCTCTGCTGTTCCGATCAAATACAAATCTTCTCCTTCGATCTTGTAAATCATGTCTTGAAAATCTTGGAAAGCTATTGCTCCCTCTAAAGCTTCTCTTCTAATCATGTATGGCGGCTGAAATAGTTTAAACCCTCTTTTTTTAATGAAATCCAATCCATACTTTATCAAAGCCCAGTTCAATTCTACTAAAGCGTTTTTCAAATAATAGAATCTGGCTCCCGCAACCTTAGCTGCTCTTTCTATGTCCATCAAATCTAAAGGCAGCCCCAAATCTTGATGGTCCTTTGGTTTAAAGTTGAATTTCGGGATTTCACCCCAAGTTTTTATTACAACATTATCATTTTCATCTTTTCCAATTGGCACACTTTCATGCAAAATGTTTGGCAAAGTCATCAGAATTTCTTTTATTCTTTTTTCTTTTGTTTCCACTTTTTGTTCTAGCTCCTTTATTTTTTCTGGCAGCTCTTTTGCTCTTTCTAACAATTCTGTAACATCTTTGCCTTCCTTCTTCAACTTTGCGATTTTTTCACTTAACTCGTTTCTTTCTCTCCTTAACTCATTCAACTCTGCTATCTCTTTCCTCCAAAGCTTATCAAGCTCTATAACCTCTTCTAATAGCTTGATTTTTTCTAAGTCGTTCCTTTTTTCTAGATCTTTTCTTACTATCTCTGGATTTTGCCTTATGAGATTAATGTCTAGCATTTAAACAACACCCCCTTCTTCAAAAGTAATTTTGAGAGATAGAGATAGAAAAGACCTAAGAAGATTTAAGCTAGTGAAACGGATTGGCGTGGCATCGCCATATTTTTCTATTTTTTTGCAACTTTTAAAAGCTTTCAGAAACAAAATTTTATCCTAAATTTAAAAACCAAAAATAATACTATATATGCCGAGAAAAGTTGTAAAAAAAGAGAAAGAACAACCAAATTTCTTGAAATTCACATCGATGGCAATAGTAGTTATTGGACTCTTAATCCTTCTAGCAACAGCAGTAACATGGCAACCTTATGATGTCTCTTCAATAGCAACAAGGCTAAACTTACTAACATTATTCCTAGGAATACTATATTTACTCTTTGGTTATGTATTATTCAAAGCAAAGTTCTAGCTTACTCAACTTTTATTTCTTTACCTTTCTTCTTTTCCTTCTTCGGTAAGATTACTTCTAAGACCCCATCTTTCATTCTTGCCCTTGCTTTTTCTGGCTCAACTTCAACCGGCAATGAAATAACTCTTCTGAAAGATCCAAATTTTCTTTCAACAGTATAATACTTTTCTCCTTTTTCTTTCTTTTCCTCTTTATGCTTTGCTTCTATCGTTAGAGTGTTTTCTGTTGCATTTACAGAAACTTCATCTTTAGAAAAACCTGGCAAATCTGCTCTAACAATTATTTCCTTTTCTGTTTCGCTAACATCTACTGGAAAGCTTTCTATTTCTTCAAAACTTGCTAGAGAACCAAAAGATCTCATTAATCTTTCAATCTTTCTTCTCATTTTCAACAATTCATTAAAAATGTCTTCCTCAAACATATAAAAATTTAGCTAAGTTCTTTAATAACTTTTGCCTCTACAAGTTCTCCTTTACCGCCAGTTGGAATGAGAAGAGTAGCTCCGCAATTCAAACACTTGACTTCAGTAGAAGGTTTATCAAAAACTATTTGCTGATGCTTACATTTTTTGCACATGACCTTCAGGAATTTGCTCCTTGGCATGTCAATTATTTTTCTCATAATATTTCTCCACCTCTTTAAATTTTAAATCTATTTTGCCTTTTCTACAAGCTCGAATTTCTTAGCTCTCCACCCTTCAATGAAATGCGGCTTTTTACATTCCATGCAAGTTAATTTTATATTCACTTTTTTTGTGGACTTTTCCCTATTCTTCGGGTTTTCTTTAGGAAAGCTTCCATATCCTTTCATTTTCCTTAAGAATCTCCTCTGACCAATAGCCAAGGTTCTTCTAGGTTTCTTTTTAGCTAATTCTACCTTATGCTCCGTATGCTTCTTACAATACGGGCAATATGTTCTTATCGTCTTTGGAAATTTCATTACTATATCTCTATTTTTCAACTTTAAATTCTTGAAATCTTGACTAAAGATAAATTGCGTACAGTATCATGTACTCTCCCCCGAAAGGATTTTTATATACCCTTTATAACAATTAATTAGTGAGTAGAAATTAAGGTGACATTAATGAAGAATATGGAAAGATTTGAATTAAAAAATGATGGTAAAGAAGGCAAAATTAAAGTAACGAAGAGCTTGATTGTTGAGTATGAAGAAAATGAAGAGATGGAAAGGCTTCTGAAAGACTTTAAGAATATGGTCAATTTTTGCATTGAGAAAGGAATGAAATATGGTTATAGCTTAAAGAAATTACATGAAAATTGCTACGAAGAGTTAAAGAAAAGATACGAATACAATACTCAAATATATCCACAGACTTATAGAGTTACTCAGTCTATTATAAAAAGCTGGAAAGCTAATAAAGGAAAGGGAAAGCCATCAGCTAAGAAAAAATTAATTAGATTGCATAAAGACATTTTCAAGATAGATTTAGAAAAGAACCAACTAATAATTAATTACAAGCCAAGAGAGAAAATTTCTCTCAATTTAAAGCTTTCTGATTACCATAAACAACAAATTAAAGGCGCAAATAAAATTGGAGAGGTTTTAGTTAATGAAAAATGTGTTTACATTCCATTGATTTATGAAGTTAATTTAATAAAACCTGAAAAATTTGTTGCTATTGATGTTAATGAAAACAACATAGCTTTTGTTTCTAGCGATGGAAATTTTGGTAAAATAGAAACTGGAATAAGAGAGTTGAAAGTAGGATATGCTGAAAAAAGAAGAAAGATACAGAAAATTAGGAATAAAAGAAGAAAAGAAAAGTTACTGAAGAAATACAAAGAAAGAGAAAAGAATAGAACTAAAGATATTTTGCATAAGATTAGTAAATTCATTGCAGAAAATTTTAAGGGCTATGGAATAATAATGGAGGATTTGAAATGCTTGAGAAGAAGAGCTAACAGAAAAGTTAAAAAGCTAAATAAGTACAATTTCAAAATCCAAAAAGTTAGCGCCAACAGCGATTTCATGAAGTTTAGGTTGAATTCTTTTCCTTTTAGAAAAATTCAATTCTACATTCAATACAAGTCATTATTTAATGGTTCCCCTGTTTATTTTGTTAGTCCAAAAAATACTTCTAAAATTTGCTTTAGATGCGGAGGGTTAATTAATTCCTCTAAGTTTTGTCCAAATTGCGGATTAGATCGTGACATAAATGCTTGTTTAAATTTACTGAAAATGTGGGGATTGCCTCCTCCTGAAAGCCTCTTCAATGCCAGTATGACTCTACCCCCAACGATAAAAGATGAGGAAAAGGTAGAGGATTTAAGTGGAAGAGGAATCGACGGCAAATTCTTCGATGATGCCCTTAGAAACCAATATTTTCCTGTTTTCTTCAGGCAATTTTGCTATATCGCCCTTCTTAAAAGGTCCATAAGTTTGACCATCTATACCTACAAAAGCAGGAAAATCCTGCTTAAAAACAACTAGAATTTCTACCTCTTTCTTTATTTCCCCTTCCAGAGCCGACTTTATTTTATCGAGAATAACCCTTCTCTCTTTTAATGTCTCAAAAACCTTTTGAAAAAATTGCTTTTCTTCGCTTGTTAAATTAGAAGGTTGAACTCCTGCTCTAGCAGCCATTATAGCAAAATTTATAATCTTTCTTTCCCTTAGATTGAATATATTTTCAACAATCCTTTCAATATTCCTCAATTCTATTTCATCCTTCTTTTCTTTGGCCAATTTTTTCTTTCCTTCTATGTACATTCTAACAGTTTCATAAAAGTCGTCTGGAATCTTAGTAAGGTTTTGGCTTTTCTTTTCTTCATTCAAAATCTTCCTTAAATACTCAAAGCTTATGACTTCCATATTTTATTTTGTTTTCTTCTTTTTTCTTTTCAATATTGCGAAAGGATAGTTTACAGGATTCTTTATTCCAAGCTTTAAACACTCCTCACAAGAATCTTTTAAGCCCATATCCTCATAGAAGCTCTTATTATCGCAATTTGGCGGCAATAAAT
>Ga0080004_1118892_pt1 | contig 21474 bp, 26 predicted proteins | sample WasSprMetagenome_FD_69207 | JGI IMG/M metagenome (GOLD analysis project Ga0080004, IMG submission 69207) | Sulfidic aquatic microbial communities from Washburn Spring, Yellowstone National Park, USA - WS (SPADES assembly) (version 2) | ecosystem: Environmental > Aquatic > Thermal springs > Hot...
CCCCGTGTATTAAGGCTTCCCTTAAAGTTCGTGGAGTAAGCGTTAATAGGCTTGCGAACGAGGCTACTTCTGAGGTGGCCCTTATGGTGAACGCTTGTGTCTTGATAAGGGCCGAGAGGGGCAGAGGGGACGACGTCGTGGCCAAGGTCAGGCAGATCGAGGGGGTGAAGGCCGCCTTCCCGACCTTCGGGCGCTACGACGTTGTAGTGGACTTGGAGGTCGGGGACTTCAAGGCACTAGGCCAAGTGGTCCAGAAGATAAGCAGGCTCTCGGGGGTCGTGTTCACCGAGACCTTGGTAGAACTTCAATACTGAGGGGTCGAGACCATGGTCAATGCCGTGATCTTGATCAAGTCCGTGCCGACGAAGCAGGACGAGTTAATCAGCAAGCTGAAGGTCACCGAGTACGTCAGAAAGGTATATCCGTGCTACGGCAGGTTCGACATAGTTGTCTTCGTGGACGCGCCTGACGTGGACAAGATAAAGCTGCTGTCGCTCAAGGTAAACTCCATGGATGGCGTGAGGAGCACGGAGACGCTTCTGGAGGCCTGAGCGAGGCCTTCCTCACCAATTTTTAGCTCGGTGGCCTCAATGAGCGGCCAGGGCTTTAGCCCACAAGCTCTTCTCGAGAGGCTGGACTTCGACAAGCTCGGCGGGCTCGTGCCAACCGTAACGGTCGACGTCGCAACGGGCAGGGTATTAATGCTGGCCTTCATGAACCGGGAGGCCTTGATCCGCACGGCCGAGACCGGCCTCATGCACTATTGGAGCAGGAGCAGGGGGAGGCTGTGGTTGAAGGGCGAGGAGTCGGGCCACCACCAGAGGGTCAGGGCCGTGTACACGGACTGCGACAACGACGCCCTTCTCTTCTTGGTCGACCAGGTCGGGGTGGCATGCCACAGGGGCAAGTTCTCCTGCTTCCACAACAGGGTCGAGGACGGCATCAGAGAGGAGGGATCAGGAGGCGGAGGGTCGATACTCTCTCAAGTGCAGGAGGTCATAGCCCAGCGCTTGAAGGACAAGCCCGAGGGCTCCTACACTTGGAGGTTGGCGTCGAGGGGCCTCCAAGCCGTGTTAAGGAAGGTGCACGAGGAGCTCTTCGAGTTCACGCACGCCTGCCTGCTCGAGGGCGAGGACAGGGTCGTAGCCGAGGCCGCCGACCTGCTGTACCACTTGACCATAGCGTTGGCGCTTAGGGGGCTGTCGATCGAGGACGTCATGAGGGAGCTCGCGAAGAGGAGGTACGGAGAGCAGGAGGCGACGAAGAGGGCTTAGCAAGTCAGGTGGAGGGCCGCCACCGCCCTCCTCTTACCGCTTACCTCGTTGTAGACCTTGCAGGCCTCCTTGGTGGGCACTGCCACGAGCTCGACGCCCCTCTTCTTAGCCCACTCCTCCACCTCGCTCAACACCTTGACCACGCCGAAGTAGCCCGTCCCTATTATCAAGACGTCGAACTCCTCGCCCTCTATAGGCTCTAGGTCCTTGACGCAGACCTCGTGCCCCTTCACCCTCCACCACTCCTTCACCTCGCCCTTGGGTGTTACTATGACGTCTTTGCCGTACTTCCTGCCGTCGATCACTATCCTCCCGAAGCCGTACTTGTCTATGCGCAAGGGCGAACCCCAATAATCGATAGGCGGCCTCTGAAATAAAACAGTTGAGGAGGGTTGGGGAAAAGATCGTCGACGAGGCCTGCTAGCCGTGTAGCTCCCTCGACCTCTTTTCCTCGACCCTTCTCCCCAAGAGGCTGAAGCCGAAGTAAGTGGCCGCGCAGCCCACGAACGTCGCCCACCACCAGTTGCCCCAGCCCCACTCGTTGACTGTGTAGACGTAGTAGCCTCCGAAGGCCGTCATTGCGAAGCCGTAGGCCATGCAGGCCAGCGCGCCGTATTTATGCGCTCCGCGCCAGTAGAGCGTCATAGCTAAGACGAAGAAGAATATGCAGCCCATCCCGACGGCGGCGCCGGACATCAAGTACGCTAGGAGGTCGGGGGGCTTGACGACGACCCACGTCAGCGGTATAAGCGCGAAGACCACCACGAGGCCTCTGGCCAGCAATAGCGCTCTCCTGTCGCTGAGGCTTGGCTTCAGCAGCAGGATTACGTCCCTCGTGAGGCTTCCAGCCATCACTAACACCATCCCGGCTAACGTCGACAGCGACGCCGCGAACACCGCCGCCACGTACATCCCAGAGACTATTGGGCCGGACGCAAGCGCTACGAAGGGCGCGGCCGCGTCGGCCTTCGCAGGAGAGGCCGTGAGCACAGAGCCCCCGAACATGGCCCTCGCCGAGAGGCCCGTGATCACGTTGGCCCAAGGTATCGCCGAGCTCACGAACACCACCAGCGCCATCAAGGCCACATCTCTTCTCGTGAGGGACCTCATGCCCAAGAACCTCGCCACGTTGTGCGGGAAGCCGATGGCCATGGTCACGAAGAGCCCCAAGGTAGCCGTCAAGCCTATCGCGTCCGCCGCGAATTGGAGGCTCGGCTTCGAGGCCAGGTCGGTTCTCAAAGGGGCTATAAGCCTTGGATCTTGGAGCGCCAGCCTCTCGTTTAAAGCTATAGGCCCTCCGACCGAGCTCAGGGCCGCGTAGGCTAGCACGTAGCAGGCGATGGTCATGAAGAGCCCCTGAACGGCCAGCGCCCATTGGGTCCCCGTGTAGCCTCCTAGGATCATGTACGCTATCGTGACTGAGGCCCCTATCACTACCGAGAGCTCCCAAGGAGTGCCAGTTATTACGTGCCAAGCGGTCGCAGCCGCCTTGTACTGGCCTACAGAGTAGACCAACAACAGGGCTATGTAGACTATGCTCGCCGTCGCTGCCACGAGCTTGCTCTCGTACAGGGAGCCGACTAGTTGGGGGACCGTCAGCGCCTTGAGCTCGTGGAACTTCCGCCTAAGCCTTGGGCCGAATATGGTGGCGCACGGTATTATCCCGATGAGAGTCCACACGCCAGCGAGCCACATGCCGGACCAGCCGAAGGTGTAGGTTATGCCCATCAGTCCTAGGCAGGCCCAGCCGCTCATCCAAGTCGCGCTGAGCGCGAGTCCCGTAATCACGGGGCCGAAGGTGCTCCCTCCTGAGAGCCATGTAGGGAGGGTCTCGCCCTTCCTCCTCGCCATGAAGCCCACAGCGGCGCACGAAGCCAGGAGGGCCGATAGCCATGAAATGGCCGATATAATGTCAGCTAGGCTGGGCGAAGGGAGCAAGGTCTCAGTCCTCCGCCTCGCTCTTAATTGTAGTTATCACGGCGACGGCTATGCTGGCGATGACTACGCCCAACAAGCACAGCCAAGGCACTATCAGATCCTCCAACTTCCTCGACCTCCGCGATGCTTTTCGCTATCACCAAGCCGGCGTACGTCAGGGAGACCGGGACCCCCTTGACCTCCGCGCTTCCCGACTCCACGAGGCCTAGGTCCCTGAGGCCCCTTATGCTCCACTTCAAGGTCGACTCGGGAACTCCCAGCTCGTCGGCGAGCTTCCTCACCAAGCTAGAGAACGTATGCTTGCCGTTGCCCTCGCAGTACAGCCTCAACAATATGGCCCTCTGCAGCTTGGTGAGCTTAGAAAGGGCCAGCTTGGTGAGGGTGCGCTCGAGCTCGAGAAGGAGCGGGTTCTCGTGCTCTACGTCGCTGATCTTAGTCGGCTTACGCAGTAGCTCTTCAGCGGCGCTCTCTCTTGAAAAGGCAGACACCCTTGCTCAAAACTCACCCCACCGCCTTACTGAGGCGGGGTGAAGCATATTTAAGCTTTGAGGGCAAGAGGGCTTGCCCGCACGCTAGGTCCAGTGCTCAAAAATCCTTATCTCCCATAAACGAACGCTACTAGGTGTTAGGCGTAAGCGCTGGAAGGACGGGGTAGAGAGGTTGATCAGCGAGGCAGACCTCTTCAAGATCTATCAAGCGCTCGGGAACCCCCACAGGAGGGGCATAATAATGCTCTTAGGCGAGAACCCCGAGGGGCTGACTTTCTCAGAGCTCAGGAGGAGGCTGAACCTCAGCGTCGGGACCATCTATTACAACTTGGATCAGTTGGAGGACCTAGTTTGCCAGAAGAGCGACAGGAGGTATGCCTTGACCGAGAAGGGACTCTTGGCCTACGAAATGCTGAAGAGCAACATCGAGATGATAAAGAATAAAGCTGGTGGCTCCATTAGCACAGCGAGCAGGCTACAAGCTCTCCTCTTCCCTCGATGGTTCTTCATGCTCCTGGAGAGCAGAGGCAAGCTAATGCCGTTGCTCGCCCTCGCGGTCTTGTTGGCGGGCTCCCTGAGTTGCTGGTACAACGGCGTGCTCTTGGGCGTCACGTGGGTCGGCTCCACCTCCGTGACCTTCCTGAGCTCTTCGAGCTTCATCTGGAGCTGGCTGGCGGTGGCCCTGACGTCCTTCATGTTGGCGTCCGCGGGCGCCAAGGAGAAGCTGAGGAGGCTCCCTCGATACTTGGCCGAGGCAGGCTTCTCCATGTTCCCTATAGCGATATTCGTGGCGATGGAGCCCCTGTTGCGCGTAGCTGTCGTGGCTAGAGCGGCGGCTCAAGTGGTTCTCTGGCTCCTCGCCATAATGCTCACGTCCTCCGCGCTGAGCCGCTCAGCCCAGTGCAGGATCGAGGTGGCCCTCTTAATCACAATTCTCGTGATGTTCGTCGCGTCGATCGCGATCCCCCAGCTCGTAGCGGCTCTGCCCTGAAGGCCCTCTGATGGCTCGCCCGCGAGCGTTCATCGGTAATGTTTTAAAGACGTTGAGGGAGACTTCTATTGTGAGAAAAGGGCCTCGGTGTTCAATGATGGCGACCTTCATATGCTTTGTGGGCCACGACTTCGTGAGGATAATAGACGGGATAAACTTTTGGAAGACAAGGGAGGTCATAGATGAGATAATTCTCGTCCAAGACAAGAAGAAGGACAAATATGGCTATGCTTCTAGGTTTAACGCCAAGGAGTTGCAGAAAGTCCTGACGTTCGCAGGCAAGGAGCCCCAGATAATATCGGTGAACCCCCAGAGCTACGAAGACGTATTCTCAGCCATATACTCTGTCGTTAGGAGGGAGGTCGAGGACCTCGGGAGGAGGGTCTACATAGACGCTACGTCGACGACTAAGGAGGCCTACGGGGCAGTCGTGACGGTCGCTCTCATGTTTCAGGGGGTCAGGCTCTACGTAGTCCCCCCGGCCGAGAGGGGGTGGTACGTCCCAGACGTGGACTCGCCCGAGTTCCAGTCCTGGTTCAGCAAGGTCAGGAGCGTGAGGGGCCTCCAGCCACAGGAGATATTTCTACCTGGCTTCAGGCTCGAGAGGCTCTCGTACGAGGAGGAGAGGACGCTGATGATACTGGAGGGCAAGGGCGGCGAGGCGGACTCCATAAAGACCCTCATTCAGTGGTGCGGCGAGGACCCCAAGGATCCGAGGGTCAAGAACAAGTTCAGCAGACTGGTCAACAAGCTGGCGTCTAAGGGTCTGTTGATAAGCGAGTCGGGGGCGAGGGCCAAGGCGATAAAGCTCACGGACTTCGGCAAGGTCTACGCCAAGGCCTTGAAGCACCACTACGCGGAGAAGAGGAAGAGCGAGAGCGCCCCCTATCCGGCCATTTGAGGGAGGTGCTCATGAATTATGGGCTTCGTCTTGCCGGAGCTGGACAATTCCCGCGTCGAGCGCGAGGTGTGCTCCTTCATAAGGGAGGAGGTCGAGGAGGCTGGCTCTCGAGGGCTGGTGATAGGCCTAAGCGGGGGCCTTGACTCCTCAGTCGTCGCCTGCTTGGCCGTTAAAGCCCTCGGAGCCCACAGGGTTAAGGCCCTGATAATGCCGGACCACAGGGTGACGCCCAAGGAGGACCTAGAGGACGCGTGGACGGTCGCGAATGAGCTCGGTGTAGAGGCCAAAGAAGTCGACATAGCGCCCATGTGCGACGCCATAATAGAGGGGCACCCCTATAGGGCCGAAGGCAACGTAGTCGCCGCAGGTAACGTCAGGGCCAGGGTCAGGATGGTGCTCTTGTACTACGTAGCCAACGTTATGAACATGCTCGTGTGCGGCACGGGCGACAAGTCGGAGATAATGATAGGTTACTTCACAAAGTATGGCGATGGGGGGGTCGACATTCTGCCCATAGGCGACCTCTACAAGACTGACGTCAGGAGGTTGGCGAGGCACTTGGGCCTCCCCGATCGGATAGCCTCTAAGCCCAGCAGTCCGAGGCTCTGGCCCGGACAGACCGCCGAGGGAGAGCTCGGCGTGAGCTACGACATCATAGACTCAACGCTTTACCTGGTGTACGAGAGGGGTCATAGGCCTGAGGAGGTTGCGTCAAGGATCGGCGTGAGCTTAGACGTAGTCAACGCCATAATAAGGAGGGTCGAGGGCTCGAGGCACAAAAGGACGATGCCTCCATTCCCGTCGGTCTCTCACATGAGGGCTTCATGAAGCCAAGATAATAGCACCAGCGACCTCGAGGGGAAAACTTTAAAGATTTTCCCCAAAACGTAGAGACAGGATGGTGCCAGAGCTTGAAGTGCGTCAGGTGTGGCAAGTGCTGTTCGAGGACCGAGATATACCTCTCGAGCGAGGACGTGGCTAGGATAGAGGCCCTCGGCTACGACAAGAAGGACTTTGCGGTGAAGTCGGGCCCCTACTTAAAGCTGAGGAAGGTGGACGGCTACTGCTTCTTCTTCGACCCCTACGAGAAGACATGCGAGATATACCCGTATAGGCCCATGAGTTGCAGGCTCTATCCTGTGATCTACGTCTTGGGCAAGGGCCCGACGGTCGACGCAGGTTGCCCGATGGCGTATACGGTCTCCAAAGCCGAGCTCACCAGGAAGGGCAAGCTGCTCGAACAACACCTCAGCAAGATATTCAAGAGGGCCAAGAGGGTATACCTCGCGAGCCTGCAGAAGTAGTGGCCATGTCGGACCCCTTAAGCAAGCTCAAAGCCTCCATCGAGGGCATATCTGCGAGGCTCTCCAGTAAGGTCGAGGCTAGAGAAGGGCTCTCGCTAAAGGCTAGAAGCGGCATCAGGCTCTGCGGCGAGGCCGTATCGCTATCCCACAGAGGCCACATCGAGGAGGCGAAGAAGAGGCTCAAGGAGGCCAAGGAGATAATCGAGGAGCTAAGGCCCAGGCGACGAGACCTCGAGCTTGACGCCTTTGACGTCTTGGCACAGGAGTACGTCGAGGCAGAGACCCTCGTGAGGATCATAGAAGGAAGGGAGCTCCCATCGCTCGAGGAGCTCCAAGTGGCAGACGAGGCGTACGTCTTGGGCATGGCGGACTTGATAGGCGAACTTAGGAGGCGAGCCCTAGAGGAGATGAGGAGGGGCAACGGGTCCGAGGCCGAGCGCCTATACGAGTTGATGAAGGGGATCTACGAGCTGATATGGCCTCTGGAGTACCCTCGATCCCTCGTGCCGGGACTGAGGCACAAGTTGGACGCCATGAGAAGGGTACTGGACGAGACCCTCCACGACTTGACGCTGATGAAGATCCTCACTACCTCGCGCGAGGACAAAAAATATTAGGCTAGCCTAATTAGGTAGTCCGAAAAACATATAAAGCTAGGAGCTAATGATATGACCCGTCAAGGGCCCTTGAGCCTTAGAGGGTGAGTGCTTGAGCGAGAAGGTCGATACACTGGACTGCGCCTTGGAAGTGATAATGACCCTCGAGAGGAGGGGGCTCCGCCCCGATGATGCGTCGATAGCCGAGGAGCTGAGCAAGTCCATCGCTGAGGTCCAGAAGATGATGGAGGAGGCGATTCAACGAGGCCTGGCCGTCAAGAAGGATGGTCACTACGAGCTCACTGACGAGGGCTTGAAGAGGGTGTTGAGGCACAGGGAGCTCTTCATACACGACCGCTTCGTCCACGGCGAAGACAGGTGGAGCGCCAAGGTTAGGGACTGGGGCAGGCACTGGAGGCACAGGCACGGGCTGACGAAGGACTTGCTCGAGAGCTTCTACAAGGCGCTAGCGGACCTCGATGGGAGGGTCGAGGAGCTGAAGCCCCTCAGCGACATGGAGCCGGGCGAGAGGGGCGTGGTCGTGTCTATAGCGTGCGGCTTGGGCGCTGCTAGGAGGCTGGCCGAGATGGGCCTGACGCCCGGCGTGCAGGTGGCGGTGGTCAGGAAGGCCCCGCTCCGAGGTCCTGTGGAGGTCGAGGTCAGGGGCACCAGGGTCGTCTTGGGCTACGGCTTGGCTTCGAGGATAGCCGTCAAGGGCCTAGGTGGCTCTGCTTGAGGAGCATTACGGTCGCCTTGGCCGGTAATGCCAATGTCGGTAAGAGCAGCATCTTCAACAGGCTCACGGGGCTCAGCCAGCACGTGGGGAACTGGCCCGGCAAGACCGTCGAGAAGGCCGAGGGTGTCCTGTACTTCAAGGGCTACAGGATAAGGGTGATAGACCTCCCCGGCGCCTACTCCCTCTCCCCCTACTCTGTCGAAGAGATCATAGTAAGGGACTACCTGCTCTCACGCGAGGCCGACGTCGTCGTGGACGTCGTGGACGCCTCGGCGCTCGAGAGGAACCTCTACTTGACGCTCCAGCTCATCGAGTTACAGGCCCCGCTGGTAGTAGCCCTGAACCAGGTGGACATGGCCGAGAAGAGAGGCATAGCAGTAGACCACGAGAGGCTCTCCGAGACACTAGGGGTCAAGGTCGTGCCGACGGTTGCCATAACCGGCGAGGGCCTCAACGAGCTCCTACAAGCGATAGTGGAGGCCGTCGAGAAGGGGAAGAGATTGACGGCCAAGCAGCTGACGTACGGCAAGGAGGTCGAGGAGAGGATTGAGCGCTTGGAGAGCGAGGTCAGGAAGCTGGCCCTGAGCGAGAAGTACCCACCCCGCTGGGTCAGCATAAAGCTCCTGGAGAGAGATCACCTCGTTGCAGAGATGGTCTCCAAGTGTGAGGGCGGCGCCGAGGTACTCGAGCTGGCCGACGAGCTTGCTATGGAGCTCGAGGAAATGCACGGAGAGCCTTCGCCCATAGTTATAGCCTCGGAGAGATACTCCAAGATATCGGAGATAGTCTCCCGAGTCCAGAGGGTCGTGGCCCCTCCGAGGGTCAGGTGGGAGAGGACCCTCGACTACGTAACCACGCATCCCGTGCTAGGCTACGCGATCCTACTCTCGACCATAGCGGGGATGCTCGGCTTAGTCTTTTACATCGGCGGTCTGCTGTCCGAGGCCATAGAGGCCTACGTGGGGGATCCACTGGCCGAAGCCGCGAGGGCTCTTCTATCGAGCAGCCTGCCAGCCGAGGCCGTGAGGATAGTAGTCGACGGCTTAGTAGTAGGCTTCGTGGCGGGGCTCGTCGTGGTCTTGCCCTACGTGGTGCCCTTCTACGCGGTACTGTCGATACTTGAGGACTCGGGCTACTTGGCGCGCGTAGCGTACTTGACCGATAACCTGATGCACAGGATAGGGCTCCACGGCAAGGCAGTTCTCCCGATGTTGATGGGCTTCGGATGCAACGTCCCCGCCTGCGTGGGCTGTAGGATCCTCGAGACCGACAGAGAGAGAGTTCTGTGCGGTCTCGCGACGGTCTTCGTCCCCTGCGCCGCCAGGACCATAGTGATACTGGGGGCGGTGGGGAGGTACCTCGGCGTGCTACCAGCTCTCTCCATATACCTCGTCGTCTTCTTGGTCCTGTTGATGGTCGTCAGGCTGGCCTACAAGGTCGCGCCCGGGGAGCCCATGGACTTGATAATGGAGATGCCAGCGTACAGAAGGCCGAGCTTGAGGGTGACGGCCCTCAAGACTTGGAGCAAGACCAAGAGCTTCGTCATCGTCGCCTTTCCGATAATAATAGCGGCCAGCGCCGCGCTAGAGGCGTTAAGCGCAGTGGGCCTGACAGGGCAACTGGTCCCCGCCATGGCTCCATTAACTGTAGGCCTGCTCGGCCTGCCAGCGGCCGTCGCGATCCCCCTGGTCTTCGGGTTCCTGCGGAAGGAGCTCGCTCTCGTCATGTTGGCCGAGGTCTTGGGGACGTGGGAGTTGTCGGAGGTGATGACCCCGGCTCAGCTGTACACATTCGCCCTCGTGACTTCGATATACATCCCTTGCGTCGCCACCCTCGCTGCCTTGGTGAGGGAGTTTGGGTGGAAGAGGGCGGTATTGATAGCGATGACGACTTTGGCCGTAGCCATCGTCGCAGGAGCGCTCGCTCACGTGATAGCTATCATGCTTCGCTCATAGCTAGAATCGGCGCGCTCCCAATCTAAACCTTCTTGGACCGCTTCTTGCCTCTAACCCTCCTCTTGCCCCTAAATCGGTTCTCTACTTCCGAGATGCTCCTCGAGGAGACCTCTGCCAAGCTCTTGGCGACCTCGTAGACCCTCTCCTCGAGCTTCAGGTACTGGGAGAGGAAGTACTCCTTCGCCCTAGCGATCACGGACTCCATCTCCTCGTCCCCCGAAGCTATCTTAGCCAGCTCCCTCTCCATCATCCCCCTGATCTCCGGCCTGACGAGCTCCGGCACGTGCTTCTCCAATTGCATTATCAGCCTCTTGCCCAGCTCGGTGGGTATGCACCTCTTGGCCTCTATGTACATGTAGCCTCGGTCGACGTTGGTCTGGATGTGGTCCTGCATCGTCGCGTCGGTCCCGATGCCCCACTTCTCCATGAGCTTCAGGAGCTCGCTCTCAGAGAGGTATGGCGGGGGCTCCGTCCGCCCTTCTCTCACCTCGACCGACAGCACTTGGACCCTGTCCCCAGCCTTGACGAGAAGGTGGGGCACCTCCTTCGGGTAATCGTAGCGGTATATCGCGAAGAATCCCTCGTCGACGACTTCTAGGGTCGCGAACGTGAACCCCTCCCCGCCGATGTTGAAGACGTACCTCCTGCCCTCTAGGTGGGCCGGTGGGCTAAACGTCGCTATGAAGTGCCTAGCTATGAGCTCGTAGAGCCTCCAGCCGTCCCTGCCGAGAGCCCTCTCCACCTCGTCCTTCGTGGCGGCCCTGATTGGGTGGATGGGCGGGTGGGCTCTATCGTCCTTGGGGCCCGAGGTAGGCTTGGCCCCCGCGGCCAGCAACCGCCTCACGTAGTCCCCGAACTCTGGGTGGTTGGCGAAGGCCTTCAACCTCTCGTAGGCCGAGGGCGGGTACACTTGGGTCTCGGTCCTCGGGTAGCTTATGAGGCCCCTCCGGTAGAGCTCTTCGGCTATGTCGAGGGCCCTCTTGGCCCTTATGTTGAGGTGCTTGCTCGCTAAGCTCTCGAGCTCGACGGTGTCCAAGGGCTTGGGGGGCTCCCTCTTGGCCTTGGTAGCTCTCACGTCCTCGACCTCGGCGGTCGTAGCCTTTCCGGCCCTCGCCATGACCTCTTCGGCCTCCTCCTTGGAGCCGAACCTTCCCTTAGCGTGCTCGACCTCCAAGACCCTGTCGCCTACCTTCAGCTTGGCCACGACCCTGTAGAACCTCTGGCTCTGGAAGCTCTCCCTTTCGATGGCCCTCTTGACCACGAAGTAGAGCGTGGGGCTCTGACAAGGGCCGTAGCTTATGAAGTGGCCCTTGGGGAGGGCCGAGGACTCGACCTCCCTGACCTTTAGGGTCAGAAGCCTCGTGAAGGAGGCCCCCACAGTCAGGTCTATTATCGACCTCGCGAAGCACTTGTCTGCCAATCGCTTGTTCGGTTCCCTCAGGTTCCTGAACGCCTCGAGGAGCTCCCCTTTGTCCAAGCTCGAGAACCAAGCCCTCTTGAACTCGGCGTACGGGTTCACGGCCCTCACCACGTCCATCACCTCGAAGGCTATCCCCTCACCCTCCACGTCTGCGTCCAGCGCCAGGACCACCTCCTCGGCCCTCCTAGCGAGCTCCCTCAAGGCGTCCACGTACCTCAAGCTCTCCTCGCGGAAGACCCTCACGGGGCTCGCTTTGAACAGCTCCTTGGGATCCACGGAGCCCCACTGGTTGAGCTTGGCGTCGAAGTCGAAGTCCATGAGGTGGCCCTTGAGGCCCATGACGACCCACTTCTTCCCGTCTTTCACGAACGAATAGCACGGGACCTCGTTGACGCTAAGGGTCTTGTAGTCGTCACTAAGGGCCGAGGCCACAGCCTTCGCCACCGAGTTCTTCTCGCATACCACTAAGACGTCGACCTCGACCCCCGAGGGCCTCCCATACGATCGGGCCTTGCCGAAAGACCGCATCCTTTTAAGACACCTCTAACAGCACCTCTGGCCTAGGAGGGGCTGGGCGTGATCTCCGGCAGGGTCATGAACTTCAGGTTGGGCCTGAAAAGAAGGTACCCGAGAGAGCTCCTCGTCAAGTTGGGCGAAAGCAAGGCCGACGTGGCGAAGCTCGTGGGCAGAAAGGTCGTGCTGAAGGATTCGCACGGCAACAAATACGTGGGCACGGTCCTGAAGCCCCACGGCAACAAAGGAGTCGCTGTGGTGAGGTTTAGGAAGGACCTGCCCGGCGACGTCATAGGCCGAGAGGTCACGGTCCTCGCCCCTCGGCCTGAGCGCTAGCAGGCTCCGTCATCTCCTCCACAATCGCGAGATCCGCTGACGTCTCCTCGCCTAACATCGGAACGCCATTGATTGGGCCCCTGACTACGAGCTCTGCGACCTCGTCGAGGAGTGCGTCGGCCCTCTTCATCAACTCGAGCACGCGAGTTGTTGACCTTCACAGCTTCTTCCTGCGCCTCCTCCTCAGTGAGGACGTTGCACCTCATTTTTGAAGCCCTCATAAGACTTAACAGGACAAGCCAAGCCCCTACTACACCACACTAATGGTGTTTGGACAAGGCTTAAACCCTTTGGTGGCGTCGCAGGCGTCACGAGGTCAAGTAGCCCTCCCGATCTTCTTGGCTTGAACGGTCCAGATAGACCTAGTCGGCGTCAAGATGAGGTCCACGGGCACGTCCCAAGAATCTCGGGGGACCCTATCGACCACTTGGAGGTCGTGGACCGTGGTGACCCTCAAGGTCCTGTCGGTTATGGAGCCCGCGTTGCTCCATAGCTTGAACTCGACGTCCGAGTAGCCCGTCCCCTTGCCCAGCCTGTAGCCCTCCAAGTCCACAGCCACCGAGCCAGCGACAAAGACGTCGACCTCGTAGTCGCCGGGTTTGACGGGCTTCCCCAGCTCCATGAAGCCCCTGATCGTCGAGGCATAGGCGGGATCCCTCGGCTCCTCGACCGCGACGAAGCCCTTGGAAAGCCTCGGGGTAGCGACTATGAGGATCTTCCCGTCCCTCAAGGCGACCTCCCTCACGGGCCTCTGAGGGGAGTCCGGGTTGCAGAGCACCACCTCAGCCCTCGAGTAATCGTCCACAGCCCTTAGCCTGAGGGCCGCCTCCTCGGCCCCCTTGAAGTTGGGTATCCTGCCGTATATCGGGAAGGGAGGGAGGGCGACCCCTCTTCTCAAGAGCTCCCTCCAGACCCTCATCCTAATGTCGTCCTTGGACGACGAGCTGGCCACAAAAAGAGATAGCAGGTTCGCTAGAATTAAGACTTAAACCTTCGCGATCCCTCCCTTAACGGCCCAAACCCCTTCGCCTCCTCGACGTCCAGCGTCGAGCTGGCCCACGAAATGCTTATTTGATCGTATACAGATATGTTTACGCATGTCTGAAGTCATAAGCGTGCGCGTCAGAAAGGGCCTTAAGAGGTACTTAGAGGAAAGGGGCATCAACGTGAGCGAGACCGTCAGGAGCTACTTAGAGGAGCTAGCTTGGAGGGTCAGGCTCAAGGAGTCGCTGGAGAAACTAGACGAGATCCTCAGGGAGATGCCCCCCGCTCCCCCGGGCTTCGCCGCAAGGAGCGTGAGGGAAGACCGTGATAGTCATTGATTCTTCGGCCTTAGCAAAGTACCTCCTGAGAGAGGAGGGGTGGCAAGAGGTCGGGAGGTACTTGGAAGAAGGATGCGTGACCCTCAACTTAGCGATCAAAGAGGCTATCAACGCCTTATGGAAGCGAGTGATCATGGGCGACCTTGAGGAGGGCTACGCTAAGGAGGTCGCGAGGTCCTTCCTTGACTCAGGCATCGTGAGGGTCGAGGGCCAAGACCAGCTCCTCGAGGAGGCCCTTTCCGTGGCTGTTAGGAGGAAGACCACGATCTACGACTCCATCTTCATAGCCTTGGCCAAGAGAAAGGGGCTGTCGCTGCTGACCTCAGACAGAAGACAGGCCGAGGCGGCGATTGAAGAGGGCGTCAAAGTCGTGCTCCTTTGACCTCAAGACAGGGAACGGCGGTCGGGCGTGACTTTGCTCTCACGAACATTTATAGGTTTAACTGAAAAACCTCGCCCTTCACGGCTGGGATGGCGAGAAGCTTTTAAGCCCCTCTCTCCAAGAGCCTCGGGACGTTCCCTTGCAGAAGGACGTTCGCGTGCGCGTTGTCGGAAAGGTTTTCAAGCTGAACAAGCGGAAGGTCTTAGCTCTGAACAGGACCCTCGGCGAGTACTTCAGGCTTGTGAAGTGGTACTTGAGCTTGAACTCCACATCTAAGACTTTTCTTCACGAGAACTACTACGAAAAGGCCAAGGAGCTCTTCAACCTCAACACAGCCTTGATCCAGACGGCGAGGGACGAGGCGTGAGCGGAGACACCATAATGGAGGTGCTGCTCGTCCTGCTCCTCGGCTTCCTTCCGATCTCAGAGGTAAGAGGTGCCATCCCCCTCGCCTACGTTTTCTTCAGGCAAGACCCTGTGCTTTACACGTTGGGGCTTGTCGCGGGTTTGATGGGGAACCTAGCAGTAGCGCCCTTGGTACTGCAAGCCCTCGACGTCTTTGAGAAGAAGGTGATACTGAGAGGGAGGGGCCCCCGCTTCCTCCGGAAGGTCTACCGTCGCGTCATCGACTACGCTAGGGAGAGGGCGAGGAAGTGGGAGAAAGTGGAGTTCGCGGCCCTCGCCGCCTTTGTCGCCGTCCCGCTCCCGGCTACGGGGGCTTGGACTGGAAGCCTCATAGCGTACGTGCTGGGCATGAGAAAGAGGAGGGCTATATTGAGCGTGAGCGTAGGGGTCTTAGCGGCTTTTGCCATAGTCTTGGCGGTGGTGGAGGTCGGCTCAACCGTCCTCAAGGCCTTGTTCGGCCTCCCTGTTTAGCCTCTCCCTCAGCGCTTGTGATCAAGGCCCCTGTAATGAGGCGCTGAGCTGAATGTGGGAGGGCTTCAAGATGCTACCTCTTAGATTGCTTTGGTGACCGTCGTCATGTTAATCAATCGTAGTAACATTCAAGCTATTCTCTTCAAACAACGCTAGCAGTTTACTCGGCCGAGATGGCCTTCAAGTAAATTTCAAAGAGCCGGATGAAGTAATATATGACCTAGCTCCCATACTTCTCACGTCATCCTAAAGACGCCATGCAAAGTCTTGACAGATCCGTAACACCATAGAGACCGAGGATGAGAGCCATTCGAAGCGCGCTTCGAGGCCTTGCGATCCCTCGGCGAGCGGCGCAACCCAAGAGCATTGCCATGTAAGATCGTGATTATTATTGTTATTGTAGTTATTACTCGACAACCTTGCACTGCTACAAGCGACATGAAAAGGTAGCGCGTCGGGACCGGACCTCATCACCGCTCCTTCCTCATGACGAAATTCCGGCCCTTCATAGTTACGATTTTCGGGGAAAAGTGTAAATATTTTGTAGCATAGACAAAACATAGCTTGAGTGCGACTTTTGATCTCGTAATAAGGGGGAGGCGGACGTGAAGGAGAGAAATGTAGTAAAGATAGCCGAGGGGGTCTACTGGGTCGGAGTAAGAGATTGGAATCGCAGGATATTCGATGCCTTAATTCCCCTTCCAAAGGGCACGTCATACAACGCCTACCTCGTGATCGGGAAGAGCGGGAAGGCCCTGATAGACACCGTGAACCCGGGCTTCGAGAAGGATCTTGAAGACAAGATCAGGGCCCTCGCCAACATCGAGGACATAGACTACGTAGTCATGAACCACGCGGAGCCCGACCACGCCGGGGCGATACCATACATAATGAAGGTCGCATCGAGGGCCAAGCTCGTGGCCACGGCTAGGGGCGCGAAAATGGCCCAGATCTACTACCGCGTCCCGCAAGAGAGGATCAAGGTGGTGGCCGACAACGAGGCCATAAGCTTGGGCGACAAGACCTTGCGCTTCATAGAGGCACCGATGCTCCACTGGCCCGAGACCATGTTCACGTACTTGGAGGAGGACGGGATCCTCTTCCCATGCGACTTCTTCGGCTCCCACTTGGCCGAGGGCGTCTATAGTGACGAGGTCGAGGACCTGCTTGTCCATGCAAGACGGTACTGGGGCGAGATAATGATGCCTTTTAGGACCATGGCGCAAAAGGCCCTCGAGAAGATCGCGAAACTAAACATCAAGGTGATAGCGCCGAGCCACGGCCCCATACACAGGAGGCCTGAGCTCATCCTCGACGCTTACAAGAGGTGGGCGGCTGGCGAGACCAAGCCGAAGGCCGCGATAGTATACGTCAGCATGTGGAGCAGCACGGAAGCGATGGTCAAGCAGATGGCCGAGGCATTGGCATCCGAGGGCATCGAGGTGGCCCTCCACAACCTAATCGTGACCGACGTCGGCGACCTCGTCGAAGACCTTGTGGATTCGCGAGCCATCGTCCTGGGTGCTCCGACGGTCTTGGGCGGGGCCCATCCGCTGGCCATCTACGCCGCGTACCTCTTCAAGGCGTTGCGGCCGCCGACGAAGTTCGCCGCAGTCTTGAGCTCCTACGGATGGGGCGGAGGTGCGGTGCGGCAGATACAAGATATGCTCAAGGACCTCAAGGTCGAGGTGGTCGGCGCACTTGAGATCAATGGACCGCCGACGGACGAGGACATGAAGCGCGTAGTGGATATCGGGAAGGCACTGGCGAAGAGGATCTTCGAAGCGGGTAGCTAAGGAGGTTAAAGCGAAAGGTTCGTCGACCGGGATTTTAAGTCCATGGTATCGCGTCTTCAACCAAGAGTAAGTTAAAGAGCGCTACGGAGGTGCTTTCCACGTATTTGGGCGAGCTTTCATTGCTATGACAAGCGTTGTCCCGGTCATCGATTACTCGCCAGCGTCCAAGTCTAGGTCGCCAAGGTAGTTATTTTTTTGGATAGGGCTTTAGGGCTCTGCGTGAAACTTAGAGATGGAGCCGGGGTTAGTCGCGTTGCCCGCGACCACTTTAAGGCCTACGCTCGTTACGAGCATCGCCTTGCTAGCCATCCTCTCAGCCCTAGCGGCCCAAGCACACGCTCAAGGATATGCGGTGCAAGGGGCCATCGCGACCGTCTATAGAGACGGGTGGGTGCACGTGAGGGTCGAGGCGGTCGTTGATCCAACGGAGCCCTCCATAACCTTGACGCTCCTCTCCAGCTCAATACATAACGTCCTGGTCCTTGATGAAGAGGGAGAGCCCCTCGCCTACGACGTGGACAAGGCGAATATGACCATCTACACTCTAGGGGCCTCCAAAGTGGTCTTGGAGTACGACACCGAGGCGCTCACTTCCAAGTCGGCGGGCGTTTGGACCATTTCGTTTACGACTCCGTACCCCCTGACGCTGATCCTCCCCGAGAACGCCACGATAATGTACTTCAACGCGCCGCCCTCCTCGATCAAGAGCGAGGGCGGGAGGCTCGTCTTAGAGCTCTCGGGAGGCTCTTGGGAGATAAGCTACGTCTTGGAGGCCCCGACGATATCGCCTCCTCAGGGAGGGACGCCACCTCCACAGCAAGCCCCCTTTACGTATCTTATAATGGCGGCTGTCGGGGTAGTAACGATAGCCACAGCCCTTTCACTAACCTTGCTTAGGAGGAGGGCCAAAGTCGTCAAAGCCACGAGCTTAGAGGGCATTGACGAAAACGAGGCAAAGGCCATTGAGGTGCTGAGGGCAAAGGGTGGTAGGGCATTGGAGGTCGAGATCAGGGAGGCGCTGGCTCTTCCGAAGACGACTGCTTGGAGGTTGGTGAGGAGGCTTGAGAGGAAGGGGCTTGTGGTCGTGAGGAAGGTTGGTGGCCAAAACGTCGTCGAGCTCAGGGACGTGGAGAGGAGGTTGACGTGAGTCTAGCTGATGGCAATCTCCGACCTTTGCGAGATGGTCGTGAGATGACGCATGCAGACGTGACGAAGGATTAGAATAATTCCACTCGCGGCTTCCCGCCCTGAAGGACGAAGTCTCCAACTCAAGGTGGGCTACCCGGCCTTAAAAGTGAGTTTTTACTGATGCTGGATTAAAAAGAGGTTTGAGGAAGGTTACGAGGTCTCGGTCACCATTGGCCCTTATGTTATCGTGAACTCTGCAAATGCCATTATCGGTTGCATCGTCCCCTCGGCCAAGCCACTCACGACCGCCCTGTAGAGCCCCGGCTCCGCCTTAATCCTCAGGTCGAGGGTCTTGGACTCCCTCGGCCCCAGCTTCGTTATGACTTGAGCGGAGATGGGCGAGCAGTAGAAAACCCACTTCCCGTCCACGTTCTTCTCTATGACGAGGTTGAGCGCCGCGTTCGAGAAGAGTATCGTCACGTCACCTATGTTCTCGACGACCACCTTGACGATCGCGTGGTCGCCCTCTCTAGCGGCCTCGGCCTTTACCGATAGCTTGGCCTCGAAGGGCGGTCTAGGAGGTATCGGCTCTGGCTCCGGCTTCGGCCTTATCGGAGGCTGTGGAGGAGTTGGGAACTCCGGTGGCTGAGGTGGCGGGATGATTATTATCGGTGGCTTTATGGGTAGGCGCTTCTTCAGCTCAGGGAGCATTTTCCTTATCTCTTCGAGCCTCTCCATGGCCTTCTTTATCGCTTCCTCGGCCTTCTCCCTGTTCTCTTCAGCGACCTTCTTCGCCTCTTCAGCGCGTTCTCGCACGACCTTCTTGAGCTCTTCGAAGTTCTTGAGACCGAGACTCTTTAGTGCCTCACTCAGAGCGGTAGCATTGACTTCCTTGCCCAGCTCCTCCAGCTCCTCCAAGACCTTCGACTTGTACTTCTCGATCCTCTCAGCCACTTTCGCCTTTGCCGTAGAGTGGAGGAGGTCGTAGGCCTGCCCGATCAGCTTGTTGGCCTCTGCCAACCTCTTGGCCGCCTCGCTCACGTTGCCAGCAACCAGCAACTGCTGGATCTGGCCGAGGAGCTCTTTAGCCTCAGTCAGATTTCCCTCGATTTGAGAGGGGGTCTCCTGAGGCAGGGCCTCCTTCAGCTCCCCGATGAGGCCCTCCAAGCGCTCTATCCTTTCGAGAGACCTGTTGACCGCCACTAGAATGCCCCTGCCCTGCACCTCAGGCATTTCAGGCCTCTCGGGCTTGACGAGGCCCTTCTCCTCCAACGCCTCGTGGAGCGTTCTGTAGGCCTCTCTGCAGAGTCTCATGGCCTCCATGGCCTTGAGGGTAGCATTCTCGTAAGCGCCTTGTTCGAAGTAGGCCTTGGCCTCGTCTAAGAGGGACTTCGCCTCATTTAGGAGGGCTGTCGCGCTGTCGAGGGCCTCTTTCGCCAGCTCTGCGGCATTGGCCTTGGTGAGAGCAGTCTTTGTATTATTGATGAACGACTCGGCCTTGATGAGGGCTATTTGGGCACTCCTTATCGTCAGCTCGGCCCTCTGCCTTTCATCGACGGGGTACTGAAGTGGCGTGGACGCGGGCGAGGATTGTTGTGCGAGGGCTGGTGCGATGGCTGTGATGGCTGGCGTTATTAGCGCTAGTAAGAGGATTGCGAGGAGGCTTACCGCCTTCGTCTTTGCCTTCATTCTCAAGCTCAGCTCCTTCACTTTCTCCACCTTCCTTTACCCGTCTGGGCTACTGATCGTAAGAATAGGTGGAGTTTTAGATAAGGGACTCTAGCGAAACGCGCGTTCCTCGGCGTTCCAAGTCGTGTCGCGAAGAGCGTTGGGGAGGCGCGCCACTTCGCGGTAAGGTTTGAAGAGCTCAGGCTCTCTAGCTACAGCTTCAAGGCTTAAGGGCCTCAGCACAGCCCACAAGCTCGTGCTCCTAGCCGTTTTGCAGTCCAGGACTGTAGGGGAGGCTTACAGGAACTTCTACGAGCTCGCCAGAAGCCACGGCTTCCCCGGAATTGAGCGAGAGGAGGCTGAAGGACGTTCTAGGGGAGCTGGAGGTCATGGGCTACGTGAGCGTGAGGAGAGAGGAGGAAACTACTTCGTAGAGCTAAGCAAGTGGCCCCAAGACGTTGTAGAGGTTCTGAAGAGAGCTCTTCCCTTAAACAGTTTGAGCTCTGAAGCGCTCCACGACCAGCTCCCGAAGCTTCGGGAGACGCCGTGAAGAAGGACTTTGAGGGCTTAGTTGAGGGCTCGATTAGGGGCCAAAGTTTTTAACCTCCACGGCCCCTACGACCTTAGGGTTCTTAGAGCTGTGAGCTTAGAGGAGAGAGTGGCTAGGATTGAGGGGATTCTAGAGCAAGTGGACAAGAGGCTGAACCATTTAGAGAGCGGTATAAGTGAACTGAGGGATGAAATTAGAGAGTTGAGGAGGGACTTGAACAATCGGTTCTTCTGGCTGTTGGGAGTTCAAATATCCATGTGGGTGACCATAATACTGGCAATCCTCCTCAAATAATTTGTCCCAATGCTCTATCCCCACTTCAGGAGATGACCGTGGAGAGCAGTCCTCGAATGGACTAGGTGGGGAGTGGTGGGAGCTTCTCTTCTGAGAGCTTCTTCTCCTCAACTTCCTCGACTCTCTTGCTCCTTCTCTTGAACTCGATCACAACGACGTTCCCCTGCTTGTCAACTCCGTACAGGTCTATCATCCCGTACTCGGTCCTCAGCTCCTTGGTGATCGGCTTGAAGCATCTGGCTCTCAGTACCGAACAAGTAGAGCTCCTCGTCGTCGTGTAAGCTAAATCGACTCACAATCTTCAACGAGTCGAAGGAAATGACCAAGACCTCTCTAGGCCTCGTCCTGACGGAGGTTATTTGGAGCATTCCATCGATGGCTCGTGCGCTAGCCCTACAGCTTAGAGGATTCCAGTTCACGGGCTCTCGCTTCTCGACAGCATCCCCTTAGCCTCAAGTACTGATAAGAGGATCTCGTTGTATTGGGCAAAAGCGTCTCTTAGACCTGCAACATCTTCTCTTAACTCCTCAAACCTCTTGTCAATGGCCGAGAACCTCTCCTCTATCGAGACGAACTTTGCACCAAGCCAGTAGGCAAGCGACGCTATGCTTATCAGTACTGGTATCGTTATGGAGAGGACCTCGAAGACGTCGACCAATTTTAGTCCCTCGTATAAGACATTTAGACAAGCAGTTTAATATACCTCAACATCACGCGTGCAACATCTCTCTAGGCCTCCTTGGAGTGCCTCGTAAGTTGTCAACCTCGACGAAGCGTCACGTACGATGCGCAAGGACCACAAATTAAAGCGCGAGATTGAACGGGGCAAGGTTTATTAAGTTGCATGACCTCTTCTTGTTCTCGACAAGCTTCATGAACGGCGAACCCATGTTGGCAATTCTACCTCCCGAGCTCTCTGAAGAAGTGGAAGGCTTGATGCCCGCCATTTTATCGGAAGAGGTGCTATCAAGTGGTCCTGAGGCTGAGGATTAGGATGCACTACAGC
>Ga0080004_1128798_pt1 | contig 21463 bp, 23 predicted proteins | sample WasSprMetagenome_FD_69207 | JGI IMG/M metagenome (GOLD analysis project Ga0080004, IMG submission 69207) | Sulfidic aquatic microbial communities from Washburn Spring, Yellowstone National Park, USA - WS (SPADES assembly) (version 2) | ecosystem: Environmental > Aquatic > Thermal springs > Hot...
TTAATTATGCAAATTCAATAGAAGAAGCATTGGAAGATTCTTTTGAATATCATGGAAAAGATGCAAAAGTTACAATAGCACCATATGGTGGAATGACGATTGTTTTACAAAAATGATATTTTGGATTAAGATTTAAATATTTTATTTCTACTATGTTTTGTTTTAAATTTTTGCTATTCTTTTTAATGATAATAAAAAGTAAATAGAGAAAAAATGAAGTAAGTATTAAAAATAAAATTATAATTAGTTTATGCTTTTACTGCTCCTGCAATTAATCCTTTAATCATATATCTTTCTGTTACATAATAAAATATTAATGGAGGAATAGTATATAAAACAGATGCTGCCATAAGTATTCCCCAAGGAATTACATCTGCTGCTAAAAAGGTTGTTAAAAAGAGAGGTAAAGTCCATAGATCTTTAGAATAAAGGAGAAGTAATGCATATTGGTACTCATTCCATGCACGTATGAATATGTATGTAGCTGTTGCTACAAGAGTTGGAGCAGAAAGTGGCAATATTATTCTAAAAAGTACTTCCAATCTTCCACAACCATCTATGTATGCCGATTCTTCAATTTCTTTTGGAATACTACTAAATTGTTCACGCAAAATCCATGCACAAAATGGTATTGTAAAAATAGTTTCAGCTAATATTACAGAAATTAATGAATTAACCAATCCAAGCATCCTCATATGAACAAAAAATGGAATGGCCAAAAATGAAGGTGGAAGTATATAAACAAATAGAGAAGCATTTGAAACCAATCTTTTAAATTTAAAATTCATCCTAGCTAAACCATATCCTAAAAGTATACTAATAGATAATGATAAGATTACTGATCCTAAAGCAATTATTATGCTATTAGTCATACAACGATAAAAATTTATTGCAGTTGTAATAGTTAGCGGAGAGCTAATGATTTTTATATAATTTTCAAAAGTAATTTTAGTTATAAAAAGATATGGGTTAAGTAAGTCTTCATACCTTTTAATAGATGTAAGAATCATCCAATATACTGGAAATAATGAAAATAGTAAAATTATAATAGCAATAAAATATATCACAAAATTTTTTATATACTTATTCATTTTTATCACCTTTAAATTTTTAAAAACTTAAGTAATATTAAGATTAGTGCAATTATCATTGGAAGTGCAAAAACAATCATTGCTGAAGAAATCCCTAAATCACCAAGTTCAAATCCATAACGAAAAGCTAATGTTGATATTAAATGAGTAGAATCTGCTGGTCCACCTTTAGTTAATACCCATACAGTATTAAAATCTCCTAAAGTCCATATAGTTGATAGTATTGTACATACTAAATACAAATTTTTTATTAATGGGAGAGTAATATAACGAAACATTTTTAAACTATCTGAACCATCAATTCGAGCAGCTTCATATATTTCAATAGGTATTCTTTGTAAACCGGCTAAAAGTGTTATCGTCCAAAATGGAAGATTCTTCCATATGTGGTATAGTATTATAATAAACATTGCTTCATTGTAACGACCTAACCCTATTTTTGGTAAACCTAATGAACTTAATATATAATTTACCACACCCCAATCATAATCAAACATCCAATAAAATATTATTAATGAAGAAATAATTGGTAAAGGCCAAGGAAGTATAAAAAGCCCCCTTATTATTCGATTAAATTTAAAATTCGAATTGAAAAAATTAGCTAAAAGTAAAGCTATAATGAGCTTGATGTTAACACCTAATCCAACAAATAACATAGTATTAAAAAAGGATCTAATATAATCTTTGTTAAAAAATAAATACACAAAATTTTTTAATCCGATAAAAATTGGCTCTAAACCTGCTTTTTTCTCTGTAAAACTATAATAAATTTCTATTGAAAGAGGATATATTATCAAGAGAATAAATAAAAAAATAAAAGGAAATATAAAAAGGAATGTATATAGTTTTTCCATTTTATGCTCCATACTCCTTAAATAATGTTTTTAATCTCTCAATAGCTTCATTTACAGCATCATCGATACTCCATTTGTCAACTAATACTCTTCCTATCATTTTCCCCCATCCAACTTCTAATTCAAATTGAGCATATGCAGGAGAAAGCTGGAAAGATGCTACAACCAATGGTCTTTCAAAATATTTAGCAGAAGCAGGTATGTTTAAATCTTTTGGATTATGGAAAAATGGATCTTCAAGCACACTTTTAAAAACAGGAAGATAACGGCCTGCATATCCAGTAATAAATGGTACATAATTCTTTTTATCTAAAATGTACCTTATAAAATCTTTTGCTAACTCTTCATTCCCTGTTCCCTTTGGTATAATAGCATAACTTGCTTCAGCATAATATGGACCAATGCTTCCGTCAGGAGCTTTAGGCCAGTGGCAAGTAACCATATTTGTATAATATGCAATTGGGTCCGTTACAGATAATGCAGCTGGAATTGATAATGTTGCATTAGAAGTCATAATAATTTTACGTCCAAGCATTGCTTTATTATTATCTGCATTTGTCCATGTTGTTGCTCCTGGAGGAATGTATCCTTCATTATAAAGAGAAACTAAGAATTCTAATGTATTAGCAATTGTTTGTCTAACTTTTGGATCATCTACATTCAATTTCCCCTCAGGTGTTAATGTTAAAGCTCCTTGTGATAGTAAAAGTTGTTCAAAAGTATCATTAGTATCTCTTGCAGCACTGGATAAAGGTATACCTATACCATATACACCATTCTTAATCCAAATTTTATGCGCTTTCTTGAATGCTTCCCAAAATTCATTCCATTCTAAAGGTGGTTCTTTATATCCAGCTGCTTCTAACATATCCTTCCAATAATGTATATAGTTAAAGTTTAAGTGTATTGGTACTACATAATAGCTTTTCTTCTTTGTAGTATTATCAAGCAAATATGAAGCCTCAAGTACTACTGGAAAGAAATCATCTTTTATTTTTGGATCTAAAACAATATCACTAACATCTACAAGTTGTCCTCTATAGGCTGCTAAAATTGGAGTGTGGCCACGAAGGTTTGCTAAATCAGGAGGAGTTTTTGCCTCCATTAAAGCTGTAAACTTTTCTCGTGCTTCTGTAGCACCATAAAATGTTATATCAACTTTAACTCCAGTAGCTTTTTCATAATCTTCTGCGGCTTTCAATACAGCAAATTGTTCTCCAGGTACGAATTCTGTAGTCCATAGAACATTTAATTTTTTCACTGTTGGTGTTACAGTTGTAACAGCAGTTTGTACTACTGTTCTTTCTTCAGTTCTTACAATCGTTGTTCCAGGTAATGTTTCAGTTTTTAAAGCAGTTTGAACAATTGTAGTAGGTTGAACGATTGTGGTAGGTGTTGGAGGAGGTGGTCTAGTTAATTCAGAAACACCATATCCAATTGCTGCAGCAGCTACAACTGCTGCACCTGCACCAACGTATTTTATATATTTTCTTCTATCCATTTTTTCTTCTTTCTTTTCTTCAGACATTTTTCTTCATTATCCTTAATAGTATGAATAATATATAAGTTTTTTGTTTATGAGGTATACAACTTAAACTTACTCCCTTAGTGCATAATTAAAGATTTAGTTCATTGCTTGAATGATGAAAAACAAATTCTATTAAAATTCTATTTTCCAAAGGATAATTTAAGAAATTCTAAAGCTTCTATAAGCTAAGGAGCATTATCTATTACAAATTAAGATTATTTTCATCTTTTTACAGCTTTTTCATTTCATACATTGAAAAAATTGATATTTAGATTAAAATATAAATATTTTGTTTTAAATTTTTGGTTATTCTTTTAATGAATAATAAATACTAATTTCTTTATAATTTTATTTAAGCCAAAAATGTCATTTTTATTACTTATTTGTTTTTCTTAATTCTTTTAAGTAATAATAAGAATAAAATTATAGCTATTAATATTATGAGTATTATGATTAAAATCACCATGATCATGCTAATTGGTGATGTTAGAAATTCAGACGTGGTGATAGCAGTATAGGAAGGGGAAGTATAAGTAGTTAATATTGCTGAAGTTGTTGTTGTGGTTTTAATAGATGAAGTAATAGATGTTATTGTAGATAATGTTGTTGTTTCTGAAGGAATTGATATTATATTATAGAATTTAATTAATTCCATTAAAGGATACTTATCATTTTGTGCCTCAGAAATTTTGTATGGAGTATCGCCTATTCCATCATGATTTTGATCTAATCCTTTATAATCATCCCAATAATTTCCTAGACAACCATGATATTTCTTTTTATCATAAATATAATCAATAGGCTCAGAGTTCCAAGTTGTATTTGCCATTTTTATTACTATATGTTGACCATTTGCTACAAAATTGTTTAAGTATATAGAATTTCCTGGAGAATCAACTTTAATACCTACTTGGCAGCCTGTTATGCTATTTAAGAAAATTTCAACATATGTACCACTTTCCAAATTGATGCCATCTTTAAGACAAGATGAAATAATATTATGATCTATAGTAACATGATGATTATTATGCCTAAGATGTATTCCATATTCTTCCATTCCAATTATAAGATTGTTTGAAATTTCACAATAGCTTGAACGATCCATTCGTATGCCATGAAAAGTTTCTCTTAAAGTATTGTTCTCTATTTTAACATTATGACAATTGTCTAAAATTATTGCGATATTAATATTCGGACCTTTTATTATATTTGATTTAATATTAACATTGCTTGACATTATTTCTATTCCATAAACGATTGTATCTTTATCATTAATTATTGTGAAGCCTTGAAATAGTATATTTTTACAAGCAATAATTTCAATAATATTTTCTTCACTAATTTCTTTATTATTACATATTATTGTATGATGTGGCCCATGTTCAGATTTTATAATTATATCATTTTTTTCTTCAATAACAATGTTTTCTCTATATGTTCCATCTTTTACAATTATTGTTGTTCCAGGAATTGCATTATTTATAGCATCTTGTATTGTTGGAAAATCGTTTGGAACATAAATTGTTTTACTTGCTTGTGCTCGTGAGCAAATTGGAATAAATGTTATTGTAGCTATAAAAATGGATATGAATATAATAATTTTTAAATATTTCAATAGATTTCACTTGAGTTAATTTTCCATTCTATATATTTTTATTAATTATTCAAAAAAAGGAATATATAAATTTTACTTAAAACAATAATTTTAATTTTTTTAAAAATTACTTAATTTTAATTAAAAAATTAATTAAAAGGAGGAGCACACTAAACTATTGATCTTTGATAAGAAAATATTTAAATTTTTAATATAAAAAAGAAAGGAGAGATAAGCTTGAAACAAAAACATGAAAAGGAAAACGAATGTGGATGTTTGGTTTTCAGGCATTTGAATATCATGATTTCTGGCTTCTTATGCTATTCTGCATTTTTGACAATTTTTCTTTTTTCAGATATTATAGAGAAGGACTTAAATATCTGGGTATACTTGGAGTAATCAGTTTGATTGTAACAATGCTGGGAATTATTGAATTGATTAAGGTATAGGAAAATGATAATGTCATTGGGTTCATCTAACGCTAGGAAAAACTTAAATATGATTGATGGATTAGTGAGATAATATGCAAGGTAATAAAAGAAAAATGCCCGGCATGCTTTACATAATTGTTTCTTTTATTCCATGGATTATCTACTGGATATTATGCAGCATCAGAAATATTTTAGGTATCGTTATTCCTTTTATAATTTCCTTATTTCTCATGATTCATCAAATTCGCAAACGGGACTTCAATTTAATGGATTTTGTTTCTACTTTCTATTTCAGCATAGCTATGGTAGGCACTTTTGTTTTCAACTTGAATGTATTTATAGAAAGCAATGGTTTCTTAGGATATTTTGTCTTATTCCTTATGGCATTCTCCTCTTTAATCATCAAGTGGCCTTACACATTACAAGTTTCGAAAAGAGATTACCCAGAGATTTATTGGAAAGACAGAACATTCTTAGCAATTAATAATATAATAACAGCAGTTTGGGCAAGCATTTTTCTAGCGAATGCAATCATCTTTTTACTCCTACGCATGCCTTTTACAATAATCCTTTCAAACTTCTTAATAGCCCTTGGTATAGCTTTCTCGATCTTTTTCCCTTTAAAAGCACCTGCCTATTTTGTTTTAAAAGAATCCAAGAGGTATGATTGGAAGATTAAAGTAGATCTCCAAAAGCCAAAAGAAGACGAGTATGATGTTATAATAGTTGGCTCTGGCATTGGAGGTTTAACGTGCGGTGCTTTACTTTCAAAAAGGGGATACAAGATTTTAGTTTTGGAGCAGCATTATCAAGTTGGTGGCTATTGTTCTTCTTTCGAGAGAGAAGGGTTTATTTTTAATAGTGGGGTAGAAGATGTAAGTGGATTATGGGAAAAAGGACCCCTTACCTATCTTTTACAGGAGCTTGGGCTGAAAAAGGATGATTTGTTTGTGAGAAATACTAAAAGATACATCTTTAAAGGTGAAGTAATAGATGCCACTCATACTCTGGAGGAATTTATAGAACTATTATCAAAGAAGTTCTCTGATGAGAAGGAAAATATTTCTGCCTTTTTTAATGAAGCTAAAAAAGCTTATGAGGAATGCTATAAAGAGGCTAAGATCTATGGCACTCCTTTACCACAAGAGCTTATCGTAAAGGTTTTTGGAGAAAAGAAGCTACTAAACTATCCAAGGGAGCACCCACATTTCTATGATTGGTTGAACAAATCCTTTAAGCAAAAGCTTGATGAGTTTTTTAGGAATGAAGACCTAAAGGCATTTCTTTGCGCCTTACTAGCCTATGTTGGAACAACTCCTGATAAAACTCTTGCAAGTAGTGCACTTACAGCTTGCATCTCCTATTATCTTCATGGAGGTTATTTTACAAAAGGAGGAGCACAAAATTTTGCTAATGCATTAAAGAAAGTTATTGAAATTAATGGTGGAAAGATTCTCTTAAAACATAAAGTAGATAAAATATTAATCGAAAATGGAAAAGCTAGAGGAGTAAAGGTTAAAGACAAAATTTTCAAAAGCTCCATCGTTGTAGCCAATGCAAATGCTAAAACAACATTCTTAGAACTTGTTGGAGAAGAAAATTTAGATAAGGAATTTGTTAAATACATAAAAGGCTTAAAGATGTCTCCATCTTGTTTTATGGTGTTTTTGGGGCTTGATATGGATTTATCTAATTATCCAACACTTATCATAAATTTGGATGATGGTTATCACTTACTTATTAATTCGAATGCTGATCCAACTTTGGCACCGAAGGGTAAAGCAAGCGTTACGCTGATAACTTTTGCTAATTATCATGATTTTCCGGAAAGAGGAACGAAGGAATATTTACAAAAGAAAAAGGATTTTGCTGAAGAATTAATCAAGAAAGCCGAAAAGGTTATTCCTAACTTAAGCAAACATATAATTGTTCAAGATGCAGCAACACCAAGAACTTTTGAAAGATATACTTCCATGCCAGGAGGAGCTATCTATGCCTTTGACCAATCTATTGGAGTTAAAAGGCCTTATTTTAAAACACCGATAAAAGGTCTTTATTTAGTAGGTGCTTCAACTTTTCCGGGTGGAGGAATAGAATCAGTTGTGATATCAGGAATAATCTGTGCAAATGATATATGTGATTGGAAGCTAAGATAATAGCATGTTTCTTTCTCATTTCTCTTTAATAGATAGTATAAAACAACATAAAGATAATACTAGTAAAGGGACATGTATAAATCCATGATATAAGCCTTCGCTATTTCCTATAATAAAACCTATTCCTATATTAAAAATGCCTAGTATGGTTCCTATGAAACTTGTTATTCTTAAAGCAAGCAGATTGATTCTTGGATGAAGGAAATAAAATATCGATAAATAGATTGGAGTCATTAAGCAAAATACAAGTGGAGAATCGGATGTTAATAAATAGATTGGATTGAAATCCCAAGGTTTATCTGGACTCCAGAATGCCAATACTGCTAAAGGTACAACCCAGTATTTCCACAATGGTTGCCTATGGAATGTATAGTCCGTTTTTCTGAGCTTCAAATCCCATAACCAGAGAAGACCAATAATGGAGAACCAGGTGATATTCACGGTAATTATTCCTAAGCCATATTTTTCTGTTATTGCAGTATTTTGGAGAAATGCTATGAGGAGATAATTAATTCCAACAAAAACAGTAAAGAATTTTCCAATCCTATTGCCATAGATTAATAAAATAGCAATAAGCAAGATTACAATGATGTGAAGAATTGGCATGAATGATTTATATGGTTTTAGAGATTGAGTAAGTATTTCAGTTATGAGCTCGCTAGTTTTCTCATTCATAATGAAACCAGATGTTGATGAATAAGGAGGAGCAAAAAATAGGATGGCAAATAAAAGTAAGTATAACCACCATTTCCGTGTTATTCGTTCTAATATCTCATAGCTTTTTTGAGTTTTCATGATACTATGAACTTACCCCTAAACTATTTAAGTTTTTCTTTATATGTTCTTTTTATGGAACTCAAATCTATCTTTTTGAATGCAAAAAGAGAAAAAATTCCCATTATCCAGAACGGAGATGTCATAAGAATCATCTGGAATATGCCCTTTATACTTAAGAACTCTGACATGAAGTATGGCTCGTGAAAATTATTGATAATTGTCATAGTAACTAACATGATTGTTGCACCAAATCCACCGATAGCAAGGAACACAGATAATATTTTTACTAATGTAGAAAATTTCTCAAATTTTGAGGGATAGATGAGATATGCTGTTAACAACAACGAAATAACAATAGGAATAGTGAAGAGAAAACTCCACTGTTCAAGAGCATATGCAACAAAACGGCCTTCATTTTCTGGTGTCCAGGTAGAGGGTAAAGAAAGTTTAGATTGTATAAGATGGATAGAAGTAACAATAAAAAGCACAACAGCCAGAGTTAAAAATATTACTGCTCCGATTTTTCTGATTTTTACATTATTCATTTTATACCTCCCATTACTTATCAATTGAATTCACCCCCAAATTATTTAAGTTTTTCTTATTATTGTTTTTTATGGAATTTTATTAAGCATTTTTTTCCTCCTAAATCTAAAATTGGAAGACCTAGAATAGATGATAGAATTGTTATAAATGGAATATTGTATATTCTTTTTACTGGTTGTAGATGGATGAATATGCCTTTAAAATATGGTTCATATAAAACTGCTTGGAAAAGGCTTAAAAAATGGCAAGAAGAAGGAATAGAATATTCAAATCTTTAGCATATATAAGAAGCCATAATAGAGTTTCTATTGATAGTTCTACAATAGAAGAAAAAAAGAAGAGAATTAATAGGATTTTCTAACATTATTTTCGTAATGGTTAAACACTAAAACATCCATTTCTTTCTTTAGCATAATTTAAAAATTTATATAAAAAATTAGTTTGCTTTACGGATTTAGCATTTCGATAACTATGAGTTTTTCTAACTCTAATACTTTTACTTTATTAATTTTTTATTTTTTCTTAAATCTCATAAAGAAAGCTTAATGTTAATTTTGTTATCAGAAGATTATAGAATATTTAAACAATTCATATCTATCCTCTACTTATTTTCTCTTTCTGTAATCTTTTCAGTTATTATTCAGCGCTACATTTCTAATTTGTTTTACTGGAATCGTATAACGAACGAAGCTAAGGTTTTAGCCTGCATATATTAAGTCTAAGAAGTGGTTTGTTAGCTTTATAGAAGCTTAGCGCTCTTCTATCAGTAGAAAGAAGTCTGGTTGACCTTAATACACGTACAACGCTTACGTAGCTTGCATTCATCTGCTTAGCAACTTCTAATGTTTCTTCAAGTATTCGTGTGCCAATTCTATTTCTCCAAAATTCTCTAACTACATGAATACCATAGTCGATGTTAAAATTATTTTTGTCAAGGTAAGCCATTCCAACTGGAGTTGAATTCAAGTAAGCTAGTATAACTATGTGGTCATTTTCTCTTGGAGGAATAAAGAAGCCCCAGCTTTTCTTGTGTATTTCTCTAAAATTCTTCAAGTAAGATTCATTCCACTCGAACAGCTTAACTATCTTAACTTTACTGTTTCCTTCAAGAATTCTTGAACTAACATCCCAAAAGTAAAGAATTGACCTAGCGTCTATGAGGTGAAAAAGTGTGGACGAAAAATCCTCAGGTACCATGGCAAGCTTAACCGAACTTCTGTACTTATTCCTAAATTTTTCAAAGACTTTGCTTGGCTCAGTGGTTATCAGCATAACTGCATTTTGAACCTTTTTTCTAACTAGCCAACTAATTTTTATCGTGCAACTTTTATCTTCTCTTAAAACTAGCTTTAATTCAGATAGTGGCTTAGCCCAAAAAATTTTTAGTTTTCCTAGTTCTTCATACCATTTCCTAAAAGTATTAAAATCCATTGGTAAGATACAGAGATTCATTAGCTTAATTCTAGTGATACATGATTTAAAAAATTTTCTGTTAAAGCTTTTGCTTATAAGGATCATAGCTTGATTAAATATCGATTTATGATGAAGCTTATTTTTCACTTGCTAAAAGAAGCAACGCTACCGTAGTTTTTCAGAGGTTAAAGTTGCAAGCATAGCTTCAATGCTTAAGGCGGTTGAGTAGCACTGTAAAATATACAATGGAAAGAATCTCAGAAACATCTTCAAATATGCTTCCATTTAAAGCATTTAAGGAAATAGAAAATATAAAAGAAGGGAAAGTTATCTTTTTAAAATGTATTTAGGTTGATACCATGAAAAAAGCTCAACATGCTTTTATCAGAGCAGTTTATGATGAGCTGAGTGAAGGAAATATTCAGCACGTCTTATCGCTGATTTCTGAATTTCTTAGGGGGAAAAAGACAAATAAATTGAAGCTAACACCATCTCCCTTACTCAATTCTGTAGGTAAAGAAATAGGAAAATTGTTGGTTAAAGAAAGTTGGAGATTTAAGAGATTGATGAAATTGTGGAAAGAAGGAAGAAGAGATGAAAGATTAATTGTAATAAGTGCTTTAGGAGAGATAAGCAAAAAGGATTATGAAAACTCAAAATCATTTGTTTTAAATGTCCTTAACGACATCCCAGATTGGGAGATTTGTGATCAACTAGCTGTTAAGGTAGTGGTAAACTTAGTGATCCAGAACAGAGATGAGATGTTCTCTTTAATGCAGAAATGGATAAAATCAGAGAACAAATGGATTAGAAGGCTTGCAGTTGCAACTATTCCTCCTTACATAAGGAGAGAAAAAACAGAATCTAAGATATGTCTTCAGCTTCTAAATGAAGAGATGAAAGAAGAGGATAAAGATGTTAAAAAGGCTATTGGATGGGCTTTGAGAGAAGTCGCTAAGAAAGATCCAGAATCAGTTTTTGAGTTTCTGCAGAGATGGGCTAAAGTTAAGGATAAAAATACAAAATGGATTATAAAAGATGGAATGAGGAAGTTAGGTGATAAAGAGCAAGAGAAATTGAAAACATTAATTAGTGGTTAATATGGAAGAAAAGTTATACAAAAAAGGTCTTGAAAAATATTCATTATTAAGCGCTATTAGGCAAACTTTATTTTTAGTTGCTTTTATTAGAATGTATCTAATTAAAGGGATAAAATATGGGAAATGAAATTGAATGGACAATCCCTCTTGACTTTCCGTTTGATTGGAAATTAAAACTTAAATTTGCTATCTTACCAGAAAAGCCAACACCCTGCATAATCAAAAATGGCGCATGGATGAGGGCTTTGAGGATGAATAAAAAATTGATTCCTATCATCGTAAAATCTACGGGAAAAATAGAAAAACCGAAGCTTATAGTTTCAACATCAAAACTTTTTTCTCATGAGAAAAGAAAGATAATAGAATTTGTTTTCAATTTTCATGGGATTAAAGATGCAGCGGCCCTTTATGCTTTCATGGATAGAGATCCAGTATTAAAGAAAATAAAAGGAAAATTATATGGATTTGGAAGAGCAGGTTTAATGTCAGCAACTGTTTTTGAAGGTGTCATAAAAGCAATAATACAGCAGCAGATTTCTTTGAGGGTTGCAGCATCTATAACTGCAAATTTGGTAAAAAAATATGGAGAGAAGATAAAATTCCGCCAAGAATATTTCTATGAATTTCCTAGTGCTGAAAGGCTAGCAAACTTAAGTTTAAATGAATTTAGAAAATGTGGTTTAAGCTGGAAAAAAGCCGAATATGTAAAGGAATTTTCTTTGGCTGTCTTAAACGGTTTTAATCCAGAAGATCTAAGAAATAAAGGTCCGGAAGAAATACTTGAGATTTTGACATCTTTTAGAGAGATTGGAAGGTGGACAGCAGAACTTGTTATGGTTGCTTCTATGAAATTGAATATCATTCCGGCCGATGATCTAGGGGTAAGAAAAGCTATTTCCCATTTTTATTTCAAAGATAAGGTGCAATCACCAGAAAATATAAGAAGATTTGCTGAGAATAAATTTGGGGAATTTATGCGCGATTGTCTCGTTTATATGCTTATGGCTTATAGAATGAGGTTATAAATATGGTAAATGAAATTATCAAAAGGATTATGAAGATTGAGGAAATTCCCGGCTTTGCTTCTAAGGGGTATTCATTTATTGCAAGAAAATTTCCATTTTTTAAAGAATTCTATGGTAAAGTAGCAAAAGAAGTTACTGAAAAGATATCTTCTGGGAAAATGCTTGATATCGGGACAGGGCCAGGTTATCTTCCGCTTGAAATTGCAAAATGCACGACGGATTTAAAAATCATAGGCATTGATCTCTCTCCTGGCATGATAAAAATTGCTAATAAAAATGCAAAAGATAGAAGACTTTCTTATCGTGTAAGTTTTCAGGTAGCCAATGCAGCAAATCTTCCATTTGAAAATGAATATTTTGACCTTGTAATAAGCACTTTGAGTTTTCATCATTGGCTAAAGCCTATTGAATGTATAAAGGAAATTTTTCGTGTCCTAAAAGAGAATGGTGAAGCCTGGATATATGAAATAAGGAAAGATACTTCAAAAGAGGTAAATGCACAACTAAGAGAAAAATATGGTTGGTTTTTGTCTTTTTGGTTTCTAAATATAGTGAGAGCTCATTCTTCTATGAGTAAAAGTGAAATTGAAAAACTTCTTTCATCGCCAGAAGTTCCTTTTTCCAAAAAAACTATAGAAGATGAAGGAATTATTCTTAAATTAAAATTACTAAAATATGGTGACTATAATGAATGAAATCCAAGTAAAATCAATCCTTAACAAACACAAAAAGAGGGATGATTGGTTTTTAGATGATTATTCAATAAATCCATATGAGGGTTGTTCTTTCAACTGTATCTACTGCTACATAAGAGGGAGCAAATACGGGGAGAACATGGCGAAGACTTTATCAGCAAAAGTAAATTCGCCGGAGCTTCTAGAAAAACAACTTCCAAGGAGAGCAAGGAAAGGAGAATATGGGATTATTGCTCTCTCATCATCAACAGAACCCTACATGTCAATCGAAGAAAAACTAAAACTGACGAGAAAATTGCTTGAGATAATTCTAAAGTACAAATTTCCTGTTCATGTTTTAACAAAATCAAAACTTGTGTTGAGAGATCTGGACTTATTGAAAGAGATTGATAAGAATGCAGTTCTACCTTCTGACCTAAAGCCGAAACTGAAGCATGGAGCTATCATCTCCTTCTCCGTTTCAACTCTTGACGGGAAATTGGCAAAAATTCTTGAACCAGGGGCACCGGCACCAAAAGAAAGGTTAGAAACTATGAAAAAGTGCAGAGAAGAAGGATTTCTCGCCGGGGTTTGTTATATTCCCGTTTTACCATTTATTTCAGATACAGAAGAACAACTCGATGAAATGATAAAAACTGCTAAAGATTACGGGGCAGATTATGTTCTTGTCGGCGCCTTAACCTTATTTGGAAATGGACCAGCAGACTGCAAGACACTTTACTACAAATTCTTGGAAAGATATTTCCCTGAACTTATACTAAAATATAAAAGTTTGTTCAAAATTTTCTTTCAGCCAACAAAAGAATACCAAGAGAAACTTCAGGAAAGGTCGATTAGAATTTGCGATAAGTATAAAATAAAACATAGAATTATATTATGAAATGTGGGAAAATAGCATAGCAAGCCAGAAGAAGTAAATTGCACTTATGGTGATCTCATTATATTCTATAGGCAATTGTTTGACAGTAAATTTTCAAAATAAATTTTCTTCATATTTATTTTTTTCTTCCTTTAAAAAGAAAAAGTATTTAAATTTCTTCATTTTTTAATAAGAATAGAATAATATGCTTACTTTAGAAGAAATAAAAAGAGCTGTTATTAAAGCTTGTAACAATATTGATTGCATTTATGCTTTACTTTTTGGCTCTAGAGCAACAAGCAATTTTAGAGATTATAGTGATGTAGATATTGCTGTTAAATTTAAAGATTCAAACAATTGTCTTAATAAAGCATTAGAATTAATGTCTATTATTGAAGAAGAGTTAGGTATTCATGTTGATGTAATTCCTTTAAATATAGCTGATACAATAATCAAATATGAAGCTTATAGCCAAGGAGTTATCCTTTTTAATATGGACAATGATAGATACATGGATGATTATATAAATGCAATCGATGAGTATCTAGATTTTGAATATATTTTTAACAGATTTTATGAAGCAATTGTTAAGGAGATAAAAAATGCCTGCTCCAGGAGTTAAAGCTAGAATAGATAGATTTTGGAGAGCTATAAAAAGGCTTCAAAAAATTTCAAGCGTTAGTATGGAACAATTCATAGAAAATGAAGACTTAATAGATGCAAGTGAACGTAACTTACAAGTAGCAATAGAGGCTACAATAGATGTAAGTGAAGCCATTATTGCATATATGAAATGGAGAATCCCAAAATCATATAAAGAAATTGGAACAATATTATTAGAAAATAAGGTGATAGATGAAATTTTAAGTGAATATTTTAAAGATGCAATAAATTTAAGGAATATTTTAGTTCATAATTATATATATCTAGCACCAAAAGAATTGTACAATAATATTAAAAATTTTATTAATTCATTAACTAATATAATGGGTAACATTATAAATTATATGCAAGAAAAGAAAATAGATCCATAATATGCCAGAATTTTTAATATTTTAATAATGTCATTCCTGAGTAATATTTTTCTCTAATTTTATATTTGGAATTTATGAAAGAAGAATAAAAAATAACGTCAAAAGATCATTATCTATTACAAATTAAGAAAAAGATTATAGAAAAATTATCAAAACTAAACTTTTGAAAATACGTAAGGAAATAATTTAGCTAAAAATTCATGATTTTCTTTCTTTTTAAGTGTTTCAATCTAGAGATTGTCTTTAAGATAACTTGGAAGGTTTTAATCGATTTCATTCTTGATCATCTTGTTTTATGTAATTATCCAAAAAAAAAATAATATAAAATAATATCTTATATAATACTCTAAAAACTTTAAAACTTTAATTTTACTTTTTGGAATTTTTAAAATGAAAAATGCTTCGCTTTCGTTTCTAATAAATAATCCAGATTTATTAATTACTAAATCTAAATTCTTAATAAAATTAAATAAAAACAATAAAATAAATTTTGCTTTTTTCATTTTTCTTTATTAAAATTAAAGAAAATAATGAATTTGAAAAATTTAAATAAAAAATAATAATTTTGCTACCCTTTATATACTCTATTGCAAGTTAGGGGGTAGCAGAAACAAGGTTCTAAAAAAAGCTTAAATTAAGCTTTTTAGATTCTAAAAATGAATAAAAAGGGTCGGAATCTCATAAAGAGAATTGAAAGTCGCTTTGAAAAACAATGTATCTTTTTTGTATGTTGCTTGAATCTCATAAAGAGAATTGAAAGCACCGCTATAAATTCTGATAATTCTGGTCTAACTTTTTGGAATCTCATAAAGAGAATTGAAAGTCGACGAAGTTCGCGTTTACAATAGAGCATTAAGCCAAGAATCTCATAAAGAGAATTGAAAGAAATAAGTTCCATAATCGCTACATTTTCCTACTTTTATTCCAGAATCTCATAAAGAGAATTGAAAGTCCATTTTCAAAAATCAATAGGAAGCTGTGTTTATCAGTTGAATCTCATAAAGAGAATTGAAAGTAAAAATTGATGGGAAGCAAACATATAGTAATGGATTGAGAATCTCATAAAGAGAATTGAAAGTATTACCCCCACGTTCTGAGGGGCAGTATAGTTATTTACAGAATCTCATAAAGAGAATTGAAAGACTTTTTGGACTAAAAAATACATGGGAGGAGATATAGCGAATCTCATAAAGAGAATTGAAAGTAAATGATTATGAACCCATTTCCCAGTGGTTGGTTGAATGAATCTCATAAAGAGAATTGAAAGTTTGGAGTATTTGCAGGTATTGTGATATCAATGGTATAGAATCTCATAAAGAGAATTGAAAGTAAATTGGCATTTTTATTTTACCTCCTTTTTATTACCTTTTGAATCTCATAAAGAGAATTGAAAGGGTTTAGGCGGAGCAGCAGTTACTGTTACTCTTGGTGCATGAATCTCATAAAGAGAATTGAAAGTGTGGTATAAGATGGTTCTTATCCACCTTCATTATAAGTGGGAATCTCATAAAGAGAATTGAAAGAGAAACTTTTGTTTGTCCCAATCTTTTTCCTTTTAATAATGAATCTCATAAAGAGAATTGAAAGAGAAAAAATAGGAATTAGGTGGGTTACGCAAGAATGGGTTTCAGTTGAGAATCTCATAAAGAGAATTGAAAGGCTATAAGAAAATTGATAATGGCTATGATGTTTTAACGGAATCTCATAAAGAGAATTGAAAGAAGAGAGTAATAACTTCAGGATTGCTATAAGCAATTGCTGAATCTCATAAAGAGAATTGAAAGACTAACTTATTTCCTGTAATTGCTAAAGCTTTTACTTCTTGAATCTCATAAAGAGAATTGAAAGTTTAACAATCGATGGCAGTTCTGGATATAAAGTATCTTTGAATCTCATAAAGAGAATTGAAAGGATGAATAAGCCGTTTTCGTATGTTATTGAAATTTGCCTAAGAATCTCATAAAGAGAATTGAAAGTATAAGCATAAAAATATTCACCCGTAGATCTTGCATAGCGAATCTCATAAAGAGAATTGAAAGTCTTTCATCAACTCCCATTTCTTCAATACGAACTCTGAATCTCATAAAGAGAATTGAAAGTTAAGAGTTCAATACGATCAAGGAGAAGCTTTATTTGTTGAATCTCATAAAGAGAATTGAAAGTTGGATCTTCTCCATTAGCTATTAAAGTAGAAGTCACTACTGGGAATCTCATAAAGAGAATTGAAAGCCTTGAGAGAAATCTGCATACCCTCCAGCAGCTATATTTCGAATCTCATAAAGAGAATTGAAAGTTAGCTGGTTTTCTCAACTGTCGTGGCTCACTAGGGAAATGAATCTCATAAAGAGAATTGAAAGTAATTTCTTCTTCTTAGGGAATATCACAAATGTTTTTAAGAATCTCATAAAGAGAATTGAAAGATATCATCGCTATTTCTTTTTACCTGCCTTTCTAAATTAGAATCTCATAAAGAGAATTGAAAGGCAAATTTCCCCCCTTTCAGACCCCCAATAATCATAAAAGAATCTCATAAAGAGAATTGAAAGTTATAATATGTATCATCATGAAAAATATGAGAGGAAGATGAATCTCATAAAGAGAATTGAAAGTTTCAAGAAAAAATTCTTATAGCCTTTCTTTTCGAATTTCGAATCTCATAAAGAGAATTGAAAGTTGTTGATGAAGAGGATGGAGTCAAAGTCGATAAAACATTTTGAATCTCATAAAGAGAATTGAAAGTTTGCCATTTGGCAGTACCAGCCTTTTTAACTCCACCCGCAGAATCTCATAAAGAGAATTGAAAGCATCTGTTACCGCTTTAGCTCTATCAACATTTCTTAGGCGAATCTCATAAAGAGAATTGAAAGGGAATAAAAATAGCATTAGGCGGAAGCATAAACTCGAATCTCATAAAGAGAATTGAAAGTCCAGAAACAAAATTAAGAATACATGATGCAACAATAACTGAATCTCATAAAGAGAATTGAAAGTTTAAGACAGAAATTTTTCACTTGGAAAATTTTAATATAAAAGAGGATTTAGAAGGCATGGAAGTAGGCCTTGTTCGAAGAAGATTAAAGATTGTGTGAATATAAATATGCATACATTTCTTTCACTCTCCTCCTTTAGATATTCACAATGTTTAAGTTCTTTTTATAGCAGGCTATCTTTGATTGTTTACAAGCTTCCTTTAATGAACTACGTGCGACATAATATTAAATAAATTATTTTTAATTTAAGAATTTAAAAATTTCTAAATATCTTTAATAATTTATTTTCCTAAAATATTAATGCTCTTTGATTTATGATATTTCAGAAGTTAATATAAAAAGAATAAAATGTAGATCATTTTTTTAAAAATCATGAAGAAAAAATAAAGAAAAAAAGAGAGGAATTTATAGCTTCAAATGAAACTATAATACTTAAAATATCTAAACACTAAAACATCCATTTCTTTCTTTAGCATAATTTAAAAATTTATATAAAAAATTAGTTTGCTTTACGGATTTAGCATTTCGATAACTATGAGTTTTTCTAACTCTATAAAAGCAATATTTGATCTATTTTTATCTTCAATAAAAAACTATATCTACAGTACTTATAATACAAAAATTATTAATTAGGTTTTCAAATACTTTTACTAACTTATTTTCTATCCTTTGAATAATGCTGCCAATTCTTTTTTTACGAGTCCTGGAGTATCTAATTCCTGAATATATCTAAAAACATTTTTGCGAATCGAAATTTCTAAATTCTTTGGAATAACTTCATCTATAAGTAGTTTTTGAAAAACTATCTTAAAATCTCTTGGTAAAAGACATTTTTTATAAACTTCATAATTTTTATATAAAGTATCTGAGTAAGCATAATATGCAAGTAATACAGGGAAAAGGAATGCAAGTACTCTTAAAATGCGAATGACTATTGCTGAGATGTATCCCATAATGTCAATAACACAGATAATTACAGTGATGGTAAATCCTATAATTGTAGGTCCAGGATGCATTTTAAAAATTTCTCTATTACGTCGAGTAAGGAATAAGAAAGCTAAGGAAGGAATTGATGGAATTAATAACTCTGCAATATAAACCAAGATGTCAATCAATTTTTGTTTCACCGATTAGAATTTCATTTATAGAATCTCTTAAAAGAATGTAGGCTACTTCTCCTTCTTCTGTTAATGCATATTTTTTAAAAAATCTTCCATATTCTTTAATTAGCGGTGAATGAAATAATGCTTGAAATGATGCGTAAAAATCCAATTTTGCATGCGCATCAAACTTTTCAGAGAAGATTTTTTGAACTTTGTTGCACAGTTCCTTATAAGAAATAGGTTTCTTTTCCCTTGCAAGAATTCCAATAACCGCAAACGAGTATAGAGAGGAATAGATAGGCCCCAAAAGATTTTTAATGTATTCGATGTGTATTTCACCTATTTCCTTTCTATAAGCATCACTATTCTTTATTTTGACAAAAAATTCTGCATCTTCAACTGTAAAAAATCCCTTACTTATATTTTCTAATATTATATTTAATCTTTCTTTTTCTTTTTCAACCCTTTCTTGAAATTGAGGTACTCTAATAAAAGGAGTTTCATATATTATAGTGTTTTTTAAAAATAAAATCCCATCTACTGATACTTTTACTTCTTTATCAAATTTGTCAAATTTCTCAAATATAGTATTTTCTGAAAATGAAAATTCCTGAAAATAAGAACCACTATCATAGCTTATTATACTAGACATATTTCATCCCTCTTTGTATGGTGTCCATGAGATTTTCCAAACCCAACTGGCCCAATAAATAGGTTCACCACGTTCGTCTCTATAATTTAAGTTTCTAGAAACCATCACAACTTCAGCCTCCACTTTTATAACATATTTTCCTCTTTGCGTATCTATTACGATTTCTTCAACAGCTGGTTCTTGTTTAGTTACTTTTAAAAGTTCCCAACCATCATGAGGGAGCTCAGTAGGAATCAAAGGTTTATTCTTAACTATTTCACGAAACTCTTTAGGGACATCAACTATTGCTATTCCAGCTATAGGTTTAACATCAAATTTTATACCCCAAAAGGTGAGAAACCAGCTTCTCTAACATCTACTGTAGTTGCCTTTAATTTAAGAGTTGTGTTATCTGAAAGTTTGATAATTCCTAGTTTAGAATTTTTTACAGTAAAACTCACACCTACACCACCTATGTTATGAATAGTAATAGCACCTTTTATTTTTTTTCTTTAATTTTTAAATTTTTATAATAAATAAACTTTTTTGGAACTATAATAAAAATTAATTTCATAATTTTCATATCCTTTTTCTTTATAACAAATATTTTTTGAATATTCTTCATATCTTCATTTTTTCAACCATTTTGATTTCTTACTTCTTTTGCATGAAATATAGAATCACTATTATTAATCAGTCACTTAAAAGTAGTCGTTTAAAAGAAAGGAAAATTTTTTAAATTTCCTTATTTTCATTCCCTTCCGATTTTTATTTTTATACATTGAAAACAACCAAAGTAAATATAAGAAATATAATAGCATAGGAGGGAATTGATGTAGAGGGAACTCTTATTTCAATTTCTTTATTTTTAGTAATATTTAAATATCTCTAAATACATTTTATGAATAGAAAATAAATAAATAAATTAAAAAAAGGATATTTATTATGAATTTAGAAAATATTTTTGAAAAAATTAAAGAAATGGAAAATAGGATTAATAATTTAGAATGTAAGATTGAAATATTGGAAAAAATTTTAGGAAAAAGCAATATTAATATTAATGTTGAAATTCCAAAAGTTATTATTGAAAAGAAAGCTTTAGATATAAGAATTAGTGAAGATGAGCTTTTAGGAAGAATGATTTTGCTTGTGAAAGAAGGGTTCTTTGATATTGATAGGACTGCAAGTGAAGTTGCAAAAGAGCTTGTACGTAGATGTTGGCATCCAAAAGATATGCAACACATAAGGCCAACATTGGAACAATTAACATTTTTAGGAATATTAGAAAGGAGGAAGGAGAAAAAGCAAAAAGGGAAAGGATTGAAATGGGTATATAAAAGGAAAGAAAATCTAGAAATTTTAGAGAATAAAATATGAAAATGAAAATTTTTAATATAATATAGAATGTAGAATTATTCTTTTAAAAAAAAGTAGCACATATTGTTAAAGAAGAAGAAAAATGAATAGTATCTTATCTATAGATTTTAAAAATATTATTTAAAAGTAAATTTTATATTTAAAGAAAATATTGTAAAGGAAAAAGAATATTTGAAGTTTAGAATTTAGAAATTGGAAATTAAAGTTTTTCTTTTTAACCTTTTGCTACTCCTATTGGAACAAGCCTTGCAACTTTTAA
>Ga0080004_1065496_pt1 | contig 21445 bp, 18 predicted proteins | sample WasSprMetagenome_FD_69207 | JGI IMG/M metagenome (GOLD analysis project Ga0080004, IMG submission 69207) | Sulfidic aquatic microbial communities from Washburn Spring, Yellowstone National Park, USA - WS (SPADES assembly) (version 2) | ecosystem: Environmental > Aquatic > Thermal springs > Hot...
CCCTCATCAATACAGGTTCACAGAGGTTTCGGAGGTATTAAATGTTTATCATAGTTATAAGTTTTAGAGATTTGTGAAAGTATTGCATAGCTAGACCAGTGTATTTACAGCTATTCACAGGTATCCACAGTTGATATAGACCCCACTACGGCTTACGTACTACGGATATCTAAGATCTCGTGGTTTAGGAGATCTCGAGTATATAGTTAGAGAAGCAGTTGTACTTGCTAAAAAAGAGTTAGAGTTGTTTCTTGCTACAAGAGTTAGTAATAGGTATAGAGTTGTTCTTAAACTTCTTGCTAAAGGTGTTAAAGAGTGGGGTAAATTTAAAGATGAGCTAGAGAAAATAGAGAAGAGATCTGTTAGCGATAGAGTGTTACACGATATATTGAGGGAGTTAAGGAGACATAGCATTATTGATGAGAATAACGAGTTCACAGACCCTATATATAGAAAAGCATCTCTAGAGCTATAGTACGTTATTCAAAAGGTATTATAGCACCGTAGACAACATCTATACCTAACTCTCTAGCTCTCTTCAACGCGTTATCGTAGATATTAACAGCTATAAGCATCAATTTATCTGCTCTCCTCCCCAAGATCTTCTCAACAATTTGAGCTTTATCATGGAAATGCTCTACATCTCCATACTCAACAAGAGATTTAATCTCTATTAAGTAAAGCTTTTCGTTATGTATATACATATCCACCTCTATCCTAGCACCTTTCTTATAGAACTTCCCATCACGATCAATATACTCAAACTTCTCAACTCTCCCAGGCTCAATACCTCTCTCCTCAAGAACTTTCCTAAACAACTCTAGAACAGTTCTCTCCATATTCCTACCCCATCTACCACCAAGACGATTAAGATTAATCTCAATCCTCACAACAGTTCTCTCCAATTCTTCTAATCTCTTAGAATGCTCTTGCAATATCTTCGTATGCTCCATAAGTATTCTACCCATCTCCTCAACTCTTTTACTCAACTCCTCTAATCTCTTACCATGCTCCTCTAAAATCTTTGTATGTTCTTGTAAAATCCTCGAATGTTCTTCTAAAATTTTCGTATGCTCAAGCAGTGTTTTCTCTATTGCTTCGAATCTTTTGAATGCTTCTATCCATCTCTTCTCATTCTCTTCCCATCTCCTGTTGTTTTCTTCCCATCTCTTATTATTTTCTTCCCAACGCTTAATATTCTCTTCCCATCTCTTCTCCTGAATATTAACAAAAGTTAGGAAATCTTCTCTAAGCTTCTTCAACTCGCTGATAATAGTGTCTAGACCTATTAAACCAGCTACAGCTAACCTAAACTCCTTATCCTCTTCCAAAAGTTTTAGGAATTCCTCTTTGAGTTTACTTGGATTATAAGTATCCGTTGAATACACTTGTGCATCCCTTTTAGAGAGCTATACTTAAAAAGTTCAAAAATATTTAGCGAAGCTATATCGATACTTGATAAAGTAGAGTATTGTTAGAGGTTTCTCTATATCCTGCTACTTTGGGTATATCTCTACTTTTAATCCGTAGCTTCTCAATATCTTGGCGAAGTTCTCCATAACTTCTTCTCCAACTTTCTTAACATCTCTTATCCTCGGTACTCTATATACCGTGTATAGATGGACTTCATCTGGTTCTATAACAGCTAGTTTTTCAGCTAAAGCTTCTGCATTTCTAGGACTGGAGTTAGTTAGGTTTCCGTAGTATAGAAGCATTGTTTGTATTACGAATGTTTCCCTAAACCTCTTCCTGAAGTTCTTAAGGTTTTCGATGATCATATCTATTCTGAGGGTTCTGCAAGGCATGTTTATGTATTCGAATTCATATTGAAGTACCGTATCTAGTTTTGCTTCTACATAATCTACTTTCTCAAAAGCTTTCGCAATATTTTCTCTATGGAGTGTTGAAGAGTTTGTGAATACCCCTACACTTACATCCAGTCTATTGTTTTTTAAGAAAATCTTCACAGCATCTAGAAACTCGTTAAATTTTGGATGTAGTGTAGGTTCTCCTCTACCAGAGAAATCGATAGCATTGATAGAACTTGAGATCTTCGTGGAATCCTCGATAGCTATCTCCAGGGCTTTCAAAAGCATAGGTATGGTAATCTCCGAGCCGTCGTCTACAGGTTCTACTGTTAGGATATCTGTCGATCCTCTGAAGCAATAGATACAGTTGAAGCTACAGACCTTAGCTAATGGGAAAAGGTTTATCCCTATAGATAACCCTCTTCTACGAGATTTAAAAAATCCGTAAACAATAGATCTACCACCAATAGAGCATTGAGAACATTCACCACTAGGGATACACCTTGCATATAGTTTGTATTGCTTAAGGCTATCTACCTCCATATCTCTCCCAAACCGTTACAAGCTCGTCTTTTATATAAAGCTCGTCAACATATTCTTTAGAGCCACCCCTCCTATTTATAACTAGGTAATGACCTGAGTACTCTAGAACTCTCCCTATAACACCAACCCTTACCCCTATCCTCCTCAACAACTCAACAGCTTCACCAACCCTACCCTCTGGAACAGTAGCTATTAACACTCCCGAGCTTATGAGTTTCAAAGGATCTAACCCCAGAGTTTTCGTTATGATGAGAGTTTCATCTGCGATAGGTACTCTATTCTCCCATATCTCCAAAGTTTTCTTAGATGCATAAGCTATCTCCACAAGCCCTCCTACTAAACCACCTTCTGTAGGGTCGTGCATAGATGTAGCTAAACCTGCTTCAGCTAAAGCTAGCGCTTCTTTAACAACACTCACCATCTTTATAAAGTTCTTACTCTTCTCAATAATCTCTATAGGAACCCCAGCTTTAACCAAGGTATCTCTAAAATCTGTAGCAAGTATCGCTGTACCCTCAACACCTACTGTCTTGGTCATCAACACAATATCTCCAGCCCTAGCCCCCGAGGTCGTGACATACCTATTCTTCTCAATAACACCTAGAGCAGTCATAGATATTAAAGGTCTTGATAACTGAGGTGTAAACTCAGAATGTCCTCCAACAACCATTGCACCAACCTCTTTAGCAGCTTCATCGATTTGCGCTGTAACCCTATCTACAAGTTCTTCAGATGCATACTCAGGGAAGTAGAGAACAGGTAGTAGCCATCTAGGTTTAGCACCTCTTACAGCAACATCGTTACAAGCAATATGTACAGCAAGCCAACCGAGAAGCTTTACAGCACCTGTAATAGGGTCTACATGAGCTACGAGAACCCTCCCATTGCCGAGATCTATAATAGCAGCATCTTCACCAATACTAGGTCCTACAAGTACAGCTGGATCTCTAGCACCAATTCTACTCAATACATATTTCTCTAACATCTTCGGAGGTAGCTTGCCTACCATAGAGATCTCCAATAGATTCTGAAAATATGCTAAATATGCTGAAAATAAATACTTTTTATTTCTAAATATTCACGTTATTGTTGTTGTAACGATTTCTTGAAGTTCCTAAGCAGATAGGTTACGCCTAGGTACTGAACTTTATTTATAAGCTCTTTCTTTACAAGATTTTCTACAACTTCCTCAGGATTACTACATATCTTCTCCAAAACTTTCAAAGTGTAGTCATAGCGTAGAGGGTGGATAGAGGTGGTGTTTAGAAGCCATGTCTCAGGATCTCCGTAAACACTATCTGGTGGTGGTTCAGGGATATTTAGAAGCTCCACCTTTTCTCTACCAATAATTCGAGAGAATACTTCATATGATTCTACAAGTTCTTCTTCTCTAGGAGGCTTAATATAGGATTCAGCAGGAGGTCTTATAGGAATAGATATGAACACCTTACCCAAGTTCAAATCCTTTAAATACTGCGCAATCTCTTCATAACATTCTACACCTGTATTCATACCATGTACAAGCATAGTCTCTGATACAAGCACTTTTTTGAATTTCTTAGAGAATTCAAGAATACTGTTTAGAACATCTTCAAATCTTAATACCGGGTACGGTCTGTTTATAGCTTTCCATAACTTCTCATCAACAACGTCAACTTTTATAGAGATATAGTCTACCTCCATAAGATCGCTCCTCACATCTTCAATCCATAGAAGAGAAGCATTTGTTAGAACAGCCATCTTTACATCGACTTCTTTCTTAATACCCTCAACTATTTTCCCTATACAGGTATCTAACGTAGGTTCTCCATCAGATACTATTGTTACGTAATCAACTTCATCTCTAAACCTATTCAAGAAATCTACAACCTCTTTAACAACATCTCTCCAATTATAGAAACATCTACGTGCTATAGTGAGATTCGTTGTTCTACCTAATTGACAGTAGATACAGTTATAGGTACAGGTTTTGTATGGTATGTTATTAACTCCAAGACTTCTACCAAGTCTTCTAGAACGTATGGGTCCAAAGACAAACATATTCATCACATACAGCTTGTTAATTATAACACAAACTTAACATTATTTCTCAACATACTGTACTCTCACCTAGTTATTTGAGGCTAAAAATAGTTATTGAATCAAAACTTTTTATATCTCTGTAACTACGATAAAAACTTGGATAGAGAAAATACTTCCTATGAATATCTCAATATGAGGAATGTTTTCTCTATCCATATAATAAAAGATAGGAATTGTACATGTATATACGTTTCAGGATAGAATGTTATGGATATGAAAACGAATACAACTTATTTTTATTACAGTATATAGTGAGAATTGTCTTATTGCGGCGGTCTATTGATTATCTACATATATTTGGTGATATTTATTGAATAATATATTTATTGTTCTTTTATTTATAATCTTAGTACTTTCCTCTACTTTACATCCATTAACTTTAGAAACTCGATATACTTTCTACACTATTAAATCTTCTAAGGATAATCTATGGAATATTCTCTACGAGAATATTAATGAATCTGATTACACTTTTAATTTAAATACTAATACTATTGGTATAAAGCTTGTTCTATACATGAGTTCTAAAGGTGATGTAAATAAAGATTGGGTTAAGATATATGTTTATAGTGAGATAGTAAATATGACTTCCCAAGGTGAAGAACATACAAGGTATATTGCTGGGTATAGTAAGTTTGGCTATGAGAATGACGGTAAAGGTAGTGCAGATGGTTTACATATGGTGTACTACCTTTTACCGAATGTTACAAAGATAGTTTATGTTGAAGTAAAACTCCATTCAATTAACGGTAATCCAAGACTTGATGTTAAAAAATCTTGGGTAGAGCCTTGGAATACAACAACTTCCTATTGGATGTATGAGAATACTGATCAAAGCTATGGGTTAAGTTATGGTAAGCTAAACAATGTAGGTAACTTAGGTATGGAGATGAAGGTAGCTGCATTATCTTGTGGAACAGGAGGGTATCCTTGTAAAGGTAGTAGTAGGTTTTCTTATTATTATGGGAGAATGTTTAATGTTGATAGTGGAGGGTTTGCTGATATCTATGTAGATGTAAATTATATAGGTGGATTTAATATAGCTCCTGAGAGTACTTATGGTAAAGGGAATTATATTGCTAAACTAGATGTTGGGGTAGCTACTAAAGGTGAGCAGTTCACATATTTCCACACAGTTTACAGTACGAAAAAGTATTCTGAACAACAACTACCTGAGCTTATTATTGGTGATGTTGCTAAAGGTGTAGTAGATATAACATTAGATATAGTTTCTGAATTCTTTGATTGAGGTAGCATAAAGCATTATACAATTGAAGTAGATATAACATTAGATATAGTTTCAGATTACGCTCTTGAATTCATAAAATCTACAGCTGGGAAACTTTTCTTTAAAGGATTACCCTATATTGGAAATGTTATAGAGTGTACTGAAATGATTCTAAGTCTTGGTTTCGATGAGATTGTAGCTCGTAGTGAATTAATCATCTTTAGTAAACAAATACCTGTAGCTAAAGATAATATGTTGTATATTTGGACAAACTTAGTAGGAGAATTAAAATCTGCAGCACTTTCATCTACAATAATGAATTTCTATGGAGATCCTCCATGGCAAAGTTTTATGGATAGATTATTCGGTACGAAAGTTTGGAGATTAGATTATGGAGGAGTTTATATAGGTGGGATTCTCTTAGATTATTATAATGCTCCTGAAATTGTTTCAAAAATACCTCAAGGCGATCTCCTTAAAGCAATATCGAATATAACGATAGTGTTTAGCAAATCTATAGACAAAGGATCTATAATGCCTCCGCTAGGATCTCTTTACCCGCAGTGGAAAAGTATTGAAGTGTATATGAATGGTGTTGAAGTTCCTTTCTATGAGTATTTTAGAGTTAGCTTAAGTTCAGATGGGAAAATTCTTACTATTTACCCTAACTACCATTTAGATTATGGAAGTGTTTACAGAATTGTTTTAACTAACAGAATTAGAGGTTCTGATGGAACTAAGCTTATAAAATCCTATGACCTATGGTTTACAACAGAAAAAAGAGAACAGATTGGATCAGTAGTTTACTATGTAATACCTATAGCTACAGCCCCATCTCTTCCTAACCATCTTCACTATGAAGGTAAGATATTTAGAGCGCAACTATATAAGAATATAACAATAGATTTTATGAAGATACAACAGTTTTATATTGGTGAAGCATCATTCTATACAAATGATATTAATATAGACTACTACGACGGCGGTTCAGGAAAGCTTTACATGATAAACAATACACTTTGGTTTATTCCTCTATTAGCTCGCGATAACGGTTTACCTCCAAAAAGAGGAACATTAATTTTCAGGTTATGTGAAGAAGAGAAAAATATTCAACAAATACCAGCGCAATTAATTGTTTCATGGATTCGCGTAGGAAATTCTAATGTAGAGAAATCTCTTAGAGATACAGGTATTACTGAAGGTATGCTACTCGATTTAGAGCCTATTCCAATCATGGAATACAGTATTCCAGGTTTAAAGATAGGGGAAGGGATATTAATTAACACTAGAGAACCGTGGATCAATGGTACAAAACTAGCAATGTACTTAGTAGATAATGTTGCTAGAGATACCCACAACCTAGATACTCTACTAGGAGACTATAAACCTATCTACACTATTTGGGCAGGAGAACCGAAACCTTTATACGAAGACATCATAGTTTATATCATAGTTAATGCAACATATATGAGAGCGTGGCGCATAGTTCCTTTAGGTTATATATCGCTCCAAGAAGAGAAAATCTATACGCATACAATTGCATTTACAATCAATGGCAAAATACATCAAATTACATTAATATCAAATTCATCAATTATAAATATAGATAAAAAAGATATGCCTAACAAACTTAATGTAACTATTGACAGATCAAAAGGTAAAGGATACATTATAATAGCAATACCTCGAGAACAAGGTTTAGAAATTCACAGAGTTACTATCGATGGTATAGAGATAAAAACTGAACCAATACCCCAGGAAATGTATAAAGATTCTATAGAGGTAAAGATTACATATGAACATACCCAAACAATAAGAAATATAGTAATATACTTCAAAACAATAGAAAAAACATCAACACACTACATAGAAACACAAACAAAAACAATTACCATAAAACCAAGTACAACAACCTCGATAACAACAACTAAAACAAAACCAACTCAAAAACTCTCATCACCAATAACAGTATTTATAGGGATCTTCTTGATAGTAGTAGTCTTATCTATATTTCTACTGAAAAAGAAAATACTAAAGTAAAACAAAACTATCTACTACTCTCCAACCCAGAGAATAACCTTCAATTTTAAACTACCTATACAAATACTAATACCATAGTTATTGATAATAATATACATTATTACCCAAAATATTTTGCTTAACCTCAGAAATCATTCTTAATTACCTTCAGATTTTTTATTTAATACAGTATTTTAACTATTAGCTACTTTATCTTTCTATAAGAATCTCTTGATCTTTCTCAAGACAATCTAAAGAATGATAGAGATATTAGTATAGTTCTATATCCTAGCTATGCTATATCATGCTATATTTAGAGACCTTTGTTCTAATTATAACTTTGATTTTACTTATTGAATAACCAACAAGATATGTATCGATCTTTTTCTATTTCTATAAGAGGAGGTTCTTCTTTTCTACAGATATCTATTGTGTATGGGCATCGTGGATAGAATTTACAACCTGTAGATGGGTTAAAGATATTAGGAGGTTCTTCGATAGTTTTTTCGTTTTTTGTTAGTATTGCTGATGCTATTAATAGTTTTGTATATGGGTGTAGAGGTTCTGGTAATACTTTTTCTGCTGATCCTTTTTCCATGATTTTTCCTAGGTACATAACCGCGATATAGTTAGCCATATATATTGCTATAGAAATATCGTGGGTTACCAGTATATAGGATAGGTTAAGGTTTTCTTTTAGGTCTAGGAGTAGGTTTAGTATTTGGGCTTGTGTTGATATATCTAGAGCTGATGTTGGTTCGTCTAGAAGTAGTAGTTCGGGGTTTATACTAATAGCTCTTGCTATTGCTACTCTCTGAGCTTGTCCGCCGCTGAGATTAACAGGGTATTGATTTAAAATACTTTCAGGTAATCCAACAAGCTTGATCAATTCATATACTTTTTTGCGGAGTTCTTCACCACGTAGTTTTAAGTGTAGTTTAAGAGGTTCTGCAATAATATTGAAGACTTTCATACGAGGATTTAATGATGTTTGTGGGTTTTGAAATACTGCTTGGACTCTTCTTCTATACCATTTAGCTTCTTTTTCTTTTAGATTTGTTATATCCATTCCATCAAATACAATTCTACCTGAATATATAGGGACAAGTTTTAGTATAGCTTTTAATGTAGTTGATTTACCACTTCCAGATTCTCCAACAAGTGCAAAGATCTCTCCTTTTCCAACCTCGAATGTTACTCCATCAACAGCTTTCACATATCCTGTAATTTTTCCGAAAAATCCTGTCCGTATTGGGAAATAAACATGTAGATCTTTAACTTCTAAAAAGGTTCTCAAATTTTATCACCCGTATATCATTTTAAATAAAGATTACAGAGAACCTTGTGTTTATCAATAGTAGCGTATCCTATTTCTTTAAAACATTTATCTAATACTTTTGGACATCTATTTGCAAAAGGACAACCAACAATTTCATTACGTGGATCAGGTATTTCACCTACAATATGTACTACTTTTGCAATTCTATGTGGTGCTCTAGGGATAGCTTTTAGCAATAGCTGTGTGTATGGGTGTAGAGGTTCCACCAATACCTTCTCTGTATCTCCTTCTTCAACAATTTTACCTGCATACATAACAACAACTTTTTCGCACATCCTTCGAGCTACGTTGATGTTGTGGGTAATCAATACCAAGCTTATACTGCTTATCTTCCTCACTTCTTCTAGTAGATTTAGTATTTGTAGCTGGATTGTTGCATCAAGCATTGTTGTAGGTTCGTCAGCTATCAGTATCCTAGGTTTTACAAGTAGTGCAGCTGCTATAGCTATTCTCTGGAGCATACCTCCACTAAGTTCGTGGGGATAGGATTTCATTATTCTCTCTACATCAGCTATGCGAACACTCTTTATAATTTCAATAGCTGTTCTCCTAGCTTCCTCTCTTGCCATGCCAAGCTTTTGTATAGCTATATCCTCTAATATCTCTCCTACTGTGTGTAGAGGACTAAATGTTGCTAAAGGATCTTGGAATATCATAGATATTTCTCTACCCCTAATCTTCTCAACAACATCTCTACCACTCTTCAGGAGATCGATACCATTGTAGATTATGCTACCGTTTTTTATAACAGCGTTTGGTGGGAGTATCAATGCAAGTGCAGATCCTAGTGTTGATTTACCGCAACCGCTTTCACCAACAATACAGAGAGCTTCGCCTTCGTATAGATCTAGATCAACACCTCTAACAGCATGTATAACCCCTGTAAGAGTGTAATAATCTATAACTAGGTTGTGTACCTCTAGAAGTTTTCTTCCCACTTATACCATCACCTGTGTTACATTCCTTAACCTTGGGTTCATATACTCTTTAATAGCATCTCCGAGGAGATTGAAGCCTATAACTGTTAATAGTAGTGCAATCCCTGGGAAAAGAGATATCCAGTATGCCTTTCCTATATACTGCCATCCCTCGCTTATCAACCTACCCCACTCTGGTATTGGTGGTGGAACACCAACACCTAGAAAACTAAGTGAAGCTGCTTCAAGTATTGCTGAACCTATATCTAGCATTGCTTGTGTAACCACGGGTGTGAGAGAGTTTGGAACTATGTACCTAGCCATGATAGCCCATCTACTTAGACCAATAACTTTTGCAGCTTCAACATAAGGAGCAGATTTAATAGAGTTTACAGTAACATACATTAACCTAGCGTACCACGGCCACCAAGTAACTGCTAGAGCCACTATAGTTGTTATAATTCCTCGACCTAGAACAGCGGCTAAAGCTATTGCTAGTAGGAGTGGTGGATATGCTAAGAACATATCTGTTACCCTCATTAGAATTGTACCTATAGCTCCACCTATATACCCTGCAACTAATCCTACAATGATACCAATAGCTAGAGAGAGAAAGACTACGGATAAAGCTATTACAAGAGAATATCTTGAGCCAAGTATAACCCTATTCAGCATATCTCTTCCAAGAGCATCGGTTCCGAACAAATGCTCAATTGATGGAGATTTGAATGCATTTTCTAAATCGTATGTAAGTCCCCATGCATCTTCAGGTTTTGTTAGTATATATGGAGCTATAGAACCTACTACAATAAACACTAGAACTATGATGAAACCTGTGAAGTATAGAGGTCTCTCTGTTAAGAATTTTAGGAAATCTCTTGGTATGATAATCATTAGAACTTCACCCTAGGGTCTATCCATGCATGGATTATATCAACAACTAGATTTGTTAATGAGTATATCATAGCTACGAAAACTATTCCCCCGAGTATTGCTGGGTAGTCGAAGCTTAGAAGAGCCATCCCTATGTAGTATCCAATTCCTGGGTATACAAATACTAGTTCTACCATTAGTGCTCCGGTGATTGTATATCCAAAGCTAAGACCGAGTGCAGCTATTACTGGTGCTATTACGTTTCTTAGAACATATTTATATAGTATCAATCTCCTTGGCAATCCCCAGACCTGGAGTGCTTTAACATAGATTTCTTGTAGAGATTCTATAGCAAGTGAACGAGTAGTCCTAATTGTAAGTCCTAAAGGGTACATCATAAGAACTGCTACAGGTAGAATCATATGTTTAATAATATTGATTAATGCTGATATGTTTAACTGTATTAAAGCGTCTAAAATATAGAAATTCGTTATAGGTTTAAACCCTGTTGCAATAGCAACATCTGTGTCTATCCTCATCCCACCTGGTAATACCTTAAACCATATGCTGAATATTAGTTGAAGCATTAACCCTAGCCAGAAAACAGGGGTTGAGGCTACAATTACGCTAATCACCGAGATAACTCTATCTACCACTTTGCCATAGTTAATAGCTGCAATAATACCGAGCACAATTCCCAGCATAAATGCTAGTAGAAATGCTGTAATCGCTAACTCTATTGTTGCAGGTAGATATGTAAGTATATCTATTAAAACAGGTTGCCGAGTTCTCCATGAAACACCCCAGTTACCAGAGAAAAAATCTTTGAGGTAGTAATATAGCTGAATATATATAGGTTTGTCTAGATGTAGCTCTTTTCTTGCTTTTTCTATTTGTTCAATTGTTGCACGAGGTCCTACCCATAGAAGCTCTGGTCTAGCTGGGATAACACGTGTAATTATGAATGCTATGATGAGTACACCGAGAACAACGAGAAAAAGCATAATTATTCTTTTAATGATGTATCCCGTCGATATAGGCACTCTTTCCTACCCTTTAATACTTAGAGCTTGTGCAAATACTACTGTTGGGTAAGCTGGGCTGATAGAGTTCTCTAGATTCCCTACTCTATTCTTTGCAACTCTATACTCTACCATATCCCACAATCCAATACCGGGTGCATCTCTATATAAAATCTCTTGAGCTTTTCTATAGAGCTCTAAAGCTTTATTTGGATCTATACCTTCAAATTTATACGCTTCTTCGATAAGTTTTTCGAAATCTGGGTTCTCATAATAACATAGGTTGAACGATTTGCTTTTGCTATGGAACATATTGTAGAGGTATGTTATAGGCGATAGTATATCTGGCCACCAGTAGAACATAAGTATGTCCTGAGCTGCATTAGGATCTTCCCACCCTTTCTGAGCTAATGCCCACTGCTCCTCCCAACTCATTGGCTTTATCTCGATGTTTATACCTATCTTAGCTAACGAGATCTTGATAAGTTCGGAAGTTCTCTGTTCATATATATCCCCGGCTGTGTATGTTAAGACCAGAGTTCTATCTATACCGTTGGGGTACCCAGCTTCAGCTAGTAATTGTTTAGCTAGTGTTAGGTTGTATTCGTATTTAAAGTCTTCGAAGTGTCCCCACATACCGTAGGGAATAACACCGCTAGCAACTCTTGCATAGCCAGCTCTAGCTGTTTTAACAATATCTTCATAAGGTATGGCATAGGCAATAGCTTTACGTATTAGTGGGTTATTTAATGGTGATTTCTTTGTGTTTAAGAGTATCACTAAGTTTTGGTAGCTAGGTTTAATAACTACAACATAGTTAGAGTCTTTCTTAAAGTTCTCAAGTTCTTCAGGAGATACGTATTGAGCTATATCTATTTGACCTGCTTTAAGTAGTGTTGCTTGAGTAACAGCATCTTTAACAATCTTCACTATAAAGACATCGGGAGCATTAGGATTTGCAAGTGGGTAGCCAGTCTCTTTCCAACCCCACCAATTTGTGAACTTCTCTAGGACAATTTCATTCTCAGGATCCCATTTAACAAGTTTATACGGTCCTGAACCTGCGTCACGTCCACTGTTAAACCATTCCGCTACCTTAGGGTCGGTATAGTTTTTAGCACCTGCATACTCTACTACCTTCGGACTAAATGTATAGACACCATAGGGCATAGCAAGCATTTTATTTAATGGAACTGGATATTTTAGGTAGAACTTTATTGTATAGTCGTCTACAACCTCTATTCTATCGATAGGTTCGAGTACGTATGCAGCTCCTTGGCCTAAAGAGATAGTTCTCTCAATAGATATCTTAACAGATTGAGCTGTTACCGGTGCACCGTCGTGGAATACAGCATTTTTCCTCAAATAGAATGTCCAGACAAGTCCATCTGAACTAACTGTATAGTTTACCGCTAAACCAGGTATAAACTTATTATTTATTGGATCATACCATAGAAGAGTTTCGTAGACTAGTGGTAGCCATAGTATAGAGTTCGAGAACTCTGTACTAGGGTCAGCTGTAGTCATCTCAGATAGCGATGCATATACAACAACTCTTTTCGCTGTAGCTGGCGTAGGTCTAAGGATCACTCCTAGTACTACACCTACTATAATAACAGCGATCACTACTACTATAACAGCTAAAACTCTCGAACTTAAAGCCATGGATCATACCCCAGTATATCTACTTAATCTTGTGGTACAATCTATAAGATCCCTATATAAAGCTTTATGATTTCTTAATTTAATTAGTACAAACTATACGAATTTATATCGATAAAACTTTTAAACACTTTTCCAAACGAGTTGTTCAAGATATTTACATAAGGTGGGTAGCGTGGGTTTAGTTATAAAATCTGCTTCCAACATCAGGAAGCTAGTTATTGGGGCAACGATTCTGGGTACCGGTGGTGGAGGGGATCCTGAGGAAGGTTTCAATGTTTTACTCAAAGCTGTTGAGAATAGTGGTAGAGGTATAGAGATAGTTGATATAGCTGATATACCTAGCAATGGTTTTATCGTTGTACCGTACTATGTAGGCTCTATAGCCCCTGGTTTAAAGAGTAGAAAACCTATTAAGATTGGAGATCCTATTTCTAAAGCTTTCGAGGTTATGGAGAGAGAGCTTGGGGGGAAGATAGTAGCTGTTGTAGCAACAGAGATGGGAGGGTTTAACACAGCTATAGCCCTCAGTATAGCTACTTTAAGAGGTTTACCAGCTGTTGACGGTGATCTTATTGGTAGAGCAGCTCCAGAGCTTCATCAATGTTCTGTACATATATTCAGCTACTCTATGGCTCCCTCTGCTCTAGTTACTGAGACCGGTGATATAGTTGTTGTGAAAGAGTACTCAGATATAGATGATTACGAAGCTATAGCTAGATATCTATCGACTTTAGCAGGTAAATCTGTAGCTGTTGTTGATACCCCTTTAACTAGGGATAAAGCTGAGAAAGCTGTTATAAGAAATACTATAAGTTTAGCGTACAAACTCGGTGAAGAAGTTCTGAAAGCTTCTGAGCAAGGGGTTTCCCCTACCGAGAAAATAGCTAGGCTTCTGAATGGGTGGGTGGTTTTCGAAGGAACTGTTGAGAGATATGTTTGGAGAAACGAAGGAGGTTTCCTCAAAGGAGAAGCGTATATCCGTGGTAAAGGAAGGTACTCGGGAAGAACTCTGAAGTCGTGGATAATGAATGAGCATATAATGGTCTGGATCGATGGAGAACCTCTGGTTATGCCTCCAGACTTATTCACTTTGCTAAAGCCTAGCGGAATACCTATAACAAATGCAGAACTTAGAGAAGGTATGGATGTGATAGCGATAGCTGCTCCATCACCAAAGGTTTGGAGAACTGATAAAGGTTTAGAACTCTTCGGCCCTAAGCATTTCGGATTTAACTACGAGTATGTACCTGTTGAAGAACTTGTTGTTAGAAGAGGTGTTGTTTAGTGAAGAAAATCCTCGTTGTAAACCCTGTTGGTCATAGTACGTGGGATTTATCAGATCTAGAGATATACAAATCCTTCGCAAACCCAGGTACAGAGGTTGTGGTTAAATCTCTTCCTAAAGGTCCTAGAACTGTAGAGAAATTAGAGTCCTATTTCGAGGCTGAGAAAGAGGTTGTGAATCTCGTTTTAGAGAGTTATAGAGGGTTCGACGGGATTATAGTTAACTGTTTCCTTGAGCCGGGCGTCCCTATTTTGAAGAAGAAACTTAGAGGTGAAGTAGTTGTTGTTGGTCCTGCTGAAGCTTCTCTAAGTTTCGCAAGTGTTTACGGAGATATAGTTGTTGTTACTGTTGGAGCTGTTGAAGAGAGCATCAATTTGATTAAAGAGAAGGTTAGAGCTCTAGGTTTCGAGAAGAAAGTTGTTGGTGTTAGGGGTATACCTGTAGGTGTAGAGGATATAGATATCGATAAGAAGAAAGTTCTAGAACTTCTTGTGGTAGAAGCTAAGAAAGCTATGATCGCGGGTGCTGATGTTGTTGTTCTTGGATGTACAGGTTTAGCAGGTTTAGCTAAAGATGTTGAGAAAGAGGTAGGGATACCTGTTATAGACCCTGCATGGGCATCTATAAAATTTCTTGAAATTCTCTTAAACAGGTGAAAACATGGTTGAGTCCCTCGAGTTCGAGTTGATGAGAACAGCTATGAAGCTTGTTAGAGATGTGTTAAAAGTTTCGAATAACGAAGAAGTGGTTATCACAGCTGATACAGCAAGTGATTGGAGTGTAGTTAGAGCAACAGCTAGAGCTGTATCTGCTGTAGGTGGTAAACCTGTTGTATTTCTACATGAAACACCTGTAGGTGTTGGTAAAGCTGCTGATCCTTACCTACCTGTGAAAACTCTTACAGCAACTCTTGTATCAGCAGATGTTTGGATAGAGTTTAACAGGAATTGGTTGCTATATTCAACACCTTACTGGGAAGCTGTAACACGTGGGAAAGCTAGGTATATATGCTTAGTAGGTATGTACGTAGACGCGATGGTTAGGATGATCGGTAGGGTGAATATAGAGTTGATGTACAGGTTCCAGAGGAAGTTAGCAGAGGTAACAGCTAAATTCAAAGAGATGCACATAACCTCCCCAAGTGGTATGGATGTAGTGTTCGAGAACGATCCTAGTAGACCTGTTCTTGTAGAAGGAGAGGTTAGCGGACCTGGGGAATACATGCTTTTCGGTCAAGTTGATTGGGCTCCTAAAGAGGATAGTATAAACGGGGTTATAGTATTCGACGGGAGTATCTGGCCTCCAGAAGAGCTAGGTATCCTCAGATCCCCTATAAAGATCTACGTGAGAGAAGGTAGGGTATACAAGATTGAAGGCGGCTACGAAGCAACACTCTTCGAGAAATGGCTTAGATCTTTAAACGATGAAAAGATGTACAACATAGCACACATATCCTACGGATGTAACCCCGGAGCCAAGCTCTCAGGTAATATACTAGAGGATGAGAGGATATGGGGAGCTGTTGAATGGGGGTTAGGTTCGCAATCACCAACGTTTAAAGGTAAGCTAGGTTCTGCTATAAGCCATACAGATGGTGTATGTCTTAGACCTACAGTTATCGGTGATGGAGAGATCATCATAAGGGATGGGGAATTCGTACATCCAGATCTCGTAGAACTAGCGTCGAAGCTGAAGATACCTACGTAGAGGTACAGATATACGGTAAAGATACTTATCCTAAACCCTGTCTCAGTTAAGCATTGGAACGATCTTGTGTATAGATATGTATCGAGATTTCTAGAACCATCGACAGAAGTTGTCGTTAAGAATATCGATGGCGCTCCACCAGCTATCGAATGCGAATACGATAAAGCGTTAGCTGAGCACCTAGTTGTTGAAGAAGTTATTAGAGCAGAGAAAGAGGGATTCAATGCTGTTGTGATAAACTGTTTCGATGATCCTGGTCTTAGAGCTTCTAGAGAAGTTGTTGATATACCTATGTTCGGTATTGGCGAAACATCTCTTTACTACGCTCTAATACTGGGCGATAGCATAGCTATTATATCAACTGGTAGGAATTCTCTTACACTATACCGTAGGAAAGTACGTGAACTAGGTATTGAGAACAGGGTTGTCTATGTATCCGGTATAGAGGTACCTGTACTAAAACTTAGAACAGATGAGGAAACCGTTGTGAATATGCTTATCAACGAAATAAATAAAGCTGTAAACGAATTCGGAGCAGAGGTTGTTATTCTAGGGTGTGGAGGTTTCATAGGGTTAGCAGATACACTTTCTAAGAGATGTGGAGTACCTGTAGTAGATCCAACAATAGTAACTGTGAAAATCACTGAAGCTACTGTACGGATAGGTTATACCCATAGCAAGAAGTTCCTCTTAAACAGGTTGAAAACACCCTACACATACTAATACTCTTCATCAAAGCGGTAAGTTCATCATTAGATAAGCCATAACCTTCGCATCGTTAACAATGTTATCTATTTTCGCATATTCGTTAGGCATATGAGCTACATCATCTATAGTACTCCACACAACAGCAGGAATACCTAGTCTTCTAAAGAATGCTGCAACTGTTCCACCACCGATACCTCCAACCCTAGGTTTAACATCTCTAAGTTCTTCAAGAGCTTTAACAAGCGTTCTAACGATAACTGAATCTACAGATGTTGGTGGAGGTGAATCGCTTCTCTCAATAACCTCTATACCTAGCTGTGGATATCTAGAACCTTCGAATACCTTCTCGTACTTCGAAGCAATTCTATCGAATACCTTCTTCAAATCCTCCAACAACATATCGATACCGTGCTCAGGTAGAAGTCTGCAATCGTACACAATCTCGTGTCCCCCAGGGATAATATTAGGTGAACCACTTGTATTCTTAACCATAGTAGGTTCACATGTTGTTATAGGTGGATCGAATAGATCGTTTCTAAAGCCGTACCTCTCCTTCAACATCTCCTCTACAGCAACGATGAACTCCGATGCTACTTTATGAGGGTTAAGACCTTTATGAGGAGTACTTGCGTGAACCTGTAAACCTTTTATCTTTAGCTTTACCCAGAGGATAGACTTCTCGGCAACCTCTATAAAACTCCCATCGCTAACACCGTAATCAGGTACTAGAGCTACATCATCTACCCCGAACAGATCTCTATGCTTATCAACTAGATACCCTATCCCATACCTAGAACCGGCTTCTTCATCGCTAACAAAAGCTAGGACAACAGTTCTACTAGGTTTAACACCTTCATCAAGTAGAGCTTTAGCAGCTATAAGCGATGAAACTATCCCCTGTCCATTATCCTCAGCACCCCTTCCATAGACTCTACCGTTCTTTACAACAGGTTCAAAAGGTTTTGTAATAGTCCAAGCACTAAGATCTCCTGGAGGAACTACATCAAGATGTGTAAGTATCCAGAACCTCCTCTCCGAAGAACCTCTTATATACGCCAGGATATTTGGTCTTAAACCACCTCTAGCCCTATTATCAGGAACATTTATAATCTTTATATCATCGAAACCCCAACCCTTTATAACGTTATAGAGGTACAAAGCTTTCTCATATTCACCACCACCACCACCGTACTCAGGGTTTACAGCAGGTATCTTTATCAAATCCATAAGCAGTTCTACAGCATAACTCTTCAAAAATTCAATCCTGTTAAACACATTCAACATAAACACCTCACAACGCTGTACAGAGATAAAATCTAGCTAAAAATTTTTCCAGGAACCTCTACCAATAATAATCTTCATAACTATAATACCAAAGCAACTAACCCTAAAGCGATAGCTACGATTGTTAACCATACAGCTATCCTCGCCATAATCTTCACCAAACCTGTTAAACCAGCTACAGCGAAACATATACGATCGCTACGAAGAACCATATCAACGTATCACGGAGGAGGGAAACAGTATAGATCCTTACATCGCTAGATACAGAGAACTTTATAACGATAGATACAACGATGCTGAAGATAATTATAACTGAACTCTAAGAATACTACTTCCACTGCAATTCACTTTATATCACTTGAGCTAAGAACACAATGTATCTACATCATTATAAACCTAACTCCGAAAGGTGTATAGATTTCCGTAGAGGTGCTTATTCATAGGTATTCAGACGATATATAGCTTGTAGATAGTATATAGCTAGAGTTAGTATCAATAATCTATAGAAATACTCTGCTAGAGGTTGAGTTTCTCCGAGGCAATCATCTGTGAAATAGCTGTCTGTAGTTAGTTGTAGATATGTTTTTCTTGCCTCGGGGTTCTCTGTATTGGGTCGGGTTCTCATTCCCTCATCTGCAGAGTTATCAGAGCTTCACATAACCCACAAGCTCCTCATCCGCGTTGATCCTCTCGCCTGTATCTTGGGGGCAACCACAGGGGTTGCCGAACCCTCATCGATACAGGTTCACAGAGATTTTGGGAGTATTGAGTGTTTAGCATGGTTATATTTTTTAGAAGTTGGTGAAAGTATTGTATAGCTAGACCAATATATCTACAGCTATTCACAAATATTCACAGCTGATACAGACCCAGCTACGGCTCTAGAGATTGATGAGGTTGAGGTCATCTTGGGGAAAGGTATTGATATTAGAGCAGTTATTGGGGGTGTGGTTGGGTGAGGATTACTAGTAATAGAGAGGATTACTGTAGCTTATAAGTGGGTAGCGTGTTGATGGTTCTAGTCATAGCTATGGTGATGGAGGTTCTGCGGAGAGTTGTCGAGGATTTTTGAAAGGTTTGTTGTTATTGTTCATAGCCTAGAACGTGCCTAATTTGTTTGGTTATCGACGATACCTCAAGTAACTATATAATCTTTTTGCTGTGTAGTTATGTTGTTGAGTGATGGTTTGTGCGTGTTTTGAGAAGTGTAAGGGTCAAGTTTATGAGCGGGGAGGCTACAGCTATAGCATTATTTGATAGTGGTTCTAGTGTTACTATCATTCAGAGGAGGTTCTTTGAGAAAGTGTTTGGCTCTACATGGAGTATTCTGGAAAAACCTTTGAGGGTATGCTTAGTTGATGGGAGGTGCATAGACATAGATAGGTATGCTCAGTTAGTGATAGAGATTAACGGGTTTAGCTTTCCAGAAACAGTTCTTGTAGTAGATGAGTTTGTTGAGGATATAGAGATTGAGGGGAAGAAGATAAGGCTACCAGAGCTAATAATAGGTGCTGGAACAATGGATAAGTATGGCATAGCTCTAGACCCAAAAGAAGGAATTAAGATAGCTGGTGCAACACTACTAATCTAATCTAAACTCTTAATAACTATTAACCAGTTATACATAGACTTCAAACCCCTTCACCAACACCTTTCAAGAAGACAGCAGAACGGAGACTAGAGACTACTTCCATCAATTAACATCTACACTTATTAATCATTGATTGCGACCATGCATCAAGATACACAGTACACCGTTATATTTTAGAGAAGCACGCATGGGCGAAGACACATGATGAGCAATCAAGCTACAAGCAATAGCGATGGTGCTCATCCTGATCGCATTAGTAGTTGTTACGAGATCTGTGTAATCTGTGGATAACTGTGGATATACAACTTAACCACCCTCCTTAACTACAACAACCTATATCTTCTCTCTATGAAACTTCCTAAGCTTTCCTGACAATCTTTTAGTGGATATATTACGTATCATGATCGGAATGGAGATTGGCATGGTTGAGCAACATGGTAAGGAGTTTGTGAAAGCTGAGCAGAAGTTTAGACAACTCCGGGAGAAGCTCGGTAGAGTCGAGAACAAGTACTGGTTCCTTGAACAAGGTGAAGAAGGAATTCGCTAAGATAGTTAGCGAAATTGTTAAAGAGCTCGGTTTTGAGTAGATCAGGGTTGTTAGGCTAAGTTTTTAAATTTAAATCTAGTTACCATGTTTAGGGTGTAGCTATGAAGTTTATAGCTTTAGATACTGGTAAAACTAAGACTATTGCCATGATGTTCGACAGCAATCTGGATATTCTATGCAGTGTTTTAGCGGGTCCTGTAGATATAACTTTGAGTAGGGAAACCATATTAACGAATATAACAAAAGCTGTAGATACATGCCTTAAAATCTCTAAGCTAGGTCTAGATAAAGTAGATCTCATAGTTTTTAGCTGGGCAGGTCTAGATACGAAGAAGGATTTCGAACTTGCGTGGAGCTATATAAAAGAGTTAGGATATCCGTTAAACAAAGTTGTTATTGAGCATGATGCTGTAGCTGCTTTCTACGCTGTTACATGGGGTGAACCAGGGATAGCTGTTATAGCTGGTACTGGCGCTATTGCTTTCGGTATGGATAGGAGAGGTAGGAGGGCTAGGTCTAGTGGTTGGGGATGGCTTATAGGTGATGAGGGAAGCGCTTCTTGGATAGCTCTACAAGCTTTGAACGCTGCTTCAAGAGCTTATGATGGTAGAGGGCCGAAGACAACACTTGTTGAAAGAATTAAACAGTTCTTCAATGTTGAAGATCTGCTAGACATAGTAACAATAATTTACAGAATAGACCTAACAGACATTAGCAAAATAGCCTTACTAGCTAAAATTGTTGATGAAGAGGCTGAGAAAGGCGATGAAATAGCTAGGAGCATAATGGTTAAAGCTGGTGAGGAACTAGCTTTAGCAACGTATAAT
>Ga0080004_1121544_pt1 | contig 21424 bp, 18 predicted proteins | sample WasSprMetagenome_FD_69207 | JGI IMG/M metagenome (GOLD analysis project Ga0080004, IMG submission 69207) | Sulfidic aquatic microbial communities from Washburn Spring, Yellowstone National Park, USA - WS (SPADES assembly) (version 2) | ecosystem: Environmental > Aquatic > Thermal springs > Hot...
ATATCTGTCCATTATAACAATTTTCCCCTCTTCAAGCGCGGGCAGTATTCTATCTTTAACATCCATTTCCCTATCCTTCAGAAAAAGTTCCATCTCTGTTTCCGGATCTGGCCGGTTTTTTAAGCTTTTTATCATCCTGCCGTAAATGCTCTCCGAGGGCTCTTTTAACACGACACACTTGTATCCTTTTTTTGAGAGAAAATCACGTAGGTGATAGGCTATTGTCGTTTTTCCCGCTCCGTCTATCCCTTCTACTGCTATCAACATATTGAATTAAGGGTTAGGGTTGTGAGGTTTGCAACAGGTTATATACGTCATCGGTGATATTGATTTTTATACTGATATCTGCTTTCTTAGCTAGACTGAGTAAACTCTGCAGATCATTTATTTTTGCGCCGTCCATGACAACTTTTATTCTTGCTCCTTTTCTAAGAAATGACACTAGAGTATCCAGTTCTTTCTGGTCTAATTTTGCTGTGTCGACTTTCAGAGTCACTGTAACGTCTTGGGGTCTCTGTTCGATAGCACTCTTCATTTCCTCATACTCTTCTTTTTTCTGTATGTCTGTTATGATCTTGTATACCGAATAGGGGTCTTTGTACTTTTTTTGTCTTCTTATAATCCTTTCCAACACTTCTTCTAGAGTCCAGTACTGGTAGACTTCTTCGTCCCACACGTCCCACTGAATATCTATAGGAATCCAAAATCTTACAATATATTTCTCCATTTTTCTCACCTCGGTGGGGTTGGTTGGGAGGGTTGTTTTAGCATCTGTTAGAGTAATAATATCTGTCCATTATAACAATTTTCCCCTCCTCAAGCGCGAGCAGTATTCTATCTTTAACATCCATTTCCCTATCCTTCAGAAAAAGTTCCATCTCTGTTTCATATACTACCGACCGAAGGCAAAAAAGAAATAGATATAGATAAGAAATAAAAATAGCAAAAAAGGTGAAATTAGAAAGGTTGTGGGAATGAGAAAAAATGTAGAATATAATTTACTTTGGCCAAACACGCTTTGATTGAACAATCACCTTGACCTCGTTGATTGCCTGAAACTCTAGAACTCTTACCGGCTCCCCGGGTCTCCCGGGGAGGTAAGTCCTCGCCGCAGGATTTTCCGCGACCCATTTCTCAGCTTCATCAATGCTAGAAACTGTTGCACTCTTCATCTCGAGAATGTATACTTTAAACTTGTTAGATAGTGACGCAAGTAAGTGCGGTGGCAAGGCGATGGTGACGATGGCTTCGATACCTTGCTGAACGAGCTCGTTCAGCAAGGTATTGAGTTGGTCAGGCAAATTTTCGATCTGTTTCACGATCTCGAGTTCGAGTTCTTTCAAAGCTTGGACTTGGGCAGGCAAGAGGTTATGTCTTCCTACATACGCCACTTTCATTTTTATCACCTCCTTAAGAGTGTGACATAGTTAAGCGGTGAACAGCTGCTGAAGCACGTGAGAGTGCAACCGCTAGTAGAGTAAGCGCCGCTTTTGTGATAACTTCCGGCTTGGTAAATCTCTGTCGTATTGCGTCTATTATAGCTTCTGGAGTGAATGTTCCTGTGCATAGTACTACTCCTGCAAATTCTACCTCTACATCAATTACTCCAGTGCTGCCGCTGAGAGAGCTGAATTTATAACTAGCATCCAAGATTCTCTCCTTGTCATTGAGGATCTTGGACGCGAATTCGAGCATTTCAAGTGCTTGTCTGATATCCCGATCAAAATCAAGAGACAAAACCGATGCTATAGTTTCGAGCTCTTTTCGAATTGTTTTTACACTCTCACCGAGAGATATTCTATCCTCTTCTTCCATTTCTCTCACCTCCGAGGGGGTGTTGGGGAGAGTGTAGGGGGGGATTTGGGGGTTGGTGTTACTGTTTATATTTGTATCCGTACCCGAGCGGTTATGTGTGGGGGGGTACCCTAAGATCACTTAGGGGGCAGGAAAAGGCTCCATTTTCCTAATAATGATGAGAGCGCAGATGGTTGGAAATGCGTACGGGATTTTTAAAAATAAAATAAAAAAATAAAAATTTTTCAGCACTCTAACAGTAAGATACACCTTAAAAAAACAGATCACTGAAAACAATCGAAAATTTAAAAAGAAAATAGCTCCAGACCCAGAAAAAATGATTTTCAAAAATTCCACAGGAAATCTGTCATTATTTACTAAATTTTCCCGCATTCACACCGGTGCTTTTATGAATCATAATACAACATTGAGGTGCTGCTACAACCATAATACGCAGACTGGTTCACATTTTCGTGTATCCATCTGTATCCATCAACTGCCTCCAAAAACCCAAAAAAGGCTTTAGAAGGCTTCTTTTCAGAAAGTTATGTTGCATTAAATCACCGGCGTAACACCATGATAATATTACACATGGTTAGATTTGGATACAAGTGTGAAAAGCAGACCGTGATAATCCCCGTAAGTTAACATGAATGTACAAAATAAAAAATCAGGAGGCCTATCATCTTACGGGGATATAAGACCACAGTCGGGGATTTACGGAGTTTTACGGGGGTATAAGATCGGATAATAATACAAAGCACACATTCTTAAATACTAGTATATAAACTTGCGTATCCATTAAATTTTAATATATCCAAGGCAAAACCATTTCCAACCGTTTCCAACCATAATACTGTACCTCCAACCGTGAGATCGCAAGAAATATATATCAAAAAAGCCACTACCAACATGCGCAGACTGTATACTGACCTGGACGTGATAAACGTGGTAGTGCTGAGGCACAGGGGAGTAAGTTATAGAGATATCGCGAGAAAATGCGGTTTGTCACCTGGCACGGTGCAGAAGATACTGGAAAAATATTCAGAAATAATACTGCCAGATCTCATACCCCTCCTCACAAAAATAAACCAGATCATGCTCTCCCGGAAATCACAGAACACTCATACTGCAAAAGATACAACTGCCAGCGTGTAGAATTTTCAAAAAAGATTTTAAATTTTCTTTCAATCCCGAAAAGTGGATCACTCTATGTGAATGTCTATATTATACCCGCCAATTGTTATGATATAATTGCCGGGTGTGGCGTCTGATATTCTTTCAAAATACTTTCCTTGGGCTCTATTGAAGAGTTTGTATGCGACTCCTGACTCGAGCAGTTTTCTCAGTTCTGCTGGTGATCCCCGCAATACACGCACTCTCCTCCCTTCCACTTCAATCACACCACTATCCTTCTCCATGCCCAGTACGGTTTTCATGAAAGCTTTGTTCACTTTGAACATTTTGGATAGCTTGCCATCTTTTTTGGAAGGCTCCTTCCTCTCCTCGCTCATCGGAGAAACGCTCTCTTTCCCGCCCCGAACAGGGGGCGTCCCTTCAGGAGTCTCCAGTCTCCTTTTCTCAGTCGGAACTGTATCAGTCATCTGTGGAGCAGAGGGGCTGTCTGCCTTCTGTGCTGGTGGAGTGCCTCCCGCTACTGTGGTGGAAGTTAGTGTGTTGGTCGGAGTTCTGGAAACAGAATCAACCGTCTCTTCTGAGCTCTTCTGGGCTGTTTCTACATCTGCACCCAGCAGTGAAAGAGTGTCGTTCATGTTTGTGTAAAATTCGTTGAGGATCTGTTTGGTCTCCTCAGCGGACAGTCCCAGCGAGAGCACTTTCTTGAAAACTTCGAGATGGTCATTGTAAAGCTTTTCAACATCATCCCTGCTCAGGTTGGGGTTCAGCTTGGCCAGAGTGTCAATCACGCTCTCCTGCTTTACCTCCACCTTCTTACCTGACTCTTGTAACTGAACTGCTGTTCTGCTCTCGCTCTCCTTCTTTCTGAGGAGATCCAGCGCTACTCCCGGTATCTCTTTGCTTGGAAGGTTCTTTGTAGCTACAATATCAGCGAGTTCCTTCAGCAGGCCTTCAGATTCAATGCTTTTGTAGAGGTCTGGCCCAAGCGCGAGCCTGATTCTGACCAGCAATGCGGCAGGAATTCCGAGTTCTGAAGCTTTTGTTACAGTTGCTGGCGGATTGGTTGAAGAAGCATTTTGAGCTGTTTTTGCAGGTGCGGAAAAAGTTGCCTTCTGCTCGGCAGACTCTTCCTCCCTCCTCTCCCTATCAAGTGCTTCAACAAAGAACTCCTCTACGCCCGCATCCGGAATATTCACATCCTTTTTCTTACCAAACACGTTCTCCACCTCTTCACCAACACTACTTTTAATAGGTTCTACAACCTCCATCCTCAAACCGTCCTTATCTGGGGCAATAACAACAGTCCTCTTGTTAGCGTACATTCTTGCGTACTCCAACACTATAGGAAAGTCTTCCACCCTGCACCAGACATGCCTCTCTTTGAAGGGCGTGTTTTTGGTCATGGTATTAATCATGAGCTGGTGAGTCCGGGAGGCGAGGGTAGGAGTTGTAGCTTCAATCTCAACCTCGATAGCTCTGGAGTAGTCCAGGTAGTAACCGTCGTAGGGGATGCAGATGAGGTCTGGCCTGGGGATTTTGGTGTTCTTTGTTGGAGTAACATAGTAGTCCTGACGCATGTAGTGTCTGACCGCCTGTTCTACCAGTTTCCTGCCCTCCTCGCTGGGTGAGACACTATAGAACTGCTCGTAAAAACCGTCAGCAATCCTCACAACCGTCCTGTCTCTCACAGTCTCTTTTTCAAGGTACTTTTTCGATACCATTTCTGAAACCAGCTTGCTCACAAAGTCCGTCTTGTAACCCGTGGCTCCTGCAATATCGTTTATCGCCGCTTCAGAACCGAATTTCATGACTGCCTGCACAATCCTCTGCGGTGCTGAGAAGGGGGGATCAATGAACTTGAATATGGGGTTCACCAGCTCGAAACTGAACTCTACTTCTCTCGGTCTGAATTCGTCAGTTCTGGCCTGCTCAAGAGTCCTGACAGGCTGTGCTTTAAACTCATCAACGCGGAGAATCATTGGCGGTAGCGACTCGTCCCCCTTTCTTGATGAGAGTTTCACAACACAGTAACCGACTGAAAGGTTTGTGATAACACTCTTAATCTCTCTCTCGAAGCTTGGATCAATCAGGGCAAGCTCATCTGCATCCTTACCCGAAGCGCTGAAGATGAACTTGACACCGGCATTCGCAATTGCAGCCTGCTTGACATCGGGAGTCAGCTGGTCAAGATACTGGTGTGCGAGTATAAGGTGGAGTCCAAACTTCCTCGCCTCGCTCAGAATTGTTGCTAGGATCGGAAGGCTCTGCAGTGTTTGGAACTCGTCAATGACAACAAAAACGTGCTCGTCCTTTTTACTGTCGTAGCGGAGCAATTTTGTGTAATAGATTTTCAGGAGGAGCGTCGACGCTAGCAGTGTGCTGGCTGTCAGGCCAATATGCCTCTGCGGGAGAGAGAACAGGACAGTCCTCCTTTCATCCATGAACCTGTCAATATCAATTGTTGTCGTCGATGTCATGCTGAGCAGCGTTTTATCGGCTACAAAACTCTGAAGTCTGGAAAGCGTGGAGATAAAGCTCTGGTCGGGCATGTTTCTCAGGGCTTTTTCCTCTTCTCTGAACTGCTGGTCTGATATTCCAATATCATGCCCGTTGTAAATCGCCATCACAATCTTGTAAAGCCCTGCAAGTGTCGGAACCCCTCCACGCTTGTAAATCTGTCTGGCTACAGTCTGGAGGATGTACCTTACATTCATGGCAGTCTCGGGCAGGTGGAACACGTTTGTGAAGAGGTTCATCAGCTCATCCACGCTCATCAGCACCTGCTGGTTCCTGTCCCTCATTGTCGGCAGTTCAAGGGGGTTGAAGCCGAAGGGCGAATCATAAGGGTGCAGGAATACAGAATTCCCGAGAACACAGGCCATCTCAGCACTCAGCTCTCCATGCGGGTCGATGACAAACACGGGATACTTCAGATCGTGGAGGTTCTTGATCAGGATTTTCAGCAGGTTTGTCTTCCCGCTGCCCGTACCACCAATGATGTACGCATGCCTGTACAGATCGCTGGGGTCAAGACTGAATTCCCTGTTCTCGACCTTTCCCAGCACTAGCTTCCCCCTGCAGATCTCCTCCACAGCTGGCATCTTTGCGAAACGGGTGTATTCAACCCCCTCAAGGTCTGCTGTCGGCAGGAAAGGGATTTTCAAAAGAGTGCTATAGCTTGCATTAAGAACATTCCTTTTTATCCGGGGCATTTTTGGGGGAAGGAGGAGCCTGTAGAATTCCTCTTTAGGATTTTTCATTTTCTTGATCGACTTTTTGGTCGGAGCAGGAATGTACTTTCCGATGGTATCTGCACACATTTTCGCCCTTTCTTTATCCCCTGCAAAAGCTACTATTGAAACCAGCACCGGAATTCCCGCAAGCTTTGCTTCGAGAAGCTTTGCTGATGCCGCAGGATTTTTCTTTTTCAAACTGTTCAGCTTTTTCACAAGGAAACCATGCAGTTTTGGATCCTGAGCTACAGAGAACAGGAAGCCCGTGTTCGGGGGGAGCGAGAACACTGCAGCAATCCCCCTGTCTATAAAGTATTCATAGTTTACAGCATTCTTTTCAACACCAGCGTGAAAGTGCACCACATAACCGTACTTCCTCCAGTCAGGGTCGGCTTCCACAAGCTCGAAACTCTGCCGCAGTTTTTCAGGGTGGCCGCGGATGATGGCGTAAACCCTCGCCTTGTACTTGTCGGAGGGGTCACAGCGTTCATAGAAGAGGGAGAAACTGTGCCCCAGTGCATCAATGCTCGGCTGGGCTTTCAGGCGGGGGATTAAGTAATAACATGTGTATCCCCCATAAATTTCCTCACGCGTGAAATCTGGAAGAACGCATACACTGTTCTTTAGCGAAGGATCAATCGCCTCAAGCCTCCTATACATGACATCTGTAGAATCTCTGGCAGCCTCTCCAGCCTGGATGATCAGAGTTTTCTTGGAGTGTTCCTGAGGGGCAGTACCACTTTTCTCGCGGGCAGGTTTACGGGGAAACAGCAAAGGCAACCTCATAAGGCCCGCCTGGAGTTCGGAAAATTTTTGCCTTGAAAACAGAAACCCCACCTGATACTTCCACGACGGCGGAGAGTTTTGAATCCGTCACAGTGTACGGGAGGTTGACCTTTTTCAATCCACTCTTGTCCGGGACTTTTACGTTATAGTTTTCACTTCCCGAAACAAAATCTAGGGTTATGCTTCCGCGGGACGGGTTAAAATACTCGTCCAGAGCCTCGACACTCACGACAGCCGGACTTTTCTGCACTACAGGAGTCAGAGTTCTAAGGTAGTAGGGCCTCGCAGAGGAGACGCCTGAAATGAATGATGCAATTCCGGATTTTAGAAGATATTCTCCTGGTGGAATCTCTATCACAACCTTATTCCGACTGTAGCTGACCTCGTACCCTGTCGTCCTGCTGTAGGCATTCCACACGTGCTGGGGGATTTTGGACCCGCTTATCTCTATTGTTATATTCTGGTTCGGATTTTTCGCCTTGATCAGGACACCTTTCCCTCCCGCCGACGCCGGGGAAAGCTGTGATGTTGGTGTCCCGCTGAAAAACGGCAGGTATATTTCTCCCCTGCTCACAGGAGACCCATCCACATACGCTCCATCCGTGGCCAGAATTCCAAGTTCAAGGTACACCATGACGGGTTTGGTGAACACGGGCGTGAGCACTGCCATTACAGCCTGGCCGCTCAGCGTTATATGCTGTCCCAGAATGTCAACTTCATCACTGTCAATGTTCCTCACTGTTACACTTATATCATATGTGGAATAGCTGACGGAAGCGTAAGAGGGTGTGAGGAAAAAGGGGATTGCCGGATACGCGAACTGGGTTGGCAGATTAACACTCGAAGGTTCTCCTGAACCGATAACATTCCTCTGTCTTGCAGAAAGTTCTTTCATCGAGGATAAAAACTCCTGAAGCATGGCCCTCTCAGCATTCTTGCAGTACCCCGGAACTCCCACAGCCTGGTACATCACGTAAACGCTGGCGAAAATCGTCAGGAATATGGAGGCTATCAGAATGCTCGCGACCCCCTTTGAATTCATACCACACCACCGAGCTTTGAAATGTACCTGACAAAAGAGAGGTAGTCTGCAGGAGCGTTCTGGAGGGCGCTTACCTTCTCTTCAAACAAATTTTTCAGAACTCTCTTTGGTTTAAAGCTCTTCTGGCTTATTTTATCCAGGGCAGCATCCAGCTTGTCCATAACATGTTTCTCACTCTCTGCAGAATAATACGCAATATCAGTCCCGAATAGTGAGCCAAGGAGCCTCTGCTCTCCTTCCGTGGAGAGCATTGTTACTGCTGTGCAGATCCTCCTCGTCCCGACGAGGTTCAGTGTTATAATAAAATCGAGGAGCATGAGCTGGTCGTGCTTTATCCCCAGCGTTTCTCCGGTCAGCCTCCTGAGAACGCTCAGCACGTCTCCGCCGTGGAATGTTGTGAGCGTTGTATGGCCCGTACCCATTGCCGTGAACATCTCCCTGACTTCAACACCCCTCGCCTCCCCAACTATGATATATTCAGGCCTCTGCCTTAAGGCGGCTTTCAGGAGGTCAAGCTGTGTTATATTCCCCTTTGTTATCATTGCAGTCCAGTTCTCGTGCGGAAGCCATATTTCGAATGTGTCCTCGATGCTCACGACCCTCGAGTTCATTGGAATAAAGAATGCTGCCGCGTTCATTGTGGTTGTTTTTCCACTTGCTGTTGCACCGATAAACATGAGAGAACACCTGCTCTCCAGGGCAAGCCACAGGAGTGCTGCAATTTCAGGAGTCCATGTCCCCTTGTCAATCAGTATTTTCGGGGTAAACGGGATCTTCTTGGCCTTCCTTATAACAAAACTGGCCTCTTTTGAGACGCTGATCATCGCATTTAACCTGCTACCATCGTAAAGAGTGGCATCGGCAATGGGGCTCTCAAAGCTCAGTGTTGTCCCGGTCTTCTGCACAAGAGAATGAACAAAATTGAGGAGCTCTGCGTCGGAAAAAACAATATTGGTGGGGATATAACCGTACCTGCTGTGGAAAACATATACGGGCTTGTTTGGCCCGCTGCAGGCAATATCCTCCACATTCGGATCGCTGAGCAGGGGCGTGATCCTGCCCGCCCTGAAGGCGAAATTGTACAGGTGGTACCAGTAGTTCCTCGCCTCATCAGGCGGAATCTTCCTCTTCATTGCAATGCTGAGAAAAGCTCTCATCAACCTCTCTTCAGGTTTTCCCTCTCTGGAGATGGAGAAGTAGTATACGGTCTCCCTCAGGATTTTATCAAAATCTTTCGGAATTTCGGGATCAAGGAGAACGTACTTGCCGGGGACAATCGCGACCCTCGCACCATCAACATCATAACATTCCACAGCATTAGCAGGAGGTTCAGGGAGAGGAGGCTTAGAAAAATCGGGTTGCGAATTTTTACCATCACCCTTCTTTCTCAATCTAAAAGAAAACCTGAGTCTGAAATTTTTCATGCTTTTACCTCCCAAAATCAGTTCTTCTGGAAGGTAAATTTTCCAGACAGATCTGTTCAAGTATGCACGTCATAAAAAAGAGGTAAAAAATTGGGAATCTCTAGCTACCCGCTGTACTTCCACCCGCTGTACTTCCACCCACTGTAACTACTTGTTTGACTAGTTTGGTCTGCGTGGGTATATGGATCAGGGCTACTTCATATGTTCCTAGATTATTTAGGGGTACAGATACCACATCACCTGCATTGAACATTTCGCCTGGAGGTACATTTGCATTTGCGTTGGCATTATCTCTAAACAAAGTTTCTAAAGTTTTGGGATAGCCCTGCTCTAAAGTCATGTCAGGGTATTTGTAGATCGCGAGCTGAAGATCTTTGGCAGGTATCATGTCTCCCCCTTCATGTCTTATCTTAACGCCTCCTGTTACCGGTTCTACCACTATGTTCGCTACGGGAGCTGTTTGTTTTGGTGTCTTTGTCAGGAGCACTGCACCGATTCCAGTTGCGACAACCGCGCCTATCGCAATCAGGAGCAATATTACGAGTGCATCGCTCACGGCTCTCCTATCCTTCAGGAATTTTTCAAACTTCTTCCGGAACACTCACATCACCTCCTCCCACGCTTTCATAAACTGCCCCAATTCTGCGGGCGGCTTCGGAGGCCGCTATCATTCTGGCAAGACGTACGACGGTTCTGGTCTTTCCGAAGGGCACGCTTACACCCAGATAAACCCCTATAGCCCGCACAACAACGCTGGGCCTGCGGTTCACCAGTATGCTCCTGTTACGGTTGTAAATTTCCAGAACAGCCCTGAACGGTATGCCGAACTGGGTGCTGTACGTTCTCAGCTGCTCCAGAAACGGGTCTCCAGTTTTTTCGCGGGTAGTGATTACTCCCTCTTTCTTGGCTTTTGCCAGAAGAGCTTTTGCTTTTCGTTTTGTTGTTTTCGCAGCGCGTGTTTCAAACTTTACACCGAGTTCTCTGCTTGCCGCCAGCAGGCCGGCCACTGCAGCTGTGCCCGGCGGTGCGTGGTATTCCCTGATAAGCCTGTTGGCTATGTAGGTGGCCCTGCGTTCCAGTATTTCCGGCGCCTGTTTTGTGACAAGGTATACGCTCCTGCTGATTTCGGGGTTCCAGACTACCCTGGCCGGCGGCATTTTACCGTAGTACACTACCACTCCAAGAACCAGACCGCACCGGCTGCAGTAGTATACACCGCCGGCCTCCAGTGGCCGCCCGAAGCATTCGGGGCAGTAGTTTTCCACGGTACAGATAAAGTAGTCTTCAAAAGAAAAGGGTTTTGGTTCAAAAGCTTTATAAACTTTTTCATCATCACGACATATTTTTACCCCCATAATTTGGAGCTTAACAAACTTTCGAATACAATTCAGGTGAACTGTTCCGGTTAAAAAGATGGCATCCGATTTAAAAAATCTGGAGCACAACCTTTTAATCCTGTATTGTACAGTGGAAAGCATGAAGGGATTTGAAGCCCGGAATCTGAGGTTCTGCAGTGTCAGGGACATCGGTATCATGGATGAGAACGTGCTTTCAATACTGAAAGTCAGGCATATAGTCTACCTGCTGCTCGCCGCTTTTATCGTTCTGGCGGGTTCGGGAAAGTCTCAGGTAGTAGCATTCCTCATCGCACTGCTGGCTGTTATCGCGGCTTTTTACCCTGCAAAAGCGGTTAGTTTTGAAGCATACTTGTATGGTCTGATATTCAATTCATTTCCCGTCCGGAAGAGGGTGCCCGTAAAACTTGAAAAAGTTGAGGAGTGCAGACCAGGAGTTGTGAATGCGGGTGCTGAGGGGTTTGTAGTTGAGGAAGGTGATGAACAGGAGGCCGTGGAAGGCATTTCCAGGACAAGGACTGTTACGGAAGTGCTGAAAAAAGAGACAAGAAAAATCAGCTGATTTCTAAACTTGTGGTGTTGTGGAGAACTGTTTGAATTCTTTTTGAGTGAGGGATACTCTGATACCTATTTTAATGTTCGAGGCTTTCAAAATCCCTTCACCCGGTCTTGCGGTGACGAGCATATTGGCTTCTCCCTGCGAGAGTTTGTAAATGTCTTTTATCAGTTCCACGCCCTCCCTCTCCTGCCTCAGCAGGATCGCTGTGGCAGCCTGTTCGAGGAGCGTGCGGCCTTCTGCTGTTGAAGCTACATCCTCGACACGCTGGGTTATGAATAGGAAGAGGAGCCCGTATTTTCTCCCCCTCCTCGCCACATTTTCAAAAACACCCATCAGCTTCGGCATTTTTATGAAAAGCCAGCCTTCATCCACAAAAAGCACTGCTGGCTTGTTCAGAGTCTGGGCAAGGTATGTTGAGATTAGAGTTGCCGTCAGGATTTTGACGTGGGTGCTTCTCACATCCCTCATTCCGAAGATCACGGATTTGCCGACTTCCGGCGGTCTTCCGGTGTAGATGTTCGAATCTGGCGGGACTGTTGCCGGCTCCAGGTACCTCCTCAATTCGGGGGAACAGTTTTCCGCGAATGTGAGAATGTCCCCACTAAAATTCATGAGCTCTTTCCTCAGTCTGGGCTGGAGTTCTCTCGGAACCCCGTAAACTTCGCTGAGCACGTCCGCCACGGTAACCCTGTCAATACCGAGGAGCAGTGGATCCAAGCCGAGTTTGAGGTCTTCTGAAATCTCCACCCTCTGTGCTCCAAAACAGTCGGCTATTTTTGAATACTCGCTCTCCGGGTCTATTCCAAAAATTCTGCTTTTTCTCCTGGCATAGAGTCTTGAGAGGAATGCTTTTGCAGTCATGCTCTTCCCGCTTCCAGTCTCTCCCAGAATCAGCATCAGGTAATTCTGCCTCCTGTAGGGGTCGAAAACGACAGGGTCTCCTGTGCTGGAGAAACCCAGGAACACTCCTCCTTCTTCAGCGAGGGTTTCTTTGATGAAGGGGTAAAAGACTCTCGCAGAGGTTGATGTTGTTATTGTGTTCTTCAGCGTGAAGAAGGGGCCCAGATTTGTTCTGAACTCGAAAAGTTCGTGCTGGAAGAAGGGGGGTGATTCTACTTCAACCCCATACAGTTTTAGAGTGCTCTGCAGACTTTTGCTGACTTCTTTTAACTCCTGTTCCGAATCGGCATAGACTACGAAGAACAGGTGGAAAGAGATCACATCACTTCCTGCCCTCACTTGGCGTATGATCTCTGCCAGATCTTCTGCGGTGGCTGTGTCAGAGACACTCCTTCCGCTCTTTCTGTTGATAATCTGCTCTGCCTTGTGAGCGAATTTTCCGGGATCCAGATGCTTCCATCTAAAGCAGACTTCTCTGGCGAGTCCGAAAACCGAATAGAGAAAGCCCTCCGGGAGTACTGAGGGAAACCTGTAAGCTACAAAAACTTTTGCCAGACCATCGCTTGTTTTAAGGTATCTCGGCCTTTTTTCGATAACCTGTGGTCTGGATTCAAGAGGGTTTTCCGAGGGTGTGGATTCAAAGTATAACCCTACTGTGGAAAAGTAGCGGGTGTCCACGGTTCTGAAAATCTCGTTTCCGAATTCTACAAGCACGTCCGAACTTCTCGCATAGATCATTCCTGAACTGGATGATATCAGGGCCTGGAACCTTGATAACTGGTCATCTCTGGTATCCTCTACAGCAAAGCTTTCCCCGCTGATTTCAAACCATGTCTGCTGCTGGTCCCTCTTTTTATCCCTCTTTTTCTCCTTTTTCTCTCCCACAAGTTCTTCAATTCTCCTCATCCAATATGCTCTGATAGTTTAAAAATGTGCACCGGTGTTTGCATTTGAGGTTAAATATTTTCTGTATATTATTTTGTGGAAAGCCCGGGATCTGGTCAGATTTTTAAACTAGTATATGCTGGTCGATGACGGTGGGGAGACTGGTTCAAGAGGAGGGGTGTATAGCGAGGTTTGCAAAGAACGACAACGTGTACATACTCTACGGTTTTGACCGATGTTCTCCAGCAAATCCAGAAGCGGATGCCATACCCCAGGGATACCTGATCGAGCTGAGCTACCCAGTATTCCGCAGGGTTGATGGTGTGTGGATAATCATGCAGGATGATATAGCAGAGATTGTGGCAGAATGCCAGCTCCTCTGCGAGAAAGGAATTATACCCTCTTTCGAGAGTCTTCTGCTCGAATTCGACAAAAGAGATGTGGATGGACTCTACAGCATTGGAGTGCTGGGCAGAAGATTCACACCATCAAACGAGTGTCCAGGGAGAGTGGGGAGAAACAGGTTCGTTTACGGCGGGCTCATGCTGCACGAGCTGTATGCGGGCATAGTGCTCAGACATCTCAAAACGTACTGGTATGGTGCGGTTTTCAAAATCAGGAATGGATCAGAATTTGCCAGAAAAATCACCGGCAAAACAGAAGGGCTGGTGGGTGAAGTCAGCAGAAAAATGAACGACAGAGAGCTGGCAAAATTTGCTAAAATGATCACGGATGGAGTAATAGAATTGTATTTTCCAGAGAACGCTATTCCCCTGAACAGAATCTTCAGAGAGTCAAATTTGCAAAAACACTGTGAAGAACAGGACAGGAAATCATGAAAGGGTCGTGGAGGCTGTTGAAATATTAGATTTCGCACTCTTCCTCCTGAGGGTATTTGATGCCCGGTGATGGAGAGTAGCCTTTCACAAATTGCACCTTTTCCGGCATTCTTATGTATTTTTGCGCGTCAGCTATCGATGGTTTTCTAATTTCAACAAGTTCGGCTGTAAAATACCTGCCACAGGAGCTGTTGTATAGGGTTTTTCCGAACTTTTCCGCCTCAAGCTGGATGAAGGATACTGTACACTCTACTGCCCTGCTCCAGTTCTGGTTGAGCGTGCAGAGTGTTCTGGTCGTGTTTACTCTGGTGGTGTTCTCGAACAGGGGTGTGAGAGCGTAGATCACGTTTTTGCTCGCTTTTTGCCTGATTATAGCTTCCAGAGGAGTGTAATTGAGAGAGTCATTCCTTTCAATGTTGAGGGGTATCTGGACGAGGTAGAAGTACTGGAGGAGTTTTCTCGCATCTTCTCTGCTTAGATTGCCAAAAAGACTGTTCCACTGGCTATCCTTAGAGGCGTTTTCGAGGACTCTCTCGATTCTGTCTTCAGTCCTGTTTTTAACCGCCTCTGCTAGAGCCCTGAGTGTGAAGTCTTCAGCAGCATTTCGTGACTCCTTTGGGCAGGTGTAGGGTTTTTTAGCATGGTCTGGGGCAGGAATCCAGCTTGAGGTGAAATACTCTGCCGGCTCCATTACACAGGAACCGCCCGGTTCACAGTAGGGTGGCCTGTAATAATAGTAGAAGGATCCGAGAGGGCATGTTCGTGTTATGTTGAAGAATGAGGTATTCACAGAGTCCGTGAGATAGAGGTTACAGGATGCGGTTACAAAGGCATCACCGCGGTAGTATAGTGGGAAGATGAAGCTTGCGCTCCATACTGACTCGTTCGACTTCTGCAGTTGTACTGTCCCCTTTCCCCTGAAACTGTAGCAGTTTTCACCGTCCCTCATATACGGGTAGCACGCGTAGTATGTGGGGCAGTCTATGAGCAGTTTTGTGGCATTACCGTGGTAGCCCGTGATTGTGATGGTTCCGCGTTTGAGGATCCCCCGTATATCGTATTCTGGAGGCCAGCGGGATTCCCAGTCCTCGTTTTCAAAAACCATTTCAACCTTTCTGACATAATAGCTCCCGTTGGAATCCCTGCAGTGAATTACTCTCACATGCGAGTTCGTCTGGCTTACACAGCCATCGTGGTGTGCGAAAAAGAATGTTACATCCCCCCTCTCGTCTGTGAGTGTAAGACCGTTGCTGAACTTGACTGTGAAAACTTTTTTGACGACAACTATCATTCCCTCTCCACAGCTCCATTCATCGCAGTTCTGTCCCGGTTCGTGCCTGACTACTTGGGGTTTGTAGTGCCCGCTCACGTGCAGTTCCTCTCCTGGGGGTATGGGAGTTGCAAAGTATGTGCGCATGGAAGCGTCTGCGGAGGGTGGATAGGCGAGGTCATACTCGGGAGGGTCTGTCAGTGTTATGTTAAGTTTGAAACTTTGGTAAGGGCTCAGGATTGAGTAGTTTGCAGAGCCTAGTAGTGTCCCGTTTGGCAGGTCAAGAAAGCCGACTAGGTCTGAAGCGTTGCAGAACTGTTCTACTGTTATATCCTTTGGACAGTAGGATAACACTTTTGTGAGCGCGTTTTCGAATTCTTCATCACCGGGGATCAGGATTACTGGACTCTCATTCACGCTCGCGGGGGAGAATCTCATGCTTTTCCCAGCATTGAGAACATCCTGGGGGGTTATGTTAACGTAGTCCACAGAGTACCTGTACTTGTAGGGGGACGGGTAGGGAATGTTTGGGGTGCTGTAACCGCCGGTGTTGCTCAGGGGGATGAGCTGTTCCAAGATTAGGGATGCCAGGAATACTACCATGGCAAAGTAGATGGTCATTCTTACAAGATTCAGAATCTGTCACCCCTATTTTGGTCTTCTCCGGGAGGAGTGCCAGACATGGTTCTGCGTATTGAATCTAACCTCTCCCTCCCTCTTTCTAAGAAGGCTCTTCCCTCGAGTTCGGGGTCTTCAGCAGTATTACTGGGAGGGCTGGTGTTGTTCTGTTCCTCTTTTAAATGCCTGTTCAAGGCGTTCCAGTATATTTCACCTTTTCTATCACGTATCTCGTCAATTGGATTCCCTTTAACCCGTTTTTGGGTTGTCTTGCCAGTGTGGAGGGACCAGGCCACGGCTCCCGTTTCAATACCATCACGGACATGCCCGAGGAAGGTTTTAACCTCCTGTGGAATCATTCTACCAACCTTCTCCATCACTCTGATTTTCATGAGTTCCATTCTCTCTCTAAAATTGTAGTACCCAAGCTTGATTCTCTCTTTTAGTGTGAGCTTTGGTTTTGAAATTCCTATGATGCTCAGGGTTTCTGATCCGGTTTCGGGAGTGGGGCTGGATGGTGCTTCAGCATCAATTCTGCTGGCCTGTGCTTTGGAAGCCCATGCTGGTGTGATCCTCACTCTACTTCCAGCAGTCCCACCGTTGGTTCCAGTTCCACTGTTGATCCCCGGTCCAGATCCGGATCCAGGACTGTTTGGAGAGCCTCCTGGATAACCACTACTTGCACTTTTCGCAACTCCTGCCACACCGCTGAGTCCGACTCTGGATATGCCACGCCCCACTGTAGAGGCTATCCCCCCTCCGGACATTGTGAGAATGTAGGGGAAGAGGACGTACGCGAATACTGGGGCTATAAGCCCTGCAAGTGGGCCGGTCTGCGAGGCTAAACCAGCAAGGACAAACGCTGCTACGGGGCCTGCAATGGCGAGTCCGATGGCGACTGAGAGGACTAGCTGGACTGCACCGCGGGTTACGGGGAAGAGGTACAGGATTGCCAGGAAGGGGAATATGAGTATGACTGCTTTTATCAGGAAGACTCTGACAAGGGCTGAGAGGTTTGAGACTATCAGTCCTGTCGCCAGAAAACCGCCCAGAAATCCGAAAAAGCTTGAGAAGGTGCCCAGAGCGAGGGATATGGAAATGAGTGCTGCTGCTCCCGCGAAGAAGGAGGTTATGTCTATGTTCTTCAGAGGGATTTCTGAAACCCTGTTGCAGAGGACTGCAAAAACCTGGTAAAGGTAGGGAGCCAGGAGTATTACGGCTAAGACTATCATTGTCTCTTTTAGAGTTTCGGGGATGCTCTCCTCGGGGTGCCGGCCCAGGAAGCCCGTGATCATGCGCAGGGATATCATGAGGGCGAGAGCGCCTATGGCTACTGATGCTGCGGTACTGTATGTTCTCCAGTCATAACTGCCCTCTTTTAGATCGAATTCCGGGACAATATAGTAGTATGTGAGGGGTATTGTCCCGAGGCCCAGGATTACACCGGGCATTTCAGTTTTTGGAGCCAGCCAGGGTGTTGGTGGTTCGACTGAGACTGCCGAGACAACAGAACACTCCTGAACGCCATTCGATGCTGTTACTGTTATTGGGTAACTTCCCGCCTCGCTGTACGTGTGGGTGAAACTGTACACTTCACCCTGTGAGAGGGTTGCTGACTCGGTTGCTCCGTCCCCATAGTTTATGTTAACATTGAAAGTGCCGGAACCGTAAGCCATTCTCACGTCACCTGAAACCTGGAGTCCGCTGGTGGACATGTTCTCAAGGAGGACAATGCATGAGCCCGTGAATTCCGTGCCCGGTTCTGTGAATACAGCCTGGAGGGCGGGAATCATTGCGAAAAATCCTGCCGCCAGTACAGCCGCCAGAATCGTTTTACCACCGCGTTCGGGGTTGCCAAGTGCGAAATAGAAGACGCTCATCACCAGAAGTGCGGCGACAATCACGATCGAGACAAAACCGTACGGTTCTTCAAAGGATAATCCCCCTGCAACTGCTGTGAAAATCTGGTTCAGGGTTACTCCCAGAGCTACAGCTGCCAGGCCGGAGAGGAGGAGTTTCACACTGCTTCTTCCGAAAGCTATGAGGATTAGCGAGACTATTATCAGGCCGACTCCCAGGGCTATCGCAATCCAGAGAAACCAGTTTAACAGTTTTGCAATTGCTTCAGGAGGGATTAGATCGGGCATTCACCACACCTCGTTTGTAGGGGGTGGATAGTTTAAAAATGTGCCCTCATACAGGGGTTCGAAAATTATAAATATCATGAGATAACTAGAAGCTTGTGAGGAAAAAAGAGGGGAAACCGGGGCAGAGTGTTGGTTGGAGTTCTATTTTAAACCTTTAAATTCGCACTTGAAGGAGAGCTATCTGGTGCTGGGGGAGAGGGTGGTATCCCTGCTCTTCCTGAAAGCCCTCTCAAAAAGAGAGGGGTCGGAAAGTGAACAAAAAAGAGGGATACTACAAATACTTTAGAACTGCTCTGAAATCTTCATCAGTCCTGTTCTCCTTCCCCCTGAAGCGGACTAGAGTTTCGAGCTGTTCTGTTCTTGGACAGCGAATGCCTATCGCTCCAGCTCCACCTGTCCTGACGTTGTTCAGGCTCCAGTCTGCTCCATCGCTGCCGTTGTTGTGGATAATCCATATGCAATTCTCCTGAATGACATACCACACTCCAGCCCCGTATATGTTTGGCCTGTATTCTGTATCCTCCAGAACTTCTCCTTCTGGAAAATCCACCCATCTATCTGGCTTCTCTCCTGTTTTCCCAGCTATTTCCTCTATTTTCTCATGTGCTTCTTCCAAAATTTTCTTCTTTTCCCTTTCCCAAAGCCATTCGTTGAATTTTTCTGGATCCTCGATCGCATCCATGATAACATAAGTCCAGTACTTTCCTCCCATTTCTTTCTCGAATTCTTTGAAGTCCTCATCAAAACCCTGAACAACGATTTTTCCATCCCTGTTGATTACAGCAGAATACTTGCAACTGTGGCACGTGAATGCTGCAGACTTTGAATTCCACACTCCAAAATTCAATTTTTTGCCACATTTCGGGCAGGTTATTGTGATTTTTGACGCTATTTCGACCATTTCTCTTGCCATTCTTATTCTCTCTTCTTCCTTTTTCGCAGCTCTCAAACTCTCTTCATCAACCTCGTAACCGAACTTTTTTAAGACGTCCGCGGCCTTGAGAACGTCCCATTCCCAGAAACCTCTTCTCCCATATTCACTCAGGTCGACATACCATACTGCCTTGGCCTTTTTGCATGCTAGAAAAACATCGTAGGGCAGTCTATCCACAATAATCCATGCGTAAAAGCTATCGTCGTCCGCGTCCACATAAATCCTTTTGAATTTCACAACACCCGCCATGATTGTTTCACCCTACGCTTCGGATTTTTTACTAGGGAGCCGGTTCGGGGTAACGATCCAAGAAGATAATATCCCCTTTCTCCACCGCGTAGGCCAAATCCACAGCCAGAGTATACCTCCCAGCACTCAGGGCCCCCAGCCCGTCCGGGACATCCCTAGAGTACGCGTTGAGCACTGTGAGCAGTGTAAGGTCGTTATTATCCACCTCAACCATCCTGTAAGCGTGTGCTGTGAGCATGTGGAATGCGCAACAGCTCAGGTCTGTCTCGTAAAGGGCCATGCTCCCAGCGTACATGCTGTGGTAGGGCAACTCCCTCTGATCCAGCTCTCTCTGCGATTGCTGCACTTCATAGCCAAGCTCGCTCGGTCTGAACGGGCCAAACAGCCCCACAGCCACGGCCGAGCCGAGCATGTAATCCGCCAGCTGGTGACAGAACTGGGTCAGCTCTTCAAGAAACTGCTTATCCGATTTTTCCTCTTCTGGAAACTCCTTTTGTAGGGTGTGCAGAAACGTTCCCCTGAAGTGCTCTCTGGCCAGGTCAAACCTGTAGGGCAGGCCGCCCATCTCCACATTGAGGCTCATCTCCAGGAACAGGTCACAGGCGAGCGGGTCCGTGTATTTAACCCACACTCCATCACACCTTCTGAACTGCTCGCCCACAGGGTAAAAGTTCGGGAACAGCAGAAAATGCCCCGGAATTCTATCACAGAACTTTGAACTCTCTTCCAGGATTCGAGAACTCCTCTCAAGATCCTCTTCCGACGTTTTCTTCTCTTTAGGGTTTACCAGCGGCTCCCTCACAACATACCACCCGGGCCCCCTGTACTCGTAGCACAGGGGGAACTCTCCAAACTCCCTCCTCAAAACCAACGGCCTGTCAAAACTCACAAACTTCCCCTTCACTATCATAACCCACTACTGTCGAGAGAAGTATATAAAGCGAACATGACAAAAGGGATGACAAGCCTCGCCCTTCAGGGTAGGGAGGAGGTCAGCACAACTGAAGAGTTCACATTTTCCAGAACAGGAAAAACCAGCCAGAAACTTTTTCAAAATTGAAAACTGCACTTTGACCGAAAAATGAACTTTTCAGGTGGGAGGCCACATCCCGGTGATGCGAAATGGCAGAAAGGAATGCCAACACATTTTCCCCACTCCTACTTCGGCCTCCCGTAATATCATGAGCTTAAGGAGTATTTAAAACTTTCACAAACAGAGAGCATCTTCCCAAGACGGGGAAGAAAATCATAATCATCGAAAAGCTAATATATTTCGTATTGTTATATTACAATCGGTGATGAGACATGGCAGAAAGGAATGTTGGAGTAGTTGGTAGTAGTAGTATTGCTGGAAAAATTGGAAAATGGATTGAAAAATACGAAGAAGCAGTCAGAGAAGAGAGGGCGCTGAGAGAACAGCTTAGACGGATTGAGAGGCTTTTAAAAGAGACCGAGAATGCAGCATATGTTATAGACGCTACAAAACTACAACAACAGAAAAAAGAAAATGAAGATAAACTAAAAACGGTACAACAGAGAAGACTAAATCTGGAGTGGCTAGCAGTAGCAAAAATAAAAAAAGGCGAATGGGATCCTCAGTGGCTCATAGAATACAGTTTTGTGCGAGATTTGCTCCTCCTTAACAGGATCAGGGAGGAGCAAAGTAGAGAAATTTGCCGCTCTTGTCAAGAATGCAGATTAATTCGAGTGAAGACAGACAGGGGGGAGCTACCGCTGGAAGTGGTAACAAAGCCAGAAAAAGCGTGCTCATTTCCCTATGTACCTTACTATCGCATAAGAGAAATATGGGAAACAAAAAAACAACTACGAGTGAATACAAAACCCCTAGGACCTCTAACACCTGATGAAAAGAGGGAATTGGAGAAGTGGATTTCACAGAGACTGACCTTGTACAGAAACCTGCTTCACAGTTTCATAGAGGAAGACAAGAGAGTAATACACTCCAGAAAACTCCTCTATAGGGGGTGTGCCAGAAAACTCCCGAAAATACTGCCAATAATCAGAGAAAAAGAGATCAGAGAAGAGGATGGGGATCCTAAAGCCCCCGACCACTTCAGCGAGGATATAACCGCGGAAATCAGTGAGGACGGAAGCTATACCAGGGTTTACATTAGCTCGAAGCACGGTTCAGAGGAGTCCGAGTAACTTCAAGTTGGATAAGTTGGGTGGAGTCTTGTTGGTGGGGTTTAGGTTGGGCAACCCCGGTTTTTTCCCTCTTTTTTCCCTTTTTT
>Ga0080004_1136099_pt1 | contig 21420 bp, 19 predicted proteins | sample WasSprMetagenome_FD_69207 | JGI IMG/M metagenome (GOLD analysis project Ga0080004, IMG submission 69207) | Sulfidic aquatic microbial communities from Washburn Spring, Yellowstone National Park, USA - WS (SPADES assembly) (version 2) | ecosystem: Environmental > Aquatic > Thermal springs > Hot...
GGTAGAGCCTGAACTTGTACGTCAGCTGGAACCTCTGCATCTCTCAATCAGCCTTTTTATCACGTCCTCATAGGGTTCTCTGGGATGGATCTTCAGTTCGTCAAGCCTCTTCTTCGTCGCCGCTGAAACTCTCACGGTTGAGTACTTTACGCTCATATAGCTCATTATAATTTGCGATATACGGCATATTAATATCCTTCGGCTTTCATCCTCCAGCTTTCGCAGGGGGACTTCCCGCCGAGAGAGTTAAAACACTCGACATCGAGCGAGAGTCCACAAACCTTCTGACCTGGCGTGAGCCAGCTTCAGAGACCCCCATTGTGAGGGAAAGATGTGGAAAATTGGAAGCCCATGGCTCAAGCCATTGGATGAACGGCAAGCATCCCAGTTGAGCTTTCGGCCCTCTATGGGTTTGAGGTCAAAAAGACTAGATTTTGAGAGGCGGTGATGTGGAACACTCTGCCACTTCCGCCACCCACTGTCATAACACCAAGGTAAATTGACCTGACAGAATTAGTGAGATAAACCTTTAGGTATTCTCCCTCAGCCTCTATTGTTACCGGGTTATGAAATGATATTGAAGTGCTCACGTTCTTACCATATGTGATGGAGGCCACAACCGCGCCCTTTATTGTTCCGGAGAGCGAGTAAAGGGCCTTCTCGGAAGATAGCTCCTCTGTAAATTGCTTGAGCTTTGCATAGGTAAGTGAGGATGAGGTCGTTATAACCGCCGACAGTGACAATAGAGAGGTGGTGATTAAAACCTCCACCAGGACCCTGTCCATCTGATCAACTCCTAGACATGGGTTTCAGTTTCACATTGTAGTGCAAAAATTCTACCAGAAGCTTCTCGCCCTTCTTCACTTCGAAAAACATAGAATTCACACCGTTCACATAAACGCCGACAGTCCCGTCGTAAAGAAACACTCGCTCGTATACATGCCTCTCAGCCTCTGTGCTCTCCTTTGAGAGGTCAAATGAGCCGGATATTGTAAAGTTTGAGAGGTAGCAGGTCCTTATTGAGAGGACGTGCAGCGGCATATCACCGATGTCAATAGACGTGACTGGTTGGGTCACAATAACTTTGGGTTGAATGTAGGACCCCTCAGGAGTGGAGTAGAACAGTAGTGTGTCGGATGTGCTCTTTGATACCTCGGACGCGGGCGGCGAAGCAAATTGAGCCCCCCTAACGAAGAGGGCATTCTTTGGAATGTGCCATTGGAGCAAGTCTCCAGCCAAATACAGAGTTATGTTGTTTTCACCAACGCTTATAGCAGTCATAGTCTTGGACCCGGTGGAGAAACCATAAACGATCTTTGGGTCCTTCTCGATTAAGCATGATCCGAGTTCCGCTGCCTTCTCTCTAAATGTCTCTGATCCCAAGTCCCTGTTGATTATTAGAGGTGCGTATGTGGCTGCGTAAGAGATTATTCCTACAATGGCGACAGCAATCAGAATTCTTGAGATTGCCTGTTGCATGAATTACCAACCCTCCGGAATGTTTAGGGAGGCTGCTAAGAGGAGGATCCCGTCTCTCGCTGGACTGTATAGGACATTCTTGCTGTGTGGAGGGACCAATGTTAGGTAGAGTCCCCCTGGGTGGATCCTTAAAAAATCTCTGAGTGGAGGATGGGTTATGAATAGTGCAGACTTTATCTCGGTCAGACCCTGAGGGATCTTTACCTCGCCCATGATATCCCACCTCGCCCCTGAGGGATCATAGGTGAAGAGGGAATTGCCGGATCTCTCTAGGGGGGCTCTAACGGATGGTCCGTGCGGGCAGTCAGGCAAAATTCCCTTCTGCCCGTCCCACTCAACTGGAGAGTTGAGCCAAAGGTATGCGGTTGCGCCCTCAAGGTCAGGGTGGTTTGGCGACCCCAAATTGAAGGCTTGCAATAGCATGCAGGTTTCGTTGTGCATTAAAAACTGGACTGATACTGCGGTGAATTTCACAGAGGGACCCCGATACCAAGTCACAGTAGAAGGTTGACCCAGAGTATTCGAGTAGAGGACGACACTCCAATAGCTTTGGAGGAAAGGCACACTGGCAAGCTTTTGATAGGGGATCCTCATAGTCGCGGTCCCATTGTCGTCCATCAGAGATGAAAGCCCGAGGTCCCATTCCCTAAACCCGAACATGTATCTGCCGCCCCTATTTTTGACCGGTGAGCCGGAGGAAAATAACATGGAAAAATGAGCCTCGGCGCCGGTAACATCATATTCAAACTCCACCATGGTTGTCACATTCTCAGACTGCCACGTTCCGATTCCGCTCCATTGGGACCCCTGAGCCCGAATCTCGGCGTGGGCGTAATAGACGCCTGGGATGTCTCGGGCGACCCAGCATTTTTCCTCAAGTGCGCCCAATTTTATGGAGAAATGGCCTGTGGAGTTTGTGACTGTTCGCCCCTCCAACTTCAGCAAGTAGTCGTCTATAACCTTGCCGCCGCCGGAGTCCCAACACGAGGCGCCACTCGGGTCTAACCATGCAGTAACGGCGATCTCTGTCGGGGAGTTCACCCCTGGAAGCCTCCCTGTGACATTCACTCCCAGAAACTCGCCAAGAATCACCTTTTTTATAATAGCCCCGGATATAAGATCGCATGGGCCAACGTTAACCCCGTCAGGGTTAATGTAATCACTATCGAAGACTGCCAAGAGTTCGTGATCAGAGTCCATATGTATAGGAAATGTCTGCTCCCCACCGGCGGGGTTCCCATCTAAGAACCAACCAGAGAAATGGTAGCCGGCATCTGTCACAACTGCCTCAACTTTGTAGGTGCTATACCTTGGAAGGAGGTACTCCCCAGGTGATGGCGAGGTCGTTCCACCCCCCGTTGCTGAAATTTTCAGTCTGAAGGTGGGAGGGACTGCTGTAAAGTGTATTTTGACGTCGTGAGGCTCCTTAACTTCTGTTATTGTGACGTCTTCTGTGTAGTGAGGGACCCCGTCTACAACTATCTTGTCAAGATAATAGCCCGAGTAGGGCTCAGCCCTTATGGTGACGTCGTGACCATAATCAATGAGGTAGACCCCCCAACGGCGTGTATCTTGATGGTACAGCGACAAGGAGGGGGAGTTTGACGTTATGGAAACCTGCCCCCACTCAGGAGTGTCAGTGCTGACGCTCACGGGATAATCCAGCCATTTCAAGTTCACGTTAACCATGTATGGTGAGAGGGTGGTTATGGATAACGGGTAGGAGTAGGGGTACGTCAATTGTTGGGGAGAGATATCTACGTTGGTTGCGGCAGAGACGTAACTGGCAGAATAAACCTTTGCCACCGGCGAGCCTCCCCATGTATCAACCAACAACCCCTCTCTGTTCCTAGGTATGAATTGTAAATTGACGACGTCACTTATGTTTACGGGGTAAGTTGCAGGGTTTGATAAGACGAGCCCCTGTCCAGGAAGATTCATGAAGCCGTACATGGAGCAGTCCCCAGTTTTCCAGAAGAAGCCGTTCCAAAAATTGACGTTGAGAGTAATTGATGATTGGGGTAGCTTTTGAACGGCAATGAAATTTGCTTCTAGAGTGTGGTTGTCATATATAATCAGGTTGAGGGGGTTAGCAGAGCCGTAGGGAGCCCCGTCCAGAACCCATCCGGCGAATTGATGTTCAAGATCTGGAAGGGCTTCTATTGTGACCATTTGGCCTGATGAGTATTGATATATGCCTGGAGGGGGAGAGGTCGTCCCACCATTCCCCGACCTCAGATCCAAGACATATATTGCAGGAGATATTCTAACCAAGACCTCAACAGACCTTACAATCTCTCCGGCCGCGCCCTTAACCAGACAGATGTAATCGCCTGGCGGAGTCGAGGAGGATGTGGAAATTGAGAGAATTGAGGTGAAGTTCGTGAAAGATGATGGAGGGGAAACCTTGACTGTAGACCCGGCGGGAACAGATCCTACCCACTCAAGGGTGAGGCTAACCGGCAGCGAAATTGTAGAGTTCACGTAGATCCTAGTGGAGGAGGACTCTCCTGGTCTCAAGTACATGTCACGCTCTTTAGTGATGATGAAGTCAAAGCTGGAGAGGACGCATATAGGACCCACCTCTGCGACGCCTCTTCTGCCACTGCTGTCCAATACTGTGACCCTCGCAATGTAGGAGCCGGGGTGGGAGTAAACATGATAGGGGTTCGGAAGATTGGAAACGCCAAAATCCCCAAAGTCCCAGCTGTAAGAGTACGGAGGAATACCCCCAGAGACGTAGGAGGCAAAGGTCACATTTAGGGGCGGAGACCCCATGGTTGGATAAGCGGATGCGAAGACCTGTAGGGCTGATGTAAACTTTGCCTTCAAAGTGTGGTTGGTGTTCATGACCACGTTAAAGGTATCTTCAGACCCTGAAGGTACGCCGTCGAGTATCCAGCCATACAAGGAGCACCCTTCCTCTGGCACTGCTGTGACGGAGACCTGTTCTCCCAGTTTTTTGAGGTGTTCACCCGGGGGAGGTGTTGTTGTGCCGCAGCCCTCAACTTGTATTGTCAGCACCAATGGATTCACTCTGATTGAGAGGGTCTTCACATCGGAGATCCCAACAGAGTCCGTAACTTTGCAGGTGACCCGATAGACTCCAGGCTCATAAAATGTGTGGAGGGGGTCTTTTTCTGTTGAATGCGCATCCCCGAAGTCCCAAAGGTAAGAGTAGGGCGCAACGCCGTCCTTGGCCTCAGCCCAGAACCTCACAGTTAGGGGGGCAATTCCCTCTGAGGGGTAAGCCTGGACATTCAATTCAGTTCGGTGTAGATCAACTCTCACGGAAGAGAAACGCAGTTCAACCTTGGCTTCTGAGTACTCCGTGATATACTCGTTGTTTGGGTACCAGAAATCTGCAATCGCCCAAAGGGAGGGGCCATCAAACTCTATTTTTCTTGATCCAGAAGGTTTTGAGCCTGAAATGGTATAACCGTACGAGGCCTGACCCATACCATAGGGAGGAACATGGTACTTCACCACATCGACAGAAGTCGACTCGGCAACCCATTCAAGGTATGAAAATTCTGAGGGGGCGGCGCCCACGAATCTGTAGAGACCGGAGGAATTCACATTTGGGCGGGTTGCATAGCCAGTTGGCACCATAGCGTAGGCGTAAACGGAGATTCCATCAGAGAGGGCTACAGAGTAATTATTTCTTATCGGGTCGCCGCTGTCAAAACCATAAATCTGGGAGAGAGTATTTCCGGCCGGAGAAAAACTACTCTGAAATGTGAAGTCTCCAGGATTCAATATGAGTGAATCGGTGTAGGCGAGCGTATAGGGTGTTAGGCTGGCTAAGCTTATAGCAAGTGTGCAGAAGGCTAACATCAAAATCGTTGAGGGTAACCGGACCTTCATCATTTAAATCACATCACAGCTCGATGGAAAGTTGGATTTCCCTTAGACCAATTAGGGGCAGATAGACGACAGGGATTTGTACAACGTGGAGACCTTCTATTTCGCCCACCTTGGCAATACCACAGTTTAGTGGGATTTCTGTTCCGTTCACGATAATACGCGGTGGGCAACTATTAATCAGGTCCAACGTGCCGTAGTATTTCACCTCAATGTACCGCCCACCTTCATTGAATACGAGCGTGTCAGAAAGCGTATAAACGCCGATAACGTCGACCTGGAGGAATGAGGTGCCTTTTTCCCTGACCATCATGGATAATGCAGGGAGAAAATCCTCCATTGTGAAAAGTACCGAAACGTTCTCACTTTTTAGTGGCAATATTGCTTGCCAAATGCGTGTGGAGGTGCACTCATAGGTCTCGCCCAAATCTCCGGAGATACGTCGAGATACGTATTCTGATTGGGCTGCGGTGCATAACAAAGTGGATCTTGATCCCTGTGGCGTCCTTACAATCAAGCCCACGCCGACAGTATCTTCGGGTGCCCCGGGCAGAGGCGCCTCTATGGTCTTGTTAACCAGACACCTGATGCCTGCCACCGGCAAAGGTTTTTGAAGTAGTCTGATGGGCGAGTTGTTGATCCTTGATAGGGAGACGGCAGAGGGGCTCTGTACCTCTCTCACCCGCACTTCAACTGATCCAATCATGAAGGGCCCAAGATAAACATCAGCTCTCGAGTACCCCATGCCACAGTTATAAGAATAATGAGTCAAGGGGGTCAATACTGAAAAAGTTGTCAGGACAAGGGCAGCTAGGACAATGAGCAGTGGTACTTTTTTTGAATCCAATGCAGCCCCCCAGATAAGGTCGGGTATTTAACCTCCCCGCCTGGAAGGACCATATAAGAAGCGCCTTGCCAAGTGGCTTTAAGGGGGACCATTTAGCTGACGAGTTTCAAGGGCACCATGAAGTAGCTCTCCGGGAGATTAAGACCGCCAAGATTGGGCTAGTATCTTGAGATTTAGAAAGTTCAATCTTATGGATTATGGAGAAAATACTCCTCAACTTTGAGCGAGGAACTACTCAAATCTTATATATGAGCGTTCGTTATTCATTCTCAAATTTGAGGGTGAGAAATTGGCAAGAGGAAATAAGGAAATTCTTGCGAAACTCGAGCAGATCGTTGGACAAGAATACGTCAGCAACGAAGAGGCCAACCTTATACCATACTCCTGGGACCTGACGTGGGCAGAGCCTAGAATGCCAGACTACGTAGTGATGCCGAAGACTGTAACGGAGATCCAGAGAATTCTGAGACTCGCAAACCATCAGAAGATCCCGGTGATCCCATACGTGAACGCAACCAACATCGGAGGACTCTGTGTGCCCGAAGAGGGCGGCATAATAATGGACCTCAAGCGGATGGATCAGATAATCAAAATCGATCCGGAGACCTGCTACGCTGTAATAGAGCCAGGTGTGAGCCATGCCCAACTCTCTGCAGCGCTTAAGGCTACAAACCCGCAATGGGAAGGTGTAGAGTTCTCAAAGGGTTTTGAGTTTGGTTGGGGCGTACACCCTGCATCAGCATCAGTCTTGGCTATGGCAATAAACCACGGCATCGGGCACCTGAATGGGAGGCTGGGCATAAACAGCCAGCTTCTTTCAAGCATGGAAGTGGTACTCCCAACAGCGGAGGTTGTCAAGATCGGATCCTGCGCATACTCCGACTCTTGGCACTCATTTCTGCCACTGCCAAGGATGGATGGTCTCTTCACTGGCTGGATGGGCACCACAGGCATCGTGACAAAACTGGGATTGTGGATCTTCCCGATAAGACCATACAGGGATGTGCTGACGATCGCGGCGGCAAGTGCCAAGGACATAACCAAGTATATGGTTCACTGGCGCCACTACTCTCTATGCGATGAGGTCACTGCAGTTAGCTGGTGGCTAGCGCAAATCCCCATCACATTCCCGTACAAGGACAAGCCAAAGGATGCGCCCGAGTTCTTCAGCTACACAGTAATTAGCGGCTGGACTGAAGAGGAACTTGAGTACAAGCGCAAGATGTGGAAGAAGGTCGTACAGGAAGAGAAGGCAAGAGGGACACAACTGATAGACTTTGAGTATCCTGAAGAGGCCAAGAGAGGGAGGACCGAGCTACCTAGCAGGATAGTTGGCTCCACCAAGAACTACTCCAAGTCATGCGGTGGAGGACTTGCCTGGCCAGGAACCTTCGCGCCATGCAAGAGCTGGCCCATACTATACGAGAAGTGGAAGGAGATTTACATCAGACACGGTCTATCGCCGGCCACAAGGTTCACAGACTACCAGGGCGCCCACTACGGCATGCTCAGGTGTATGACTCCCTTCGACAAGAGGAAACCAGAATCGGTCAAAGCAGCAAGGGACGCGATGGTAGAGTGTGTCAGGGCAGGGATACCTTTGGGTATGCTGCCATACAAGCCGCCAGTGGAATACATGAATGAGCTCAACGCTGCCGCCGACGCTGGCTACGTCTACCTCATGACCAAGATAAAGGACATGCTAGATCCAAACAACATCATGAACCCAGGCAAGCTGGGTGTAAGATAAAGGGGGCAATACTAATGGCACTTGAATTGAAGAACACTTCACTTAAAGAATTGGCAAAATTGTATGACTACATATCCATGTGCACCCACTGTGGTAACTGTAAGTATGGGTATGAGTGGGGCAAAACAGCAAACTTTGCAGCGATGTTGTGCGTCCAAGGCGACAAATACCACTTCGACTCATACAGGGGTAGCAGAGGAAAATCCGCAATAGCCAAAGGGCTGCTCAGCAACAAACTCCAATGGTCCGACGCGGTGTCCCATGTTCTGTTCACTTGTACGGGGTGCGGCGCATGCCAGCAGATGTGCGAGACCGACATAAAGCCCTACATCCTGAGGATGTTTGAGGCCCTCAGATACGAGGCTTGGAAGCAGAACGTCGCAATACCTGAGGGAATAAAGAAGTGGAGCTCCACAATAGGTGTAAACCACAACCCGTATCTAGAGAAACATGAGAACAGACTTGACTGGCTGCCCAGCAGCATAAGATCATCACTCCCGAAGAAGGCGGAGTACATATACTTCGCAGGCTGCACGGCCTCCTACAGGCAGAAGAACGTGGCACTCGCCACGGTGAAGCTCCTCCAGAAGCTCAAAGTGGACTTCACAGTTTCAGAGGATGAGTGGTGCTGCGCTTCTCCACTGCTCAGGACTGGACAGTACGATCTGGCAAAGGAGTTCGTTGAGCACAACAAGTCACTCCCAGATAAGTACGGCGCGAGCGGCTTCATAACCACATGCGCTGGGTGCTACAGGACACTTTCAAGGGACTACAAGATGGACCCGCCAGAGGGGTACACCGACAAGTTCGGCAAGATGGAGGGCGTCAAGGTCATACACACTATCCAGCTGATAGAGGAGATGCTTAACAAGGGCGAGATAGAGTTCACCGGCAGTTTCAACAATACGGTGACTTACCACGATCCGTGCCACCTTGGCAGGCACGCAGAGGTCTACGAGGCGCCCCGAAATGTACTCAAGGCAATACCCGGTGTCAACCTGGTCGAGATGTACCGCAATAGGAAGTTCTCGTACTGCTGCGGCGCAGGCGGTGGTGTCAGAGGAGGATTCGCGGACTACTCGCTAGAGACTTCGGCAAAGCGTGTGCGAGAAGCAGAGTCCACTGGTGCATCAGTGCTGACTAGCACGTGCCCGTTCTGCTGGAGAAACCTCACAGATGCCATTGAGATGACAAAGTCGCCACTCAAAATGGTGGACATTGTAGAGATTCTTGAGCCAATCGTTAAGCGGAAATAAAAGCCAAGGAAAAACTAAATCCCTTTTTATTTCTTTTTTGAGAAATGCTCGACGGCTTTATTATGAATTACAAGATCCTTAATGGACCACTGGACCCAGACGAAAGAGAGGCATACATACAAAGGAAGATTCGTGCCTGTGAAGATGGTTACCGAAGTGTTCCATTCAAGGATCCTGTTTTGGGCATACTGTCTGAGCTTAAGCGCCCTATGGAATACATAGACAACTACGTCGAGCCTTGGTTGAAACCAACCCCCCCACCAGACATGCTCTTCATGCTGACTGTGGAAAACTTTGTAACATTTATTGACTCAAACGGGTGCCTAGAATATGCCAATGATTTGACCAGAAAGGTGAAGGGGGAAGTGCTCCCTGAGGTGCCCGTGCTGGTCGGGGTAGACCACTCCCTCTCCGGCGGGGTGATTAGCGCCCTTTGCGAGGAGTATGGTGGTGAGAACCTGAGGCTCGTGGTATTCGATAGCCACCTCGACTTCATACCTCCCACTATAAGGTGCGGGCTCCTACAGTATGACGTTGAGAACAACCCTGAAACAAAGTTTTCGCCCACCGATCCGTACATCTACAACAGACCAGACAGCTACAATGCCGACTCTTTCCTAAGCTATATCGTGAAGATGGTCCCCATGGAGAACATCTATGTCGTGGGCGTCTCAGACTACCCTCCGAAGGTAGCCGAGGAGATTGAGGATGAGAGGGTCAGGAGGTACGTTGAATTCTACAAGGGCATGGAGTCGTCTGGCGTCCATATTATAAAGAAAGAAGAGATTCAAAAGAACTTGCATGAGGTGGGCTCAATTCTGTCCACAACTGATTTGCCTTTCACCTATGTTTCTGTGGACGTGGATGTTTGCGCAAACACCTCTATAAAGGGTGCGCGTTTTTTGGACTATTTCGGCATTACACATAGAGACCTGTACGGGCTGATCTCCTCAATTTTAAAGTCCAAGTCTAAGATAGTAGGCATCGACTTCATGGAATTTGACGTTTACAATGCCGGAACTTCTAGCTCTGGAAGGCTAGACAAGACATATGCAATAATGGCAGAATCCTTGAGAAGGATGCTCCCTACTAAATAGACAAAAGTCGAATTAATTAACGATAATAGCCGAAGATAAATGTTATATACTTCGACAGCAATCTATATCTCGGAGACTAAAATGTCCCTGCTACAAGTGAGGCAGATAATTCACAAAAATAAGAGGTTTGGACGAGGCAGGGGTAGAGCCAGAGTGAGGTCCATAGACCAGAGGATATCTGCTCTTTGGGACAGCCCCATGGCGATCTGGGAGCCCCAAGAGTAAAGCACATATCAAGCCCTTCCTATATTTAAGTAGGGGTTTATTTCTTGAGCATTTTAGGAACCGTCAATCAGATAATTCCAACTTCCTTGACAGGGATCGCTAGCCTCCTAGTATACATTATAATCTTAGTGATCATACTGTGGTTTTTGTCCTCTGCAATCAAGATTGTCAAAGAGTATGAGCGCGCGGTCATATTCCGGCTGGGGCGCCTCCTGGGTGCAAAGGGACCTGGCATATTCTTCATAATCCCGTTCGTGGACAATCTAAGGAAGGTAGATCTTAGGGTTCTGACGTTCGATGTGCCAAGGCAGATGATAATAACAAAGGACAATGTCACGGTGCAAGTTGACGCTGTAGTTTACTACAGGGTATTTGATCCAGTAAAGGCGATAGTCCAAGTTGAGAATTACATGCTATCCACAAACCTTCTCGCTCAGACCACCCTCAGGGACATACTCGGTCAGGTGCAGCTCGACGACCTGCTCACAAAGAGGGAGGAACTGAACCAGAGGCTTCAGTCCGCACTCGATATACCAACAGACGCCTGGGGAATCAAGGTCACAGCGGTTGTGATAAAGGACGTGATTCTGCCAGAGTCGCTCCAGAGGGCTATGGCAAAGCAGGCAGAGGCCGAGAGGGAGAGGAGGTCTAGAATAATAATAGCTGAAGGAGAGTACCAAGCTGCTCAGAAGATGAGCGAGGCTGCACAGCTATATAAGAAGACTCCAATAGCTTTGAGGCTGCGAGAGTTTCAGATGATATCGGAAGTGGCAAGGGAGAAGAACCTAATACTGGTGACGTCGACAGGGGGCACAACTTTTGCCGAATTTGCTGGCCTGGCAAAGGCCCTGGACAAGAAATCAGGGAGTACGGAGAAATAAATGAAATGGCGAGAAGATCCCTAACAATTTTTTTGATTTTTTCCATAATTGCATTCTTAACTCTGTCATCTCAAGTAGGAGCTGATGGCGGAAAGGTTCTCGTTTTCAAGGTTAGCGGAACCATCTCCATGGCACATTCTGAGGCCTTGATTGATGCGCTTGACGTGGCATACCGGGAGGGGTATTCCGCAGTGGTCCTGATGCTCTCGACCCCCGGCGGTAGCCTCGACTCAACGCTCCGGATGATAACCGCGATAGAGAACTCCCCTGTCCCAGTAATTGGTTATGTTTACCCGCCCGGGACGACTGCATGGTCCGCAGGAACGTATCTACTTATGGCAACCCATGTCGCTGCGATGGCACCACACACCATAATAGGATCATGTCAGCCCATAGCATACTCTCCGCTGGGCAGTCAGCCGGTTAACGACACAAAGATACTCAATGCTGTGATTTCCGTTATGGCAACTCAGGCAAAGGCTCATGGAAGGAACGAGACCCTGGCGATCAGGTTCATCACGGAGAATGTAAATGTGAATGATGAGGAGGCTCAGGCGCAGGGAGTAATAGAGTTCAGGGCAGAAAGCCTTGAGACCCTACTCAACACAATTCATGGGTTGGAGGTAAAGACGGCGGTCGGGACTGTGAAGTTGAACACCAAGGGTGCAACAGTAACCGAATATTCCTTCAGGATTAGAGACAGTGTTATAAACGTTGTTTCTGATCCGACGATCTCCAGCCTCTTGTTTCTGATAGGAATTTTCGCGCTGATATACGGACTCTCCGCACCCGGGCATGGAGGAGAGATCCTGGGCGCTGCAGCCCTACTCCTGGCGCTTATAGGCATGGGATTTGACGTAAACATGGTCTCGCTCATAATGATGGCGGCCGGCGCGATCTTGTTGATCTACGAGCTCGCCACGCCTGGATTTGGGGTCTTCGGCTTCTCAGGAATAATACTACTCACCATAGGCGCACTCTTCATAGTTCCATTCACCCCCGAGAAGTGGGCGATCTCGGGCGAGTGGTATGCCACATTCACGTATTCCATAGTCGCAGCTACGCTTGTGATCGCAGGGATCTTTCTGTTCATCATAATAAAGATACTGCAGGTGAGGCGGAGGCCACCGGTAATAGGGAGGATCTCCGGGGAGGTTTTGACCTCGACAGAGGATGCGCCACCAAACGAGGTGGCTTTCATTATCTACAGGGGTGAGTACTGGCAAGCCAAATGCGACAAGGGGTTAAAGAAAGGCAAAAAATACAAGATCGTGGGGAAGGATGGTCCTGTGCTGATACTCGAGGAGGTAGTAGAGACTCCCTAAATTTCTACGAGAAGTTTTTTAATGTCCTTGCCTTATAGAATTTTCAGTGATCGCAATGGTTTTTAGTGTTGAAGGGGTCTCGATTATTGAGACCACCGAGATCAAGGTTAAGAACCCAGTCCTGATGTGCGGTCTGCCTGACGTCGGACTGGTCGGGATAATTGCAGTGTCGCATATAATAAAGGGTCTGGAGATGAAGGAGATCGCCCACATAGACTCCGACATCTTCCCGCCAGTGGTGGTATTCCATCAGGGCATACCCACTTACCCTCTAAGGATCTACCAAAAGGATGATCTGCTGGCACTCTTCTCTGAGACCGCTCTCTCACCAGAGTCGATATATCCACTCTCAAAAGCCATTGTGGAGTGGGCAAAGTCGAAAAACACATCGCTCCTAGTATCACTGGGCGGGATCGGGGTCCCTAACAGGATCGACATAGAGGTCCCGAAGGTCTACGGGGCTTCAAATATGCAGCACATCAGGGACAGCATAAGGAAGTTCGAGATCCCGGTTATGGAGGAGGGATTTCTGGTGGGACCGTATGCACTTATGGCAAAGTTCTCTATCCATCAAAACCTCCCCAACCTGCTTCTCATGGCAGAGTCCTACCCCCAGTACCCTGATCCAGGGGCAGCCGCTTCCGTGATATCTGCCCTCAATAAATTCGTTCCAATAAATGTGGATGTGAAGGCGCTTATTGAGCGTTCTGAGGAGATCAGACTCAATGCCAGAGAGTTGATGAGAAAGACCGCAGAGAACTTAAAGAAGATGGGCAAGTCCCAGGAGTACGAGCTCCCGCTGATGTATGTTTGAGGTGACTGGCTTGAGCATTGAGAGAAGGCCAAACAGAGAACGTACGGACTTTTGGATAACTGAAGTTATGTGGGACTCCACCAGGGGCTGCCTTGAACCGCTCACTGAAGTATACGACAACGAGACCGAGTTTATCATAAGAATCGACATGCCATGCGTCCGCCGGAAATCCGACATAAAGGTCCACCTGACGGAGGACACGGTTTCCATAGAGGCTCAGATGAACAGGGTGATACAGTACGAGAGGTGGGGGACCTTCCAGCGGGAGGCAAAGTTCTTCAAGTACACCAAGACCTTTACCCTGCCAGCAAAGATAGACCCTGAATCCTCAAAGGCCAGGTTCAAGGACGGTGTCCTAGAACTGAGATTGCCTAAGAAAGAGAGGCGCTTCACAATATCCATTGAATGACCGTGAACTTTTCTTGATTCAAGAACTGGTTTTTTAGACCAGTAGCTAAATTCTTAATTAACCCAAACTTTACAACCGCGCTTTTCTTATAACAGAGAAGAGAGTTTCTTCAAGACATTAGCAATTATTTCAATGCTGTCCAAATATTCGCTTATTGAGACGTTCTCGATGGGGGTGTGGTCCAGTTTAGAGTTACCCGGTCCATAAACCACGGACGGGACCCTGAATTTCCTTACGAAGTCATTCACATCGGCAGTTCCGGTCTTGCGGGAAAGCCTTCCCTCCCTGCCAGTCACCTCCTTAATACTATCCAAAAAACACCTCACAAGCGGAGACTGCTCATTCTCAAGAAACGGCTCATTCTCGTCCAAAAATTCAAATTTTATCTTTGCCCTCTCCTCCTTGACTCTAAATTCATCGACCGTGGAAGCTATTTTCTCCTTGATCTCTTCGAGGGTCATGGTGGGCGGAACCCTTACATCGACCAACATCTCGCACATTGACGGGACAGTGTTGTCTTCCCTTCCCCCACGTATTTTTGTTACACAGAGGGTCGGGGTCTCAAATAAGTCTCCTCCCTTAGACCAGTTCTCTTGAAGTTCCTGCAACCTTTCTATGAGCCTCACAGCCACATAGATCGCGTTCTCGAAAAGCGTGGGCGCACTCGCATGCCCTGGTGTGGTCTCACAGAGGAATCTGACCAGTATTCGCCCCTTGTAGCCCACCGTTAGTGCGTAAGCCCCGCTAGGCTCCCCAAATATCGCATAATCGTAATTCTCTTGGCACCTAGAGAGGAAGTGCCTCATCCCTTGACTCTTACCCTCCTCGTCGACGACTGCAAGCACAGTTATCCTCCCCTTCCCACCCCCCTCAATGTATCTCTTCGCGCCACAAATGAGGGCAGCAAGGGGCGACTTTGCATCCACGGCGCCCCTTCCAAAGATGACTCTGCCCCTTTTTTTGGTCTTGATCTTGCCCCTCACGGTATCCATGTGCCCGCACAGAAGAACGCTAGGTCGACCTTCTCCCCATCTGGCCTCGACGTTCCCCACCTCGTCCACGCTGACCTTGAAACCCAAACGCTCAAGCTCCCTTGACAGGTACCTTGAAATTTCTTCCTCCTCCCCGCTAGGGCTGTAGATCTCGAGGAGATCAAGCAGGAGCCGCTCTGGGTAACCTTCTTCCATTATCCTCCACCGAAGACTCTCTTCTCCTCTTCCTTTATTGAGTCCCCAACAACGGAGAGGACCTCTTCAACCTCGTCCTTAGAGATGACGAGGGGCGGGAGCAACCTGAGCACAGTCTTGCCGGCCTCCAATACTATGACCCCTCTCTCCAACGACCTGAGAATGATGTTCATGACCTCAAACCTCATGTCAATTCCCAGCATAAGCCCAAGGCCCCTAACCTCCCGGACCAGTTTACTCTCCATCTGGGAGAATCCTTTCTTCAGAAGGTCCCCCATCACCCTTGCGTTGTCCACCAGCCCTTCTTCTAATAGGGCGTCGATGGCACCAGCACAGGCGGCGCATGCCAATGGGTTGCCACCGAAAGTGCTTGAGTGTTCGCCTCTCTTAAGGGAGTCCATGATGTCGGCTCTTGCGAAGGTTGCCCCTATGGGGACGCCGCCCCCAAGTGCCTTGCTGGAGCAAAGTATGTCTGGCTTCACTCCAAAGTGCTGGTGCGCCCATAACTTGCCAGTCCTACCAAAACCACTCTGTACCTCGTCCAAAACCATCAGAATCCCCCTCTCGTCGCATAGTTCCCGAACCTCCTTGAGGTATTCCGGGGGCGGCACGTTGATCCCGCCTTCGCCTTGGACAGGTTCGACAAAGATTCCCCCAACACTTTCGTCGACAAGTGCCTGGAGCTTCTCTATCTTTCCGTACGGCGCAAATTTAACGCCCTCGAGGAGGGGCATGAAAGGCTCCCTGTACTTGGCGTTCCAAGTGAGTGAGAGGGCGCCCATAGTCTTGCCGTGGAAGCTGTTAACCATGGCAATTATGCCCTTCTTCTTCGTGTACTTCCTCACCAGTTTTATCGCGGTCTCGACTGCCTCGGCCCCAGAGTTGGAGAGAAAGACTTTGTCGGTCCCGTCTGGCTTTATCCTCTGTAGCCTGGAGAGGCACTCCTCCCTCGCATCGTTGTAAAAGGATCCGTGGCAAGTTATAAGCCTCTCTGCCTGACGCTTTATGGCCTCTACGACCTTAGGATGGCAGTGACCCAACAGTGCGACCCCGTACCCGCAGCTGCAGTCTATGTATACCTTCCCCTGAGAGTCCCAGACCTTAGAACCCTTCCCCCTTACAAGGGTCACGGGACGTTTCCAGAAAGTGTCAGCTAAGAATGTGTCTTCGAGTCTGCTCAAAGGGATATCACCGTCCCGCGCCTGCCCTCCAGCGCGTCCAAGATGGGTCTGTCAACAAACCCAGAAGTTATTATTGCCCTGCCGACCCCTCCCTTGATCGCGTCCACCGCCGCGTGAATCTTTGTAGACATCCCGGCTCCTATGTCCTTCAAGAGCCCGTCAACTTCAACTATGCTGATCTTAGGCACTATTTTTCCGTCGAGCATCACTCCTTCCACGTCGGTCAGGTAAATGACCACGTCAGCCTTAATAGCCTTTGCAACTGCGCTCGTGGTTCTATCACCATCCACATTTAAAGGCTCGAACTTCATCCCCATTGCCAAGGGGGAGATCACCGGGGTGTATCCCTCTCCCATGAGGAGTTCGAGTAGCCTGCTGTTGACCGAGGTGATTTTGCCGGTGTAACCTCCCTCTATTGCCCTTTTCCTTCCCTGCTCATCAACGATCACAAGCCTCTCTTTCCTCTCAGCCCTAAGGAGACCGCCGTCGAAACCAGACAACCCGATGGCGTTTATGCCGAAGGATTGGAGAAAGCCTACGATCTTTGTGTTGATCTCTCCCGCCATGACCATCGCGTATATCTCTGCAGTCTCCCTGTCTGTGTATCTGCTCTTAAAGCCCTCCGGCGATACGACGAATTTCTGCTCCTTGCCCAGCTTCGTAGCCATCTCCGTTACAAGATCTCCGCCGCCATGGACAATTACCAGTCCCTTTTCCTTCACAAGAGCCTTAAGGTCTTCTATTAGTGGAAGGTTCGGACTCTCTCCCTTGAGAAGGTCTCCTCCGATCTTAACAACAACTCTAAGACTCATATCGGTCTTACTCCAGCAAACTTGATGCCAGTCCGCTCGTCCACACCTATCATCAGATTGAAGTTCTGAACCGCTTGACCAGCGGCGCCCTTCAACAGGTTGTCGATCGCGCCGAAGGTCACGAGTCTATTGGCATGTGGGTCAAGCTCAAAACCCACATCGCAGAAGTTCGAGCCGACCACATTCTTGGGGTCTGGAAGCTGGTGGAGGCCCTTCTGATCCCTCACGATCCTCACGAACGGCTCGTTCTGGTACAGCTCCCTGTACGCCCTCCACAGCTCCTGCATTGTTACCTCCCTGCCCAGGAACAAATGTCCGGTGACCATTATCCCCCTGACCATGTCGACCGCATGGGGCGTGAGAGCCACAGTGACTTTCTCCCCGCCCGCCTTCAGGGAGAGCTCTTGCTCTATTTCTGCGGTGTGCCTGTGCATGACCGGCTTGTACGCCCTAACTATGTTTGAGTGCTCTGGGTGGTGGCTCGCCTCGCTCACGTTAGCTCCGGCCCCTGAGGACCCGATCTTGGCGTCCAAGACGACCCTGTTTGGCTCAACCATTCCTGCTTTTAAGGGAGGGGCCACGCTGAGTATGCTTGCAGTTGCTATGCACCCTGGGTTGGCAACAAGCCTAGCGTTTCTTATCTCATCCCGATGGAACTCTGGCAGGCCGAAGACTGCAACCTCAAGCAACTCCGGGCAAGGGTGCTCCCACCCATACCATTTCGGGTAGTCATCCTTGTTCTTCAGTCTGAAGTCTGCGCTGAGGTCGATCACCCTGACTCCTGACTCCAAGAGCCTTTTCGCCACAGGAGCAGAGGCGCCATGTGGGAGTGCCAAAAAGACAAACTCGCAAGATGAGACTATCTTCTCCACGTCTGGTTCGACGAACTTTAAGTCGGTCAGCTTCCTCAACTGGGGGTGCAACTTGAATACTAGCTCACCTGCATGTTCCCTTGAAGTGACTGCCCTTATGTCAGCCTCTGGGTGGTTTATTAATATCCTTAGGAGTTCGCCTCCGGTGTAGCCGGACCCTCCTATTATTCCTACAGTTTTCATCTCTTACCCTCCCTGATGGCGTACTCCACAATCATACCTGGTATATCCACACCTGTAGCAGGAACCGTATTCTTAAACTCAACGGTGCTGTTTATTTCGTGCACCACCAGACCGCCGCCGTCCTCCATCATGTCAACCCCGAAAACCCCTCCGCCAACGGCCTCCGCGGCTCTCAGAGCCAACTCCCTGATCTCGGGGGTTACGGGGCATCGCTCTACCTTTCCGCCTCTTGCTGTATTTGTCCTCCAATCCTCACCAGTGTTTACCCTGTAAATCGCAACAGGCACCTCCTCGCCTATGACGAAGACCCTCAGATCCCTCGGAGGCCTTCTTACCATCTCCTGCAGGTAGTAGATCTGGTAAATCGGAAACATCAACTCCCTGTGCTCGAGTGCCACCATCGCCGCCGTCTTATCCTTTAGGAGCGAGACGAGCCTCCCCCAGCTGCCCACGACTGGCTTCAGGATCGCAGGGTATCCGAGTTTCTCAAGCGCCTCGAGGGCTGAATCCTGAGTGAATGCCAGGTAGGTCCTAGGGGTTGGTATGTTGAACCTTTTGAAGGTGAGGGTGTTCAGTACCTTGTTGCCACAGATCTCTGAGGTCCTGTAGCTGTTTATGACTCTGACGCCAAAACTCTCCAAGGCGGCTGCCGCATGGAGACCCCTGAAGTGGCTGACACACCTCTGCAGGACAACGTCGCCCACGCCTTCCGGCCTCTCGGTTGAGGTAAGGTCAATGGAAAGTCTCTCCGCGTCTATCATTGAGAAGTCTACTCCGCGCTTCTCACATGCGGTGTACAGTGCTTTTTCTTCCCACCTCATGTGGTCGTACAAGATATTGAGCTTAACCATGTGAAGTCAGACCCTGATAGATTCGAATAACGAAATTATTTAAACATTTCGTCCCTGTATAAATAACCAATTATACGTTTAGAGAACTCAAAAGTTCGAATTTCAAACCCAAGACCTAAGGACTATCATGGAACTTGTCTTGGCTACCCCCTCTATCCTCCTTATGTCGTCTATGTGCCTGTTGATCTCCTGTATACTCTTACCAGACGCCACAGCTATGACATCAACATCCCCCGCGACCTCAAACACCTGATCGACGCCTTCTATCTTCTTGACCGCCTGAGCGACCTGCGGGTTCGGGTAAGATGGCTGAACGGAGATGAGTATGAGAGCCTGTACCCTCTCACCAGTCTCGATCTCGACCGTGAACTTTTTTATTATCCCCTCGTCCCTCATCCTCTCCACACGTTTTCTGACCGCCGCCTCGGAGAGCCCTATCTCTTTGGCTATCTTGGTGTATGGTACGCGGGCGTCTTCTTTCAAGAAGGAGAGGATCTTCATGTCAATGCCGTCAACATCCCGCATAAAGGCATCACTTTATTCTCATATTTCCGGTCTGAGTTTAAAAACATCTCTCCTTTGAGTTCGTAGTACTGATGATGGCGGGTCAACCATGCAAAGACTTCAATATCTTTTTTAATGGGCCCATATAAATCCTCTAATGGAGGCAAGCGTTTGTGATATCTCTAGGAGAAAGCGTCGAACGCAATGGCACAGGGCACACTTGGAGGCGCTCTATTACAATCGACATAAAAGTCCCTCCGGAGCAGATTAACCCACTGCTGGACTACCTCACATCTGCGATAGAAAAGAATCCGCACCTCACATACCTGACGAGGTCAACCACAGAAGGCGCAGCGATACTCCAGTACAGGCTTGTGGCTGCTGATGGTAGCCTGCTGGACGTAGCCGTGAAATTTCTACCGGAGAAGATCGAGGTCTACTATGCGCCCTATCCGCCCGACTCGATCACTGAGAGGGATTACATTGGACTGGATATGGAAATGGAGTCGCTTATCAGGTCTTACTTTGCCGATCAGAGCAAGGCGTCTCTCTTCCTAGTATTTTCACCAAAGATGAACTTAGTCCCGGGCAGGAAGGAGGGCGGTATAAAAAAGGTCATCTCTTCCATAATATTTGGAAACTTTCTTTACCTCTTCATGCTGATCCTCTTGGTAGGGATATTCCTTTACCAGTACTTCCAGATGCTCACACCTCTCCTTTTAGTGGGTCTTCAATTCATAATAGTAATATTTGCAAACAAACTCATAGCGTACCGCGGGGAGTTTGACGTTACCCCAGATAACGCCACTATACATATTGCCGAACTGAGGATGAGGAGGAATGAATTCGACCAGGTTATAAAGACCTGCATACCAAGAATGACTTTGATAAAGAAAGAGATCTACGACTCGACCCTGGCGCTCGGAAGGGAGCTAGACCCTGAGATTATAGTCAAGACTCTGAACAAGCACGGCCCAGTGTGTGCCCCAGAATTTGTTAGGGTCAAGACCGTGGATGTCTACAGGATCGTGAGCGACCTTGCCTCGAAATTCAGGTTTCAGGTCCCAAGAATAACGCTGTTGAACGTCCTACCTCCCAACGCTGCAGCAACAGGGATCTCCCCCTCAAGGGCCACTGTTCTCATAACAAGCGGGCTGATCGCGCAGATGGATGAGGATGAGATAAAGGCTGTTTTGGCGCACGAATTCAGCCATGTTAGAGCGAGGGACCCTCTGATACTCATGAGCCTGGCAACCCTCGAGTACCTGACAAGAGTCTACATCGTGTGGCCAGTATTGGCAACTTTTGGATTGTTCATAGATTTTGCCTACCTCTTTCTATCTTTCACACTTCTATTCTTTGTGGCAAAGTTTCTAGAGGCGAGGGCCGACCTCGACGCAGCCATAATAACTGGACAGCCAAAAGTCCTTGCATCGTCGCTACGGAAGCTTGGGCTGTGGAAGTACCAGTCAAGGGTATTCGAGCTGGTTAACAGTGGAGAGTGGCTCAAATGGGATCCGCACCCTCCACTTTACTACAGGATAAGAACCTTAGAGAACCTCGACCCATCAAAAGTCGGGAATACCTTTATAGCGGCCATTAAAGGGTGCGTGAGGGGATTCCTAGACTCCCTCCATGGTAGATGAGCTTACCAAATTGTGAGGGACATTTGACACTCTCCACGGCTGAAGCCGGGAGATTCTTGCACACAGCCCCTTCAGCGCTCAGGGACACATCTGTTTCAGCATTCATCCCTCACTGCTCAGGGGCTATCTGCAATGGGTGTTTAAAAGCCACCACCCAGTTAATGCTACCTTTATGGAGGTAGCCTATATTTGATGGTTTTATCTCTGCTCGAACCCCTCCCACCCAGTTCAGTCCAG
>Ga0080004_1099035_pt1 | contig 21413 bp, 18 predicted proteins | sample WasSprMetagenome_FD_69207 | JGI IMG/M metagenome (GOLD analysis project Ga0080004, IMG submission 69207) | Sulfidic aquatic microbial communities from Washburn Spring, Yellowstone National Park, USA - WS (SPADES assembly) (version 2) | ecosystem: Environmental > Aquatic > Thermal springs > Hot...
TTCAAATTCTTCAATATTTGGTTCTCTTATAAATAAAACATTTTGAGCCATAGCTCTTTCTTTATTAATATATGGCCCTTCTACGTATGCCCCTAAAATTTCTGCTCCGTAATTATTATTTTTCATAGCTAAAGAAATATTTTTTAAAATTGAAGATAATTCATTTATAGGCGCAGACAATGTTGTTGGTAAAAAGGATGTAACACCATGCTTTAAGAGATTTTCAGATATTTTTAAAGTAGATTCTATTTTATTATCCATAACGGAGTAGCCATAACATCCATGAGTATGAATATCTATATAACCTGGAGCACAAATATAATTGCTATAATCAATAATTTCATATTCATCACTAATTTTATCTTTCCAAGAAACTATTTTTTCAATTCTTTCTGAAGAAATTAATATGTATACTTTAGATATTCTTTCGACAGGGGTAATTACCTCGCTTATTTTAATTGCTATTTTATTATCCATTTTATAACACTTAATTATCTTTAATTTACTTATTTATTAATTTTAAAACTTTAAATAATTATTTTTTTAAGATTTCAATTATGAATAAGATAAGAGAATATAGAAAAATTATAACAAACACTTTATTAAAAATAGAAGAAAATGAATTAGATAAAATAGAAAAAGCGGCTATATTAACTTCAGAAACAATTTTAAAAGATAAATTTATTTACGTATTTGGTACAGGTCATTCAATGGCTTTAGCATTAGAAGTTTTTTATAGGGCAGGTGGCTTGGTACCAATATATCCAATTTTTGATTTAAGTATTTCTGCTTTAAATGGGGCTTTAAAAAGTACAGCACTTGAAAGATTAAGTGGTTATGGAAAAATACTTATAGATTATTATAAGCCTTCTAAAGAATCTACTTTAATAATAGTATCTACTTCTGGAAAAAATGCAGTACCAATAGAAATGGCAATAGAAGCAAAAAATAGAGGAGTTAATACAATTGGTATAACTTCATTATCATTTTCAAAGAATGTACCTATTGAAAATCCATATGGGAAAAGATTATTTGAAGTAGTAGATATAGCTATAGATAATCATGTTCCTTTAGGAGATGCGGTAATAGAAATTAATGGAATAAAACAAAAAATTGCACCAATATCAACTATAATTAATTCATTCATTTTACATTCTATAATGATAAAAACAGTAGAGAAAATAAAAGAGAAAGGAATAAAGCCGCCAGTATGGATTAGTGGTAATGTTCCTGGGGGAATGGAATTTAATAAGCAATATATAGAAAAATATTATGAGAAAATTAAACATTTATGAAAATTATGAAATAATAATATAGATATGACTACTTTCTGCTTAAGATGTAAAATGAAGAAAACTATGGTACTAGACTGCTAATTAATATTCTAAAATAATTGCTTGAATTGATGAGTTTAGATTTTTATGATTAAAAAGAAAAAAATCAACTGAAAACAAGATTAGTATATAGAATAGTATCATATTTTATATCTAATTCTTTCAAAAAACTCTTGGAATAATTAAACCATTAATAAATAGGAGTCGTGAATCTATTAGATTTAGATTATAATAGCATAGATTTTCAAATATTTCCGAAATAATAAATGCTTAATTCTAAGCTTTTGGCTTCATAATTTGGATCTTTAGAAAATAACTTTTGCTTCGATTTCTAAAATTTAAAAACCATGTTTTTTAGATTGTCTTATTTTACCATAAGCTTATTTTTATTTTTCTTTTTATTAATTAAGTAATTTTTAAATTTTTCTTAAATTCCATGTTAAAAAAAGTAATCTAAGTTTATAAGGATTTTAAAATCACAATTTTATTATTCTCTTTACAATTTTCTCATTATTTCTTTTTTTCTTTCCAGTTTTTTGAATAAACATTTTTAATTTTTTCTCAATCGAATTTTTTTATCCAAGACTAACAGTGATAGGATGCATATTTAATTTTCTTACTACAGTAGCAAGGGTATTAATGTCCATGATTGTGCTACTATAGTTCTTTTTAGCAGGCTTACAAACTATTCCGCGCGAATTATATGGAGCTGCAAAGATTAATGGAGCTGGCTCTTATATCAAATTCCGGTATATTATATTTTCCTTTTCATCCTCTTTGTTAGCATTGGTATTAGCTTTAACAACTGTGACATCGTTTTTATCTTTTGACATCATTTATATAATGACTGGCATTGATTTCAGAACACGCATACTTAATTATAAAATAGCGTTTAAAAGTTATGTGAAATAAAGTATATACCTATTTATGAAGGAAAAGCAAGAAATAATTTCAAAAGATCAAGTCATGAAGCAAAAATGCTTAGAATAAAAAGATTATTAAAGAAACCAAATTGTATAGTTTTATTTCAAGATGAAAAGAAAGTCCCTATAAAGCTATATTCTGGTTATGAATGGAAAATAAAAAGAAGAACAATTCCTTTAAATCAAAAAGTAAAATATATTCTAACTTTATATGGAGTTTATGATTTTCATAATAATTTTAGATATTTTTGATTTTTATTCAAATAAAAATAGTGAAAACTTTATTAAATTCATAAAAAAAGTAATAAGAAATTTTAATGATAAAATTTATATAATTCTTGATAATCATCGTTCTCATATTTCTAAATATACTAAAGAAGAATCTCTAAAACTAAATAGGATTGAAGATGAATTCAGCTTATACAAAAGAGAAGTTTTTAATAATAGGAAGTTTAAATCAAAGAAAGAAATAATTATTGTAATAAGAAAATGGATAAATTATAGAAATAATATGGGAATAAAAATAGTTAACAAATAGGTATATACTTTATTTCACATAACTTTTAAGGATTTTGATTTTTGGTTTAGGTTCAGCTTTATCATATATAATTTTAATAAATAGAAATGGCTATTGGAACTTATTATATAAAAATTCTTTACCGCAGAGGAGGAAAATAAATGTTAGTCAAAAAATTAATCATGAAAACTCTTTTAGGAATTTGTGTTATATTTATACTTTCCTTTTCCTTATCTCCTATAATTTGAATACTTATTTTAAGTATTTTAACGAGAATAGAATTGTATTCTGTACCGCCACATTGTATTCCTGGCTATTCTTTAATATTGGGTGAGGCATTTCATTAAGATGAGTAATTATAAATTTTAAAAGTGAATTATTAATACTCATTTCTTCTTTTAAAACTTCTTTCATCTATAAGAAAAAATGTGTATATCAATTATTTAAGAAGTTTACTATATGCTAATAAGCCAAGTTTTTCAAGTATTTCTTTTGTGGGATAGCCATTTTCATCCCATCCTCTATACTGATAATACTCTTTTAGCATTGGCTCAAGTTTTACAACTTGACCTTTACAAGCACCTTCATTAAGCGGCTCTTCTAATAAACGTTGAGGTAAAGTATCATCTTTCTTACTTATTCCACATGCTATGTTAAACATACGTTGCAAATTAAATATTCTTGTACCCGTTTCAATAAGTTCTGGTAACTTTTTAGTTTTTCCAGTAACTAAAGTATAGAAAGTAGCAACATAAGTCGGAGGTACTGGAAAGAATTTGCATATGATCATTGATTCAAGTATTTGATGCCAATCTTCCATTAAAGCAACTATACGTCCTTTCCCCTCTGTGTCAAATCTATTATATCTCTCATAAATCTTTAGATCAAGAACTCTTTCACCTTGCTCAATTCTTAAGACAAAACCTTGTAAATGGCATGCCCCTCTATTAGATGTTGCATATTGTAATCCCATACCTTGGAAGGCTCTTGGATCATGCATTGGTACTTCTAAACCTTTTACATGCAACGCAAATTTTTCAGAACCTTTTCCTATAATTGCCGAAGCTACTCTAACTCCTTCGCTAAGTATTTTTCCTATTCTTTTTCTTTCACCTATAAGTTGAATAAGCTTTTGAATAGCATCCTTATTTCCCCATTGCAGTTCTAAACCATTCAAGTCTTCTTTATTTAATATCCCTTTCTCATAGCATTCCATAGCCCAAGCTATAGTAGAGCCTGTTGATATAGTGTCAATTCCATATTTATTGCATAATATATTTGCTTTAACCAAAAAATGTGGGTCATTAATCAATAGCATTGTACCGAATGATGCAATTGTTTCATATTCCGGCGCTCTAACTAAACCATTTTCTGTTTCTACAATCTTCCAACATTTAATTGGGCAGTTGTAGCAGCCTCTATGGCCTTTAAATACTGTCTTTGCCATAGCTTCTCCTATTATATTTTCAACACCATCCCATTCTCCTAAGCTGAAATTCTTTATTGGTACATCTCCATATGCTTTATAAAGAACCCACATTTCTCCAGCTGTCCCATATAAAGCTTGGTACTGAACTGTTGCACTAGACATAATTGATGGTAGAATCCTTCTTAAGGTATTTCTAAGTTCTTGGGCATTCGCAACTAATATATTTTTAGTGCCTTTAACAGCTATTGCCTTTAAATTTTTTGAGCCCATGATAGCACCCATTCCAGTTCTACCTGCTATTCTAGGGCCGTCAGGAGTTATATCAGAAGCTATGCATGCAATTCTAGCAAGTTTTTCTCCAGCAGGTCCTATCGTAGCAATACTAAATTCTTTTCCTAATTCATCTTTTAAGTTAAGATCAGTTTTGAATATATCCATTCCCCAATACTTGCTAGCATCTCTTATTTCTACTTTGTCGTCATTAATGTAAATATAAACAGGTGAGTTGGCTTTACCCTTAATTACAATTCCATCATAACCTGCTCGTTTAAGTTTTACACCAAAAAAACCACCAGCATGAGCTTCTCCCCAACCATTAGTTAGCGGTGATTTAGCAGCTACTACATACCTGCCAGTAGTTGGTACCATGGTTCCAGTTAGTGGCCCCGTCATAAAAACGAGAATATTTAAAGGATCAAATGGATCAATATTCGGATTTACTTCTGAACATATGATTTTTGTAGCTAAACCTATTCCTCCTATGAAATTATCAATATCTTCTATTTTTAAGTCTTCTTCTTTTATTTCATTTTGAGTTAAATCAATTCTTAGAATTTTTCCAGTGTAGCCTAAAATTTTTTCTTTTTCGACAATAGACATTAAAACACCTTTATATTTTATATAATTTTTTAAATAGTTCTATATCTTCTTCAGGAATAAGTGGCGGTTTTTTACCTAATGCATAACACATAAATATCATCTTTGAAATAGCTTCCATTAATTCTACGATTGCTTCAGCTTCTAATAGATTATATCCAACACCTACAACCCCATGATTTTGAAGTATTATTGCTTTTGCTCCCTTTTTTACTGCATCTCCAACATAATTTGCTAACTTATCTGTACCAGGCAAAGCAAATGGAACAATTTCAACTTTTCTTAGAAGTATTACGGCTTCATCAGTTATAGGTGGTATTGAAACTCCAGCTAATGCTAACCCGAGTGTATAAGGATTATGAGCATGAACTACAGCATTAACTTCAGGGCGAACTTTATACACAGTCGCATGCATAGGTGTTTCTACAGAAGGCTTTAAGTATCCTTCAACTATATTACCATCTAAATTAACTTTGACCAAATCTTCTGGTGTAAGTGCTCCCTTAAACATTTGACTTGGCGTTATCCAAAATTCATTTTCTCCAGGCATTCTGGCACTTACATTACCACCAAGTGCTGTAATCATTTCTCTATCATATAGAACCTTAATTACTCTAATAATCTCCTTTTTAATATCTTCTTCACTAAATAGTTCTTCCTCATTCATACTTATCAAACTTTAAGATATCTTTTGTTATATATAAATTTTCCTTATTTAGGAATATCAGCAAGATAAGTTACCATCTCAGTAATGGAGCTCTTTAGGCTTCAATCATAGATTTAAGTTACGACTAAGCTATAAAGTAAGAGAAATAACTAAAAAACTAAACTTACATTGAACATAATAAGCTTCCTGAAGAGAAAAGGTAATTCTAGCTTATAGAGCTTCTTTATCACTATTATTAGTATTTTCTTTTCCATATGTCTATTCAATTTCTTTTTCTTCCTTCCTTATTGTATAAACATTTTATCCATTTATTCATTTTCTTTAAGGAAGCTAAACATCATGTAAATATGTAAAAAGAAAAATAAAAGTAGACGATCTTACAATAATCTTTAAGCAATAAATAATAATTGGACATGCCCCATAAAATAGAAAGATTTAAATAAAAGATGGCAATATTTTTCTTTTTATGGAAAAAGAGTTTTTAATGGGTATTGATGTCGGAACTTTAGGTGTAAAAACACAAATTTTTAATTCAGCAGGAGAAGCTATTAGTTCTTCTTATGAAGAATATCCAATAATAAGTCCAAAACCTAACTGGGCCGAGGAAGATCCTCATCAATGGTGGAAAGCAACAGTTAATACTATAAAATCAAGTATTAAGAAAGCAAAAATTAATCCAGAAAAAATAGTTGCTATAGGTGTGTGTGGACAAATGCATGGAATTGTACCTATAGCAAAGGATGGGAAGCCATTATATAACGCTATTATTTGGCTTTGTCAAAGAAGTACACCTCAACTTAAATGGATAGAAAAAAACGTGGGAAAAGAAAAGGTTTATAAAATAAGTGGATGTGTGCTTCAAAATACTTATACAGCTCCTAAAATCTTATGGCTTAAAGAAAATGAACCGCAAATATTCAAAAATACTTATAAATTTCTATTCTCTAAAGATTTTATAAATTATAAATTATCTGGAAGCACTATGTGTACTGATTGGTCTATGAGTTCTCTGACCATGTTAAGTGATATAGCAAAAATAAAATGGTCGGAAGAATTATGTAATCTTTTTGATATTCCATTAGAAAAATTACCTGAAATTCATTCACCATCCTCCATTATTGGAGAGGTTTGTAGCGAAGCTGCTACTGAAACAGGATTAAAAAAGGGAACACCTATAGTTGCTGGTGGATCAGACTTTGCTTGTCTTCTATTAAGTGTTGGAGTATTCTCACCAGAGCGCTTCATGTTATCAAATGGTTCTTGTTCAGGAATTGCTACTTGTTTAAATAAACCTCTATTTGATGAAAAAATGCGAATAGAAGGCCCTTTATATCATGTTATTCCTAATACTTGGCCATTAGCTGTAGGTGTAGGTACAACAGGCACTGTATTAAGGTGGTTTAGGGATGAATTTTGTAATGAGGAAATTTATTTAGCTAGAAAGCTAGGTATTGACCCATATAAGATTATTGATGAAGAAGCTAGTAAAATACCTGTTGGATCAGATGGATTACTAGTCATACCCTTGTTTAGTGGAGAACGAACACCATTGTTTAATCCTAATGCAAGGGGAGTATTTTTTGGATTTTCTTTATTACATACTAAAGAACATGTAGCTAGAGCGATTTTAGAGGGAGTTGGTTATTGCCTACGTTTGCAAATGGAAATTCTTGAAGATTTAGGTTTTAAAATACATGAAATGAGAGCTATCGGAGGAGCTGTTAGAAGCCAACTATGGATGCAAATACAAGCAGATATATTGAATAAGGATATTCTCTTAGTTAATCATGAGGAGGGAGGAGTATTAGGTGCAGCTATACTTGCAGGAACTGGTGTAGGAATTTTTAAAGACCCTATTAATGCTATAGAAAACATAGTGAAAGTTACGAAAAGAATAAAACCAAGACATGAAGTACATGAAAAGTATATAAAACTCTATAATGTCTATCGAAAGCTATACTATGGAATGCATAAGTACTACGATTTACTTGCTAAAAATTCTAGTAATATATAAAAAATATTCAAAGTTAATTTAATGTATCATCTTTTAAGTGCTCCACCAATCATTAGTCTTCGAACTATATATTTTTAAGCTAAAAAGTAATTAAAATAGGTGATAGTTTAGCAAGATTTAAATTTTATGGTAAAGAAGAGAAGATATATTATTTTGGCTTTTTTATCTATACGAATAATTCCCTTGCAATTATTTTAATACAATTTTTCATCATCTTTAAAAATCTTATAATATTGTATGCTGCAGGAAATATGATTAAAAGAAGCAAAATAGCAGATGCCATACTTATGGTCAAACTATTTGATAAATATGAAAAAATTAAAGAGAAAATATAGTAAAAAAGAATCTATAGCGATAATGTATATTGGTATAATTTAGTTTAATAGATTGTTAAAACTAAAACATCATATCTATAATAATGATGAATGAAAGAGTTTTTATAGAATGAATCAATATATTATAAATTTTTAGATTGTCATTTTTCCATATTTTAATACGATATTTACTAATGCTTTTATGTTTTCTATTGGAGTATCTGGTTGAATATCATGCGTAGGACCGATTATTAAGCTTCCACCATAAGACCTAACTGTCGTAATTATTCGCTTAATATTTTTACAAACTTCTAATGTAGTTGCAAAAGGAAGATGTTTTTGAATATCTATCATTCCAACAAAACAAATTTTATCCGCATACTTTTCACTTAAGTAATTAATATTCATTCCAGCACTTTCTTGAATTGGGTGTATTCCATCTATATTCATATTTATAAGTTCATCAAAAATGAGGTTAATATTTCCATCACTATGATATATTACAGGTAACCCTCTTTTCTTTGACTCATCTATAAGTCTTTTTAAATAGGGTTTAATAAATTCTGCCCAAGTTTCAGGAGGTAATATTAATGATGTTTGATATCCAACATCATCTCCTATCATAATAGCATCCACGTCATTATCAATAAGAAATTTTTCAATTTCTATAAAAACATTGGTAACTATACTGAGAATCTTATTAGCAAGAATCGGATTTCTCCGAAAATCAACTAATAAATTTTTAAATCCTCGTACATGCCAAGCAGCTTCAAATGGTCCAGGTATTACTCCAATTAATGCAAAATTGTTTTTAGCCATTTGTATAAACTTAATAACATTATCAAACCTTCTTTCATTTAATGGATCGGGAGGCGTATATTCATCTAGATCCTCGACAGAATTTATAGCTGGTTCTAAATTCCATATTAATCCTCCACGCCTCATTCTTCTTACCCCCCACTCATCAATAAATGTTCCATCCTCTAAATGTTTGATGATTATTCCATCTTCATAAGGAGGGATGTTAGGCCATAAAGTTAATACATCTTGATTAAGTGCGTGATAAAGTAATATTACATCATTTACATTTTCTTTACTTCCTAACTTCCCATAATATTCACTAAGTAACTCACTAAAAACTTCTGATGTAAATCTTAAATATAACGGTATTCTGTCAACATCCTCTAAAAAGAGTGCTGCTAAAACTCTTTCTTTTGCATCCATTTTAATCGTTATTAAACTTCCATTACTTTTCCTTCTTTAGCTGAGTTAATTATAGCAGAAATTACTTTACATACGATTAAACCATCTTCACCACTTGGAATAGGGGGCCAATCATTTATTATACATTCTATAAAGTAATTTATACTTTCTACCGCAAAACCTACAGGTTTATCGTAAAGTGAGTAACAACACAAAACATCAGGAAAACTATACTTTTTCTCCGTGACTTTCTCTATACAGCGATTATGTGAAGTATCAATGTATATGGCCCCTCGGCTTCCAATAATATTAACTTTAAAATCAAAAATATTAGGAGAACTATTTGGAATTATCCATGAATTTTCGAATATAGCCTTTACGCCACTTTTAAAATGTAATATGGCTAAGTATACATCAGGTGTATTTATACCTTTATTTACTAACACTTCTGATCTTGAAACCGCATATACTTTTGTAATCTCATCATTTAAAATCCATCGTAACGTATCAATAGCATGAGAACCTATAAACCATATTACAGCTGATTTTTCTGACCATTTAATCATTTCAGTTGGAACGTAAATAGTATCATTTAGTCTAACATATGCATAAATAGGGTTGCCTATCTCTTCTTTACTAATTATTTCTTTTGCTACTACAAAAGGTGGATTCCATCTATTATGAAAATCAACCATTAACTTCACATTTGCTTTTTTACATACTTCAACTATTTCTTTTGCATCTTCGATTGAAGTTGCTAATGGCTTTTCTATAAGGATGTGCTTTCCTGCCTTAGCAGCAGCTATCGCTGGTTCACGATGTAAAAAATCAGGCGTAGCTATCGAAACAGCATTAATATTTTCATCTTCAAGAAGAATATTATAATCAGTTGTATAAGTTTTTATATTATATTTTTCGGCTATTTCTTTAACTCTTTTTTCATTTGCATCTGCTATTCCTCTTAATTCGACCATAGGATGTTTTGCATAAACTTTAACATGAATTTCTCCCCAAGTTCCGACACCTATTACACCAACACCTATCTTTTTCTTCATATCATACCCCCCTCTATCCTTTAACTACACCAAATGTTAACCCTCTAATTAAATATTTTCTTATACTTAAACCGAAAAATATTACAGGAAGGCTTGCAAGAATAGCTGCACTACACATTTGTCCCCACCTTATTTCCGAGAAGCCTATAAAGTTATACATTAATACTGATAAAGTTCTTGTCTCAACACCTGTTAGAATTAATACAAATAGAAATTCATTCCAACTAAATATGAAGCAAAGCGCCATAGTTGCCATAATTCCAGTAAGAGATAAAGGAAGTGTAATTTTAAGGATAGAAATAAAATGTGAACATCCATCAATTAAAGAAGCTTCCTCAATTTCTATTGGTATGCTTCTTATAAATTCTTTTAATAACCATATGGCTAGGGGTAAATTAATTGCTGTATGTAATAGTATTACACCTAAATAAGAATTATAAAGGCCTAACTCTTTAAATAAAAAGAAAATTGGTATAGCAACTGCTACAGCTGGTGTAAATCGGCATGATAAAATCCAAAAAGCTATATCATCTTTATGTTTTATATTAAATCTAGCTAAAGCGTATGCAGCAGGAAAGCTAAGGGTCAATACCAATATTGTAGAAGTTAACGCTATAAAAATACTATTAAAATAATATAAGACGAAATCAGCACTTCCAAGAACATCAATATAATTTTTGAGTGTAGGTTCAAATAACCATTTTGGAGGCATACTAAAAATTTCTATGTGAGGTTTAAAGGATGTAGTAAGTATCCAATAAAATGGAAGGAGAAATAATGAAATGATAAAAACAAGTAAAAAATAGAAGAACACATTACCAATTCTCTTTTTAAATTTTTCCTTCATTTATTAAGCCTCTCCTCTTATTATTTTAACTAACATTGTTACTAATATTATATTTATAAAAACCATTATTAAAGCTAAAGCAGCTCCAGTACCAAAATGAAAATAATTAAAACTTGTCAAAAAAGCATAAACATTTAGAGTTTGTGTAGCATATCCTGGCCCCCCTCTTGTAGTTATAAATATATTCTCAAATGCTTTAAATGCATCTACAATTCTAAATATTAATGTTAAAAATATTAATCTTTTAAGTAATGGAAATGTAATGTACTTAAATAATTGTAGTTTAGATGCTCCATCTATTGTTGCAGCTTCAAGAATTTCTAATGGAAGATACTGAAGTCCTGATAGAATTATTAATGTAACGAAAGGAGTCCATTGCCAAACATCAATCAATACTACCGCAGGCAAAGCAAGTTTTGGATCTGCTAACCATGTAAAGCCTCTAATATTTATAAAACTTAAGAAATAATTAATTAGACCAAGTGTAGGATCATATAACATCCTAAAAGTAAGTGCTACAACAACTGGAGGCAATATCATAGGCAACATTATAATACAGAGAACTATGTTCTTTCCTTTAAATTCTCGATTTAAAAGGAGAGCTAAACCAAGTCCAAGAGGAATTTCTAAACCTACTGCTAATAGTACATAATAAAATGTATTCTGTAAACATACCCTAAAAATCGTATCTCGAAAAAATAAAAAAGCATAATTTTCTAAACCAATAAATTTTACAAAATTGATGCTATATTCAGTAAAACTCATATACCAAATATAAATTGTGGGATATATCGTAAAAAATAATAAATAAATTATTGCAGGCATTATATAGAAATATGACTTATTTTTTAAGAAGATTTTCATTCTTTTTTTACCTTCCCAAAAAAAAAGGAGGGGAAAATTTTATCCATAATAGCCAGCTTTTTTCATAACTTCATAGATTCGTGCGCAAGCTTCATTAAAAGCATCTTCAGGAGTTTTCTCACCTGCAATAACAGACTCTAACGCTGCTCCTGCTATATCACCTATTTCAGGCCATTCAGGTATCCTCACTCTACAATCTGGATCTGCATACTTAACATTTTCCATTAGTGCTGATTGCCATTCTTTAAGCCAAGGAAAGTACTTCTGCCATCTTACATCATTATTTACAGATAATCTACTAACATACATTGCAGGCCCGCCTATCTTCATTTGGACTTCCTTACTTGTTAACCATTGTATAAACAACCATGCAGCTTCTTTTTTCTTAGAAAAGGAATTTATTCCTACGTACCATGAGTATGGATCCATGCATATGCCAGCAGGTCCAGCTGGTTGGGCAGCATATCCCCACTGCCCAGCAGTTTTTGATTTACTAGGGTCTTCAATTGAAATACCAAAAGCTGGGGTGTCAATAACAATTGCAACTTTACCTTCTTGCATTAATGCTAAAATTTTACTCCACTCATATGTTGAAACTCCAGGCGGTCCATATTTGCGTAATATATCTGCATAAAACTTTACAGCATTTAAAGCCTCTGTACTATTAAGTAAAGGTCTCCATTTTTCATCAAACCATTTACCTCCGAAAGATTTAAGAAAACAGGACCATATGAAAATATTTAGCCCACTACCTCTAACGCCTCGCATTGCAATTCCGTAAACACCATCTTCTGGATGATGACATTTAGCAGCATACTTTACAAGTTCATCCATTGTTTTAGGAGGACGATTAGGATCTAAACCATATTTTTTGAAATACTCTTTATTCCAAAATAATAATGTTCCAGAAAGATGAAGCGGTATACCATATACTACTCCTTTATATGATCCCATATCTCTAAACCCTTTAGGAAAGTCATCTGGCCATCCATACCATTCTAAATCAGTTAGCTTAGTATTATAAAGATACTTGCTGAGATCTTCAAGACCTCCTGCCTCTACAAATTTTGAAATAAACATAGGATCTATTAGTAGTGCATCGTAAAGGCCAGTCTTACCAACTATATCTAGGGTAGTTTTTGTACGTAATTCTTCTTCTTCAACTAATTCGTATGTAACTTTAATGCCCGTTAATTTTTCAAATATAGGAACTAATTTGCCAATAGCTTCTTGATTTGGTTCTCGATTGCCAATAAAAGTAATAGATGTCCCTTCGTATTGTCTCCAATTAATTTTTGCCGATTTTAAAGAAGTTAACATTTCTTCTTCTGTTGGATAAGGACCAATAACTAGTGGAGTTGCTGTTACTGTTTTTTCAATAGTTTTCTCAATTGTTTTTGTTTCTGTTTTTATTACTGTTTCAGTTTTTACTTCTGCTGGTGCTGTTGGTTTTATAAAATATCCTGCAACAACACCTATTATTAAAGCAACAATAACAGCAACAACTAACGAGGTAGATATTCCTTTAGGTTTAGCTTCACTCATTTTTTTCACCTTTTTCGTAAGAATAAAAAATGAATAAGGAATATTTAAACTTTTCGTTTATTAGGGTGGCTCTGTCAAGTTAAGTTTAAGTAATATCATATTTATAAGTTTTTTATTTTTTCTTTTTTATGTTTTTTAAAAGAGAAAGAACTCCTATGGAAATTGTTTTATATGGAATTTATACTTATTCTAGATCTAATTCTTTTAGATTATCTTCTGAAATATTAAAGCCATTAATGAGAATAGAAGTCATGAATCTATTAGAAGTTGGTATTATAGATTTAATAAATATTTATAAAATAATAAATCCAAGTATTAAATCAAGAATTGCATTAATAGATGAAATTTTCTCAAATAGGAGAGATAAGATTTTTTTCAATTGCTAATTTTTTTCTCACAAAGCTTTTTAGGTTTCCTCTTCGAGACTTTCTATAAGATTATTGAACCTTTTGAGCTAAGTCTCTTTACTCAGCTCTTGGCTAACAGTCCACTAAGATTTTTAGAGTATCTCAGATTAGCTAAACCTTAGTTTTGACATTCTTAGTCAAAACTACAGGCTTTTATGCTAACTCTGCCAAAAATTAAATATTTTCCAGATTTTCTTTTAAAAATCTTTACTTAATAGGATATTTTCCATATTTTTTACTAGATATAATCATTGCATCAATATTATTTAGTGGAGTACCTTCATTAATTCCTTCACCAGTACCCAAGATATACCCTCCACCAGGGCCAGCTATTTTAATAAGTCTCTTGCACTCTTCTTCAACATCTTTTGGTGTTCCTTTTAAAAGAAGCTTTAGTGGATGAACATTCCCCATAAGACAAATTTTCCCACCTATTTTCTTTTTAATATGGGCAATATCAACGTCTGAACCAAAATAAAAAACTTTTGCACTAGTATCTGGAATCATCTCTAGTATGTGAGTGCTGTTAGAACCGCAATGGTATATCCCAATACACCTATCAGGGAGAGCTTTAAAAACTTTCCTATCATAGGGAAATACAAATTCTTTATAGAATTCTGGACGTATAAATCCCACAGTATCTTCAGAAATAAAAACTTTCTTTAGTCCACCTAGGGTTTCATCTTGAGTTTTTATCCAGGCTATACAAACTTCTGCTGTTATATCTAATAATTCATGAATCCAATCTGGGTTAAAATAAAAATCTTTTAATAATTCTGTAATCCCCCTTAAGTAACTAGCCATATCAAGTGGACCTAAGGCTTCTGCAGTATTTATTGGATATTTATCTCCTACTTTATCCCTTATATACCTGTAGTGCTCTAAAACCATGGGGCCTAAACCATCTTTATTAAAATCCGGTATTTGAAGCTTTTTAATATCTTGTACATCTTTTATTATTGGCATTGGCATAGGAACGCCTTTTTCAGGCCATTCAACTTTACACCCCAACGCTGAAGGTTCAACAAGACTACCACTACGCGGGCGTAATCCTGGAAAAACAATAAGAGTAGGAAATTTTTGGAGAACCTTCAAGTTAGAATCTAATATGAGCTTTGAGTCACGATACCAAGTAGATGGTGGTACTCCTATAATATAAGCAAGGAAAGTACCCTGAAAATGAGGAGTTGCGGGTACGTATTCTGGCTCCTCTAAGTTTACTGCATCAATAAACATCTTTTCAAGAAACAAATAATCTTCCATTTTCATTTTTTAAATTAGTTTTCATTAGCAATTTATAAACTTTTATTTAGAGAAATGTATCCAATTATTATTTATTGCTAAAAAATAAAAATGAACAGAAAAATCACGTAATTTACTTTAATTATAAAACAACCTATATCATTTTACGTTAAATATTTGCTAATTGACATTAAAAAAAGGGTCAAGGTATTATAGCTATTTTTTCTGCCTCTTTACTTGTTGTTAGTATGTCGAATGCTTTTTGAATTTCATCTAATTTCATATGATGTGTGATAATAGACTTAAGGTCGACGGCTCTTGAAGTTATTAGCTTCCAAGCCTTATGAACACAATAAGGATTTGTATGATTGGTTCCAACTATAGTTAATTGTCTGTAATGAATCATGTTTTGATCTAATATTAGCTTGGTACCAGGTTTTGCTCCTGCATAAAAGTTAACCGTACCCATTTTTTTGACCATTCTTACAGCTAGTTCGTCCGTTTCTCCAAAACCTGCGGTTTCAATAATAACGTCTGGACCTAACCCATCAGTAAGGTCTTTCACTCTCTCTTCAACATTCTCTTTAGCGGCGTTAATTGTATAAAGTTTACCAAGACGTTTAGAATGTATCTTTTTAGCAATCTCAAGCCTGTAATCTACAGTATCTATCATAATATGTGTGGTTGCTCCGAGAAGCCCGGTTACTTGCATATGGTAAAGTCCCTGAGGACCACATCCAATAATCGCAACAGTATCTCCAAGTTTTATATTACTTATCAAGCTCCCATTAACCGCACATGATAATGGTTCTAATTGACATGCTTCCTCATATTCTATATCATCTGGTATTTCAAACATATTTATCCTTGCTACATGTGCTGGAACTAAATAATATTCCTGATATCCTCCCCAATACCTTAATGGATTACTTTTTATCATCTTCATAAACTTTTCCTGATTAAGGCATGCCTGATATTCATGAGCAATACATTTCTCACATTCCATACAAGGGGCGGTATTATGCGCTACAACTCTTTGACCTACTTTCCATTTATCAACTCCGGGTCCTACAGCAGCTACAGTTCCAGCTACTTCTCCATGTCCAAATAGCCGAGGAAAAACGTCATCGACGTACCCTCTAAGATATGCTTTTACATCTGTTCCACAGGTTGTTGCTACTTCTACTTTAATCAAAACTTCTCCCATTTTTGGCTCCGGTACATCAACCATCTCAAGACCTATTTTACCTATACCATATATTAAGGTTGCTCGCATCTTTTTTCTCAACATAAACACTTCACAACCAAAAGGAAGTAGAAAGCAATTTATAAACTTTTATTTAGAGAAATGTATCCAATTATTATTTATTGCTAAAAAATAAGCTTAAGAGATGTGTAAAATAATTTGTATTCTCATATGTAAACTATTCTATTCCCATCTTATTTTCTATATTTAATCCATTTTCTAGTAGCTTTTAATAATTCCTTTTTAGATTTAAAAGATCTATTGCTTAAAACTTCTCTATTATACAAACTGAATTCATCTTCAATTCTATTAAGCTTAGGCATATTAAAAGGTAAGAAGACAAGCTTAATTTTCTTGCTTAAATTTTTCCTTGTGTATTTAGAGGTATAGCTCCTATGATTGTCAAGAATTAAATAAATTTTATCTTTAAACTTCTTAGCAATCTTATTCATAAAATCAACAAATTTTTTGCTTCTTTTTTCTTCATAAAAGCTAAAATAACGTAAATTTTCATGAGGATTGTAAATTCCAAATAAATAGAAAAATTTTTTAACTTTCTGATTAAGAGGTACTATCTCTTTCTTCATTCTCCATTTATAACCATTATAAAGCTTTAATGCTATTCTTTTTTCATCTTGAAATAAAACTATACAATTTGGTTTCTTTAATAATCTTTTTATTCTAAGCATTTTTGCTTCATGACTTGATCTTTTGAAATTATTTCTTGCTTTGATTTTAAAAATTTAAAACCATGCTTTAAAAGAAGTTGTCTTATTCTAGTATGGCTTATATCTATACCTTTATTTTTCAAATAAGCTTCAAGCTTTCTCAAACTCCATGTAGAGAAAGGTAAATTAAGTTCATAAGGAGGTTTTTTTAATAATTTTTAATATTTGATTAATAGTTTTCTTATTAAATTTAGGTTTTCTACCTGTTCTTTTCTTTTCTAATATTCCTTCTATTCCATATTCATTAAATCTATGAATCCATTTTCTCACATTTTTAACATGCATGTTTATTGCTTTTTCAATTTGAGGTGGAGTATATCCTTCATAGCTTAGAATTATTATCTTTGCTCTATAACCAATTTTTTTATCTTCATATAAGAATAGAATTCCAAAAATATCTATGCTAAACTATTGGAAAATAAAAAAATGGAGATATTTATAGATGATATAGATTATGATTATTTTATTTATGGATTCTATAAATTAAAATTCAGAAGTAGAATTTTGTAAAGGATATTTGCCTATGATAAAGAAAGGTATAACAAATCCAAGAAGTTAGAGCAAAAATAAGAGATAAAATATATGATGAATCTTTATATGCATATAGAAATGTTGAAGAAGAATCATTTTAAAAAAAGAGTAATATTAAGGATTATAGTTTATTGCTTAAAGATTATTGTAAGATGGATTTATGAATAATTGGACAACCTTTTTTGAGTAGACTAAATTCATTTTCAATCTCATTTAGTTTAAAAATCATTATTTTAGCTTTATAACTGATTTTCATATGATTGTCACAACCGGAGCCGCCCAACCAATCCTGCATGCATCATCTCTCTTAAACAGTTTTGGGTTATGGGGAAGATGGACAGACTTTCTCTTTACTTTCCCACTTTCTTCTAGTTTTTTTAAGCAGGTTTAATAGATTCGATTGTCAAGCCTGCGCAACTCAAACTTTTCAAGTCGATTTATTAGGTCAAAAAACGGAGCAGTGGTTTTTGCTTAGAATAAAGCTTGGCTTAGTAGCTTAGAATTGCCAAAGATCCACTGCTTCTCAAAGTTTTTATGGGAAAATAGATTTGAGTGTAAATAAAAAAAAGTTTTTGTTTTTATCCTGCTGTTGCAATCATCTTATATGTTGTCATCTCTTTGGGAATCTCTGCAAAGTTGCGGCTGTATAGAGATCTTTAACGCTTTGGAATAATCGTATATGTCCTGATATTCAATTAATTTGCCATCTTTATATGAAATAGGAATATCCAAACTCTCAAATGCCTAGGAAAAAGTTTCTTAATGAAAGACGTTGATATTTTTCTTGCATGATTTTGAGTATAGTTTCATCTGTCTCTATCATTCCTTTTGAAATTTCTCCTACATTTTTGATTGTTTCTTCAGGAGTTTCCCCTATTATTCCATTAGTTGGCGGTATTTTAACTCCATTCACCGCTAATAATGCACTCTCCACAATGGCTCCTGCTGCCGTGGAGAGTTTTATTGCGCATCCTACTTTTGCTCCATCACAAATCATCCCAGTTATGTTAGCTGCCATGTTATTGATCGCATCCCCTACAGTTTTTATATCTTGAGTTAGATAGTATGCTACTCCCGCAGCTGCTCCAATTCCGGCTTTCCCACCACATCCACAGAAAGCCGTTAAAATGCCTGAATAGTAAGTGCAATACGCTGTGAGTAAGTGTGATAAACCAACAGCCTCACTTAACTTTTTCTTATCCTTACCAAATTTTTCAGCAACAGCAAAAATTGGAAGAGTAGCAATTAAGCCCTGGTTTCCCGAGCCGCTACTACTCATAACACTAATACTACATCCGGACATCCTAGCGTCAACGGCTGCAGCTGTCCTTATTTTCGCTAATGTTACTGCATTATCAGTTAGCTTTCCTTCTCTCATCATTCTGTAAAGCGTATATCCTATACCAGCTCCCAATTTTTCCTTCATCCCTGCTTCACTTGCCTTTACATTCATTTCTACCCCTTCTAGAAGGAAATTTCTGTCTTCTGAAGAAAATTTTTCAATAATACTAACAATCTCCTCAATTTTCATCTTCGCTAATTCTTCTAAATCTTTATCAACATATAGGGTAACTCCCTTTTCTTTCCTATATAGAACTCTATTATTCGCTTCTATATAAGTCACATTAGTATGATAATGTTGAATTCGTGCTAACCCGTAACCAGTATTCGTTGTGACTTTAGCAAGAATATCAATATCAGCTTCCTTCCCGCTTCTTAGCTCAATCTTTACTTTTTTCTCGCATAACAATTTTTTAGCTAGTTCGAGTTTTTCTTTGCTAGTATCTCGGAATAACTCTAATTCTAGATCAGGATTACAAAACACACCCAATGCTACAGCCACATAGATCCCATATAAACCTCCCGTTCCTGGAATTCCACATGCCAAACTATTTTTATAGATATTTCTATCGACAGATACGATGATTTCCTTAATTGATCCTTGAGGAATCCTCTTTCTATATTCTGTAACATCTCCTAACCAACAAGGAACTTTTCCCCTGATAGCATTGTAAGCTATCGATGTAGCTAATCCAACAGCTACGGGATCTGTGCAACCGAACGAAGGTTTTACATACCGACGTAAAAGCTTCGAGACATTCATAAGTCTCATCTCTTGCTTAAACTCCTTTCTCTGCTTTAAAAAGCTTTATAAAGCTTTTATGTAAATTTACCTTTAATGAGCATGTCTAAAAAAATTATTATAAAAATATAGTTCTTATATAAATTCTTACTCCTATTCTTGTTATTGTAGTAGATATTAAGATTGTTTTTATCCTAATCTCCTAACCAATTAGTTAATGATCCAAATACAGATTCTCCTAATCTTTCTACATACATTATTTTTAGCTTCAGACTTTAATTATTTGAAATAAATCTTATTAAAAAATAAAAATTTTGATTTTTAAGAAAACTTTTTCAAAAAGTTTAAAGAAAAAACAAAATATAACCATAAAGATAGATTACTACTATATTATTCCTGCAATTTTCAAGAGAATTGGAATTATTGATGCACCCCATACCGTAATAATTACACCAATAGTCCATTTAAAGTTGCTCCATATATCGTTTCTCAATCGATTTATTTCACTTCTTAATTGATTAATTTCATTTCTAAATTCACTTCTTAACTCATTTATATCTCTTTTTGTTGCTACTTCTGCAATCACAGCATTTATTAATACCAATCTTATATCTGGTTCTGTTATGAATAATTCAGCAAATTTCTTTCTTAATCTTATATCTTTTTCAAATTCTTCAATTACTTTCTCAGCTATAGACATTAATAACAATTTATTAAAGCAAGTATATAAATATTTGATGGAATTTATCTCTAAACTCTAATTCTTCCTCTAACGCTTAAGATTTCTTATTTAAGATTTTGCTCGTCTAGCATCCATTAAATGCTCATATCATTGCGTATTTTATGCTTGAAAGAAAGTTTTGAGTTGGACTTCTACATTCTCTTTCTAGGCTTTAATCTTTTTTCATTTTTGAAGCTTAAAAAGATCGTTTAGAAATAAAAAAATATAATTAAAAATTAAATTTTTAATTAAATAGTTTAGAGATGAATTCTTTAATAAAATTTTAAACATTATTCATTTTACTTTTTTATATTCATTTAAATATTTTTCAAATACTCCAATTTTCTTTAAATACAATCCATATTTAACTAATCCATTCATTGCTTGAACTGCTTCTTCTGGAGAAGAATAAGATGGAATACCATATTTATCGAATTTTTGTCTTATGTATAAAGCCATTTCTGTTTCTCCTATATCACATGCGACTATTGGCTTAAGATATTTTTTAGAAATATTTGCTATTCTATCTATAAAATCATCTCCAAGAGCAGGAGTATGATGTAATCCAATAATTATTATTCCATTTATTTCCGGATCTTCAAGAAGAATTTTTGTGCAATTTTCATACATTTCAGAAGTTACAGAGCCTGTTAAATCTATTGGATTAGAAATTGTTGCAAAATCAGGTATTATTTTATCTTTTTTTAATTCATTAAGTTTATTAATAGTTTCTTCTGAAAATTTTTTAACATTCATTCCTCTTATTTCACATTCATCCGAAGCCATAACTCCTGGCCCACCTGCATCAGTAATTATTCCAATATTCTTCCCTTCTGCAGGAGGTTGCAAAACTAATGCTTTAGCTAT
>Ga0080004_1114189_pt1 | contig 21405 bp, 24 predicted proteins | sample WasSprMetagenome_FD_69207 | JGI IMG/M metagenome (GOLD analysis project Ga0080004, IMG submission 69207) | Sulfidic aquatic microbial communities from Washburn Spring, Yellowstone National Park, USA - WS (SPADES assembly) (version 2) | ecosystem: Environmental > Aquatic > Thermal springs > Hot...
ATAGGAAAAGATTTGAGGGCGGACATCGAAGAATGTGCGGGAGGCAGTGGCGGAAAGGAGGAGGATGAGAATGGGAAGAAGTGCCACTTCATCTAAACAGATAAAAGCCAAAATGAGAAAAGCGAGGGCGATAATCACTCCCTTGAAAATGAGAAGCAGATTTGGGTCTATTTTATGTATCTCATAGAAGATGACATCCGCTAGCCACTCATGAACGACCCATTTCTCTCCCTGAGCAGTGTAAGAGAAAATATCCTGATGAGGGATTCCTTGTTTAACAATTACCTCGCCGGTTTTAACCTGCCAGAATGTGTCAACGCCGGGAATTACCGTAAAGGAAAGGAGGAAAAAGAGGATGAAGAGGAGGGCGAAAAGGATGAGCCTCATAAGAGGTTCAGTGGATAGCGCTTACCATTTTGAAGAGGGGAAGGTAGACAGAAAGAGCTACGAAGACAACGACGCCGGCAAGGAAGATTATCATAGCTGGCTCCAAAATGGATAAAAGGGCTTTTATTGACCTATCTACTTCTTCATCATAGAAGGTTGCGATTTCTTCCACCATTTCGGGCAGATTTCCCGCTTCCTCGCCAGTATCAACCATCTGCACAACCATAGAGGGGAAGATTTCGTAGTTAGCCATAGGCGTGGACAGCTTGTAGCCATCCCGGATGCTTTCCCTCAAAGCGCTAACAGCGGCAGCGAAAACGCTGTTTCCCACAACATCTCTCACTATTTCCAATGCCCTGAGCATAGGGACGCCGGCGCTGAGGAGAGTGGAAAAAGTGCGGGCGAAGCGGGAAAGAGCCATCTTATGAGACAATTGTCCAAATATCGGAATCTTCAATTTCAAGAGGTCTATCTGATACCTGCCCGTGGGTATTCTCCGATAGATGAGATAGAAAAGATAGATAGCAAAAAGCACAAGAGGGATGGTGAACCACCAATGAAGAAGCCAGTCCGTGAAACTCATTGCTATACGAGTAATAGTGGGTAGCTCGGCACCCATCTCGGAGAATATGTTCTTAAAAGTGGGCATAACGAAGAAAAAAAGCACGATTAAAACAGCGAGAGCCACGGTTAAAACCAAAGCGGGATACCACATAGACCCCTTAATTCTTCCCTTCATCGTCATCTCGTAGTCTATGAAGCTGGCTATCCTGCTCAAGACTTCCTCCATATTTCCCGTTGCCTCTGCCACCCTTACCATACTCACATATAGAGGGGAGAAGACCTTTGGATGTCTCGCCATAGCATCCGCAAGGCTCATTCCACCCATAACATCGTTTCTTATTTGTTGAATTATATCCTTAAGAACGGGGTTAACGGTTTGGTCTCGGAGGGAATCCAAGCTACGGATGATGGGGACGCCCGCATGGAGAAGAGTGGCAAATTGACGGGTGAAAACGAGCAAATCCCTTTCCTTTACCTTTCCTAATAATAACCTTCTCCTTCTACCCCTTTCTGCTCTCCTTTCCTCTCCTATATAAATTACCCTGCGATTTTCCTGGGCAAGCCTTTCCACAACCTGCCTTTCGGTCTCTGCCCGAATGGTTCCCCTTACGATATTTCCATTTTCATCTATCGCCTCGTAGCGGAAAATGGGCATATCTAATACCTCCTTCTTTCCAGCAATCTCTCCAAATTCGCAGGGTCTATAGCATAAGCCCGAGCTTGGTCCAAGGTGATGTATCCCTCCCTATAGAGCTCGGCAAGCGCCATATCCAATGTCTTCATCCCATATCCTACGCTTGTTTCCATAACCCCATATATCTGATAAGTTTTCCCTTCCCTAATCAGATTCCTTATTGCGGTCGTAGCTATCATTACCTCAACCGCAACTATCCTCCCACCCCCTATTTTCCGCAATAGCCTCTGAGAGAATATCGCCTCAATGCTCTCCGCCAACTGGCTTCGCACCTGGTCCTGTTGATGGGGAGGGAATATGTCTATAATGCGGTCAATAGCTTGGGGAGCGTTTCTGGTATGTAATGTTGCAAGGACGAGATGCCCCGTCTCGGCTGCGGTGATGGCTATGGATGTTGTTTCCAAATCCCTCATCTCTCCCACCATAATGACATCCGGGTCTTCCCTGAGAGCTGCGCGGAGGGCGGAAGCGAAGGAAGATGTATCTATTCCCACTTCCCTTTGATTAACCATAGAGCGATTGTGCCTATGAAGATATTCAATTGGTTGTTCAATTGTGATTATATGGCAGCTTCTCGTTTGGTTTATATAATCAACCATCGCAGCCAGGGTTGTTGATTTTCCTGAACCGGTTGGACCAGTTACTAAAACGAGTCCAGAGGTCTTCTCCGCGACTTCTTGAATAACGGGAGGAAGCCGCAATTCCTCAAAGGATGGCACCCTATCGGGAATAGCTCGCAGGGCAGCGGCAATCGCTCCCCTCTGCCTGTAGACATTAACCCTGAACCTTCCCACTCCCCTAACTCCATAAGAGAAATCCAATTCCCTTTGGGTTTCAAAAGTCGTTATTTGCTCCTCCGTTAATATGTCGTAAATGAGCCTCTGCGTATCCTGAGGAGTAAGGGTAGTGAACTCAAGAGGTTGGAGAACGCCATCCACCCTTATCATCGGAGGAAGACCAACGGTGAGATGCAAATCGGAAGCCTTCCTCTCCACGGTTAATCTTAGCAAGTCATCTATTATTACTGTTGAGATATCCTGTATCTCTTGGCTTCTTTCTTCATCCTGTATAGACAACTCTTATCAACTCCTCCCAACTGGTTATCCCGAGGAGGACTTTCTCAAAAGCGTCCTCCTTCAAGCTTTTCATTCCCGCTCTCGCGGCAGCTTCCCTTATTATGTGAGCGGGAGCCCTTTTGAGTATCAAATCCCTAATTTCATCATCAACTATCATAAATTCAAATATGCCAGTGCGTCCGATATAACCCGTTTGCCTGCATTTCTCACAGCCTTTCCCTCTATAAAAAGTATAGGTTCTTTCCTCATATGCGCCAACATCTATGCTCCGCAAAACTTCCCCAGGAACCTCGTAGGCTTCCTTACAGTGGGGACAAATTATCCGCACCAACCTCTGAGCCAAAACTCCTATAACGGTTGAGGCTATGAGAAACGGCTCTATTCCCATATCTATAAGGCGAGTTACAGCGCTTGGCGCATCATTCGTGTGGAGAGTGGAGAGAACGAGATGACCGGTTAATGCGGCCTCTGTAGCTAAAAGAGCGGTTTCCCTATCTCTTATCTCGCCAACCATTATGATATCGGGGTCTTGGCGAAGAATGGAACGCAATCCCTCGGAAAATGTGAAGCCAGCCTTATAGTTAACCTGCGCCTGTGTAATTCCCGGAAGCTCATATTCAACTGGGTCCTCCAAAGTTATGATGTTCTGCTCTCCCGTGTTGAGGCGGTTGAGGACGGAATAAAGGGTCGTGGATTTACCTGAGCCAGTCGGACCAGTTACCAATATAATCCCCCAGGGTTGGCGGATGATATTCTCAAATCTCTCCAAAGTCTGGGGAAGCATACCCAATTTATCTATCCCTTTCAAGATGCTCGCCTTATCAAGGATTCGCATCACGATTTTCTCCCCGTATATGGAGGGATAGGAGGAAACACGGAAATCGTATGTCCTTCCCTCAAATGCGAGGGAAAATCTTCCATCTTGAGGCAATCTCTTCTCAGCGATGTCCATTCCGGAGATGATTTTGAAGCGAGAGACAAGGGAGGGTTGAATCTCCTTTGGAAGGGATAAAGCCTCTCGGAGGACACCATCAATCCTAAATCTAACCCTCACTCTATCTGCTTGAGGTTCTATATGGATATCGCTTGCTCTCTCCCCTATCGCTTGGGTGATGATTAGATTGGCTAATCCAACAACCGGCGCCTCCTCCGCCATCTGTTGGAGCCTTTCAGGATTCACTTCTTCTATCTCAGGGGAGACGCCCCTATCCATCCCCATAGACTTCGCGGTAGCAAGGGCTCTTTCCACTGTCTCCTTCACAGGGAAAGTAGGAGGATAAAATTCCTTTAAGAAATGCTCAATTTCCTCCCCCACAGCCATCACTGGCTCTATATCCAGTCCCGTTATCAACCTCATTTGGTCTATGGCGAAGATATCAAGAGGATTTTTCATCGCCACTAATAACTTTCCATCCCCTTCTAAGCGGAAGGGGATGGCGGTCAATCTAAAGGCAAAGTCTCTTGGCAAGAGGCGGACTATATCTTCTTGAGGAGGTGATTGATATAGGTCCACAAATGGCACGCCCCATTGTTTTGCGAGAAGCCGAGCTTTCTGTTTCTCCGTTATATAGCCCGAGCTAACAAGATAGTCGGGAAAAGGGAGGACATTTTTCGTCTTATGATATTCTTCCAAAATCTCCTCCAACTTTTCCTCGTTTATTAGACCTTCCTCAATTAATAATTCCTCAAAGCTTTTCCTGTTCATTTATTAACTATTATAATACATCCCCTTTCCCTGTCAATAAAAAGAATGGGCATCAGGAACCCACTTTCTCCTGTCATTGCGAGGCTTTCCCTAAGGAAAGCCGTGGCAATCTCGATTTGAGATTGCTTCGTTGCCTCGCTCCTCGCAATGTCCTTATTCAATCACCGAAGCGGTTATGAATATGAGCAACTCGCTATGCGTCTTCGTCTTGCTCCTCCAGCGGAAGAGATTGCCGAAGAATGGTAGGTCGGCGAGGAGAGGAACTTTCCTAATTTGTTCCAAATCCTTCTCCTGCAAAAGCCCTCCCAACACTATGCTCTCCCCACTCTTCAGCCTCAACACCGTCTCCGCCTGACGAGTGGCGATTTGGGGAAGATTCTCCGGTCCGGTCATACCCACGAGATAGCTGATTTCCGGTCTAACATAGAGCGTTATGGAGTTATCCTCCGCTATCTTCGCGTTAAGCCTCAATATGACGCCAACCTGCTCCTCCGCAATCTCATAGATGGGCATTCCCAAGGGCGTGATTCCAGTCCTCTTGGTATACATAATCCTCTCTCCCACCAATATGTTTGCTCCCCTTCCATCAATCAAAGCCAAGCTGGGATTAGCGAGCTGAATCCCCTTTCCGCTTGATAGTATGGCTTCTATTTGGGAGGCAAATTGCAAGGGACTTCTATCAATTCTTCCTATCTTCATTCCCTCACCGCCGGATTCCGTGAAGGTTTGAGAAATGGGGAAGCCCCATTCTATCCCGATTTGTTTTGCCGCATCCTCGCTTATATCCATTATCCTCGCCTGAATATGGATTTGCTTGGGAGGAATATCCAATCCCTTCAAGGTCTCCTTAGCTTTGTTAACAAAGCTTTCCGGTCCCGTAAGAACAATTTTATCTGGCTTCTGTTGCATCATAGCGGGCGAATAACCCATTCCCATACCAGCTCCATAGCCAACCCCAGCACCGGCAAAACCACCTGCTCCAGCTCCGCCCATCCCGCTAATTCCACCTCCTGCTCCATAACCCCCCATCCCATATCCACCAGCCATACCTGCGAAAGCGGTGAAGGCTTGACTCGGCGCCTTGGCTGCCTTTACCTCGGGATAGAGGTTCTTCAGCATCTCTATAGCATCATCCACATCCAAATAGGAAAGCCTCACTACTTCCGTAACTTCCTTCTCCTTTTCAGGAGGAGCTTGCGCCGTGTCTAAATCGGAGATAACCTTTAAAACCGCTTGGAATTCCCCTTCAGGGAAAGTGGCGACTATAGAGTTCCCAACAGCTTGAAACTTTCCTTCAGGGAAAATTTTCTCCAGTGCTGGCAGGATATCGGAAGGCTTGGCGAATTTGAGGGGAATCGTTAGCGTTGCTGTGGGCGTAGGGGAAATCTTCTCCATCTCCTCGGGAGTAGCAATTATATATCCCGCTTTCTCCTTCTTAAATACGAGATTGTTCAATTTGCAAATCATCTCTATGGCATCTTCCACCTTTATCTTCTCAGCCGTAAGCGTTACCTCCCCTTTTACTCCCGAGGATAAAAAGAAATTTATCCCCGTCTGCATTGTCAATGACTTGAAGACATCCCTTATATCGGTCTTGAGGAAATCTAACGATACTACCGCCTCCTCTGGATTGGAAACATCTTTCACCGAATTGGTAGGAGGTGGGTCATCTTGGGAATATTTCGCCAAGAAAATGGGGGATGAATTGAGCGGTTGTTTTCTTACTCTCTCTTTTTGGTGAGTTTCTCCGACCCTCGTTTCTTCTCCCCTGATGAGAAGCCTCAATTTCTTATTTTCGTTCACCAGCTGATAGGGAACTTTCTTCTCCATCTCAACCACTAACCGTGCAACAGGGGGAGATTCTTTGAATTGGGAAATTCTTATCTCTCTTATTGGATAAAAAAGAGGAGTTATTCTTCTCGTTGCCTCCTTATAAACCGTATCGGGAAAATCAATAACTAATCTATAAGGAGAAAAAAACTCCCGAACTTTATAATCCTTCGGCAGCTCTCCCCAAAGGTTAACGGAGAGAATCCCCCGCGTCTGATTCACTGATAATCCACTGATTAGATTCCCTCCGTAGAGGGGGATGAAGACAAGAGAGAGGAACAGAAGGAGGTATCTCCTCATTTGAGCTTCCCTTCCTTCTCCAATGAAAGACTGCCTTCTAACCCCTCCAAAATGGCTCTTCCAATTTCTACCTTAGCCAGCTTCCATCCGTCAATTTTTTCTCCTTCCCTCACGATTAGGCTTTTATCTCCAATTTTTATAATTGCTAAACTTTTCGGACCAACCACAGTGCCCAAAAGAGCCGCGCTCTTGAGGGCTTCAGCTGAAGTTTCTTGACCTTGAACTTGCCCCTGAACAATCACCGGTGCGGGAAGCTTGGGAGGTTGGGAGGACGAAGAGGGTTTCTCTGGGCTGGTTTTTTTCTCAGAAACCAAGGGGATGAAGGGATTACGAGGTGGGAGGGCAAGGGTCAAGCTTGACATCTTTTGGGGCGAGGTGGATGTAGGGGGAAGTTGGGTTGATTTTGGGCTTGTGGTTGGCGTTGCGCTAACCGCTTCTGCTTTTTTCGCTCCCGCAGGTTTAGGCGAAGGAGTTATCCCTTTCAACATAGTCATTGAGCGATAGATGAACCCGAGGAAAACGATTGCCAAGACGATAAGGAGGATTATCTTCGTTCTATTCTTAATTTCCTCTCACCCGCCAAAACAGCCATATTCAAAGATATAGAAACTCTCAATATGGGTGCTCCTCCCTCCGTTTGTTGGGGGGTTATATCAAGCTTGGAGAGGGAAATAGCCTTGGGGAAACGGCGAAAACCATCAAGGAATTTATTTATGGCGTAATAATTGCCCTCAACTTGAATATTAAAGGAGATGGTTTCATAGGGTTTGGGCTTTGTTGTCTGCTGGGATTTTGCTTCCTCTTTTAAGGCGCCACGCTTTGCGATTTCCTCTGGCGCTTCCTTATTAGGAGGTGGTGGAGTAGGAGCTTGCTGGGGAGATAGGTTTGTTAGCTTTACATTACATTCTTTAGCCCAATTCTCCAGCTCCTGGAGAAATGTCGGAACATAGGCGGAGCTGGGAAGTTCCCATTCAATCCCCTTAAGCTGGGCTCTCATAGAATTTAAAGTCTCCTCCAATTGGGGTATCCTATTATAAACAGCGGAATAATTTTCCAATTCTCCTTTTCTTTTCCTTATCTCACCTTTAAGATTTCCTATAACCTTCTCCTGCCTATATGCGATAAAGATAAGTAGGACAAGCTCAAAAATGAAAACGGAGGTTATTATCTTTAAAATCTTGGCTGTTATCTTGATTGCAGGAAGCTTCATCTTACCTCCCCACCCTCTGATGATGCTTGGAGTCCCAATTGAAATTGAACGATTTCTCGCTCCCCTATCTTCGCCAAGCTAGCCGACTTGAGTTCAATTGTTTTATAGCGATTCGTGCTTTGTAGCCTGAGGATGAAATTCCCCACACTGCTGTAGCTCAAAGCTTTTCCATTTACCTGTATTTGAATAGCCCCATTTGGATTAGGAGAGAAGGAGAGGCTATCAAGCCAGCAATCTGGAGGAAGAAGTCTTTGAATTTCCAGGGATACTTCCTGCAGGTTGCGAACTCCCTCTCGTAAGCTTTGGATGAATTGGACGCGCGGGGTTAGGGAGTCTATCTCTTTTTGCATCTCTTCCGCTTGGCGAAGGACGGGAGCGAGACTCTCTATCTTGGCTTCCAACTCCTTCAAATTAGCCTGAAGGGTGAGTATCCAAATGGAGCTGTAAAGGAGATAGAGGATGATACCTGCCAAGAGGAAGACGCAAGCCCAAATCATTTGCCTTCCCCTTCTCTCCGTTATCCTCTCACGGCGTCTTCTCTCAGCGAGAAAATTAAGAAGTATATATCTTCTCTCCCTCATTCCACAACACCCGCAAGAATAGCGAATTTCTCCCTAACAGCCAAGCCGAAAGCAACCGCTAAAAGGGGAAAGGAGGAGGTGAGCCTGCTGAGCGCGGTCTCGTTGCTCCTCCCATCAAAAATCGCCTCATCAAGGGAAGCTACCTCGCAGGGCATACCCAAAGCCTTACCCAAAAAATCGGCAAATTCAGCTATATCCTGCCTGCTTCCCGAAACGATTAACCTATCCACAATCCCTCCCTCTCTTTTCTCTTCTCCCTCCTTTTGCTGAGCATAGAAAAAATCAAGGAATCTCCTTACCTCTCGCATCAATTTCTCCCTATCCTCTTCTTGCCTTTCCCTCACTGCTGGCAAAGCCCTAGCGAGGGAGAAATCTCCCTTCTCCACTATCAACATAGTGGAATAGGAGCCACCAGTATGGAGGATTGCGATGTTTTCATTTTGTCTCTCTGGATAGATGTCCACTATCGCCCTTTGGAGGGCAAACGGTTCCACATCAAGCGCCACCAAATCGAGTCCCAATTTCTCGGCAAGGGAGATTCTTTCTTCAATCATTACAGTGGGAACGATGGCGAAAACGATATCCATCTTGGGCAGTTCATCCTGAACGGTTGAGAGAACTTGATACTCTATTGTCGCATCTTCAATGGGAAGGGGAAGGAGGGATTTCACTTCCAAAATCAGCGTCCTTTTTACTTGCCCCTCGGGCATAATGGGAAGCCTGGTCTTTCTGACAAGAACAAGGGGGTTGAAGACGGACATAGCGACTTTATCTGCTACGAATTGTTCAGAGCTGAGAAATCTATCAAGGGCAATGGCTAACCTATCTATATCCCTAATCCTCCCCACCTCCATTGCTCCCTCGGGCGTAGGAGTGAAGGCAGCCCTGAGGAGATTTATCTTCTCCCCTCGGGCATCTAGCTCAACTGCTCTTATATAACGAGAGCCCAAATCTATTCCCGTATACATAATCTCGTTTTTAGTTTATTGTAAAATAGGTTTCAATGCAAGTAAAATTTTTACCTTTAGAGATTGCCACGGCTTTCCTTACGGAAAGCCTCGCAATGACAGATATGGAAGATTGCCACGCCCGCCTTTGGCGGGCTCGCAATGACAGAGTGGTTTGAGATTGCCACGCCTCCCTTATTGGAGGCTCGCAATGAGAAAAAAACCCTTTTCTTTATTTCCAGACTCCGCTTGTTCATTTCTCCTGCCAAGCAAGTAAGTAAACCGCATTACCCATCGTCGCTCCCGGCAGGGGGAGAGAGATTTCTCTTATACGAGGGTCATAAGTTATTTGCACATTCCCCTTCGTTATTACATTATCCCCTATCACTGCCCCATTTATCTTAACATTCCCCAAGAGGTCAATCTCCGTTGGCAGCTGAACATTGTGGGAATACAACAAGCCGTCAACCCTCACATTTCCCGCCACTTTTATCACATTGGGAGTTATCAAAGCGAGGAAATCGCTTTTTGATCGATATACTACATCCCCCGTCACTGTTATTCCATTTCTCGCCACTATCATACCCTGCCCACTAATATTTCCCGATATGCTCACGCTTCCATCAACGAAAATAACGCCATTTAATGTTATATTTCCAGCAAATGATACATCTCCTGGATAATATTGAGTGGCTATGGCGCGATAATAGCTCAAATCTATCACGGGAAGGGGTTCTTTCGGTTGATTCTCAAAAACCTCACCATTTATAGTGTTATTCCCACCATAGCTTACATCTCCTCCCGAAAAGACATTTCCCGATGGCGAGTCAGCGATTCCATCCCTATTTGTATCAACATAGTAGATAAAAGGACCGGTGCTTTTCACGCTGTCAACCTTCCCATCGCCATTGCTGTCATAGAGCAGAGGAATCCCGTTTTGGTCCTTCACAACAGCGTCCGCTACTCCGTCAAGATTTGTATCTATCGCATAGGGAGTTTCTGCAACGCCATCTCCATCGTAATCTATATATGTGGGAACTTGAAGCCCTTGCACAGTTACCCATAAAACATTTGCCGGAATGGGGTTGGTTGTTTGGAGGGTAAGAGTGAGGGTATAAACGGAGGCATTGCCGGTGAAATTAATGTCTCCATTTGAGCCCACATCACCTTTTATCCAGCTGCTTCCCACTAAATCAAGCCTTTTGTCGCAATACATTGCGAAATCCAATATCCTCAAGTGGTGATAACCATAATATAGCTTGAGTAGAGCACGAAGCGTTTGTATCTCTCCTCCTTTTGAATAGCCGGTGGAGATTAACTCGGCGAAGTAGGGACCAGGGGGAGGTTGAGAGGGGTTGAGCATTTTAACCGTGAATTTGAAGTAGCCGACATCAAATTGGTCGCTCGGGTCAGTTGATGGGTCCTCGGAGTATTGCCCAGTGGAGCGAAGGGTTTGGGCTGATTGATTGTAATTGGTTGCTAATTCCCACATACACTTGCTCACTCCCGCATCCGCGAGATGAAAAGCGATTACCATCTCGGATGTCTTTGTGGAGGAATGGAGGGCTTGAACAGCGAAGCTCAAGAAGAAGACGCAAACGATAGCAAGTATTAGAATGAGCGCAAGGACTGTTATGAAAGCAACCCCTTTTCTATTTCTTAGTAATTTCTCGCCCAAGCCTTTCCCTCCAATGAGCATATTTGGTCTTGCTCCCTTGCGGATATTTGCACTTTAACCTCATCAAGGGTTCCCTCTAAATAAAAAGAAAGTGAATCTATGCCTTCCGCAATCGTTCTCGTCTCTGTTCCCTTCTGGCGAATGATTTTTCCATCGTTAGAGAGATAATAAATAAGAGGTTCAGGGTCCCTTTCAACGGGAAGGGTGATGTTGCCGTTGGAATCCATCTTGGGTAGATATAGGGTGATGGAGGAGGCTCCCTCTTGGGGAAGTTGAATATCCAATGCCGCTCTTATATCGCGTAAAATCCATTCCATAGCTATCCTCGCCCTTGCTTCAGCGCTTGCCTTTCTTTCACCCAACTCCCTTCCACGCTGAGCGAGAAGGAAGAGGCTCCAAGCGGATAGGAGGATGAGGAAGATTATGAGGGAAACGACCAATGCCTCAACGAAGGTTAGCCCTTTTCTCTCAATAATAAAGGGAGATGAGTGTGGATATTTTAACCTGTCCATTTATTGATTTCGCTCCTTGCCAGCTTATCTCTATATCTACCTTCGCTAAATTGGGAGATGAGGAGGTTGGATAAGGGGAGATTGTTATTGTGCCCTGTCCATTTGGCAATTGGCTCACTTGAAATGTCTGAGTGCCGAAGGTCAGGGAATTGTAGCCCGCTTTCCGCAAATCCTCCAATTTTTCCTGGGCAATGTCTGTTGCTATGCTCACAAATTCGCCCCTTTGGATTATGGCTTGCCCGGAGGGGAAAGCGGCTGCGAAGATTAAAATCAATAAACCGGTCAAAAAAACGGAGATGATAGCTTCAATAATAGTGAATCCTTTCATTTCCTATCTTCTTTTTCCCGTTTTTGAAAGATAGATTTTCCCACAGTGAAAGCACCTACCCTTCCCATGCTGGCTGTTATAGTGAGCCCATAGCGTTAGTCAGGGTTCCGTGGACATTACAACTTACCTCGTAGTTTGCTACATTACCGTTGATGCTATAAGTTCCGCCAGCTGGGCAGCGAGGCAAAACCTTTAGATAACCAGCGTTAACTAAATCGTTTATATCAGGAGGATTATCATCGGGTTTTGCCCTTGTTGCCATAGCCCATATTTCCACAGAAGCTTGTATCGTCCTCATATTCACGACACAGGCTCTTGCTTGAGCTATTGACCTTGCCTTCATATAGTTCGGGAGAGCTATGGAGACGAGGATGCCGATGATGAGCGCGACAATCATTACCTCCACGAGCGTGAGCCCTTTTCTCTTCCTCCTCAATGGATTTCACTCCTTCTTTAATACACAAAAGTTGCTTCCACATGCAATGAAGAGAGGAAAACTTAAATCCCCTGGGCGGGGGTTCCCCTTTGGGGAACCCCCGCCTTCCTTCGGACGCTGGTGGTTATAGTGAATTCATAGCGTTTGTCAGAGTGTTGTGGACGGAGCAACTTATATCGTAGCTTTCCGCAGTACCGTTGAGGCTATACCTTCCCCCGGCTGGGCAGCGAGGTGGAACCTTCAGATAACCATCAGCAACCAGCTCGTTTATTAGATCATTTGAAAGTGTAAACGACGGTCCCTTTCTCGTTGCCATAAGGTAGGTTTCCAGCGCGGCTTGTATTGTCTTCATATTTGCAGCGCAGGCTCTTGCTTGTGCCATCTCCCTCGCCTTCATAAAGTTGGGGAGGGCTATTGTGACGAGAATCCCGATGATGAGCACGACTATCATCATCTCCACCAGCGTGAAGCCTTTTCTGTTTCTCTTCGTCAATTCAATTCACCTCCTTTCTTTTTATAATTTAGACTGCGTAAAACCAATTTTTGTTCCATAGCAATTTAGATTTTACATCACATCCAAATTTCCGTCAACAAAATTTTTATTTTTTTTCAAAAATTGGTAGCGTTTCAAAAAATGCGGATTTACGATTTATGCTCTGTATCAAGAATAATTTATGGGGATTCGCTAAGAGATATAATGAAATTTGATGTTAAAAGAAATATATATTTGATAACTTTTTTGAGAAAAAATTTAGAATAAGGATGATTTAGGGGGAATTCGAATAGTGAAATATTCAGCATAACTACATCCGCAATAAATGAAACGCTACCAAAAAATTTTTGTTCATTAACAATAAAAATTTTAAACCACATCCAAATTTTCGTCAATAAAAATTTTTATTTTTTGAACTTATAAAACAAAGGCAAGAATTTGTCAATATTTTTTTAAAACTACAAAAGAGAGATTGCTTCGCTATCGCTCGCCATAACAGTTTACCTTGTTGTCATTGCGAGCCCGCCGAAGGCGGGCTCGCAAAAGCGAAATTCCATCCTAATGCCTGAAATGCCGGATGGAGGTGAAGACCATCGCAATGCCAAGCTCGTTTGCCTTCGCAATCACTTCCTCATCCCTCACCGAACCTCCCGGCTGAATAATCGCCCTTATCCCGTACCTTCCCGCCAACTCTACCGAATCGGGAAAAGGGAAAAATCCATCTGACGCCATAACAGCCCCTCTCGCCCTTTCCCCCGCCATCTCAAGCGCTATCCTCGCCGACCTCACCCTGCTCGGCTGACCTCCTCCTATCCCAAGCGTCGTCTTCCCCTTCGCCACAACTATCGCATTTGACTTCACATATTTGCAAACTATAAAAGCAAACAATAAATCCTCCATCTCCTCCGCCGTCGGCTTTTCATCCGTCACAACCTTCAGCTCCTCCGGCTTATATGTCAACTCATCCCCTTCCTGCAAAAGCACCCCTCCCTTCACACCCCTTATATCCCACCAATTCCTCTTCCCCATCTCCACCCTTACCAAGCGAAGATTCTTCCTCCTCTGCTTCAAAATCTCTATCGCTTTATCCGTAAATGAAGGAGCAACGACAACCTCAATAAATGTTGAGGCTATTTCCTCCGCCAATCTCTCATCCACTTCCCTATTGACCGCCACAACTCCCCCGAAAGCCGATTCCGCATCCGCCTCCCTCGCCTTTATATATGCTTGGGCTATATCCTCATCGATGCTCACTCCACAGGGGCTCGTATGTTTAACGACGACGGCACAGGGCTCCTCAAATTCCTCCGCAAGCCGCATAGCCCCATCTATATCAAGGATATTATTGAAAGAGAGCTCCTTGCCTCCCAGTTGGCGAAGCCCTCCGAGAGAGAAAGGTGGAAGGAAGCGATAGAAAGCGGCTTTCTGATGGGGATTCTCTCCATAACGAAGATTTTGAACTCTCTCAAGGGGAAATTGGTAGATGGGAGGGAAAGCCTCTTCCTCAAATTGGGATAGGTATTGCCAGATGCTCAAGTCGTAAAGGGCGGTTCTTCTGAAGGCTTTTATCGCCAGATTGCGCAGGGTTTCCTCCGATAGGGAAAGGGCATTTTGCTTCAATTCCTCAACCACCAAGGGATAATCGGCGGGGTCGCAGATGACGGCAACGAAGGGAAAATTCTTACCTCCCGCCCTCAAAAGTGCTACTCCTCCTATATCAATCATCTCCAGCGCCTCATCCAAAGAGGGAGATCTCTTTATTATCTCCTCAAAGGGATAAAGATTAACACAGACGAGGTCTATGGGCTCAAGGTTCATCTCCCTCAACTCGTTCAGACTTTCCTCCTCCCTCTTCGCCAGGATGGGAGCGAATATGTTGGGATGGAGGGTCTTAACTCTTCCGAAAAGAAGGGGCGGGAAGCCAGTGAGCTCCCCTACTTCCTTAACCGTCAGCCCTTGCTGTTTGAGATAAGCTGCCGTTCCCTCCGTGCAGATAACCTCAACTCCCATATTTAGGAGAGAGGCGACGAACTCAAATATTCCCGTCTTATCATAAACGCTAACAAGCGCTCTTTTCACTTTCATATATAGAATCAACCTCCTTTTTAACTAACTATTAAATTGATAGCCCTCTGCATATCGCTGATTGCTTTTTGTGTTTCCCTTTCTCTTTCCACTTCCTCCGGCGAGGGCGGTAGCTGCTTTTTGAGAGTCCAATAAACGCGCAGGATTTGAGCGCCCACAGCCTTCCAATAATAGCAAATAGGTCCAACCCAAGGAATTATCGCTCTCTTATATCCCAATTCCTTCAAATCCCTCAAGCTCCTCTTCAATAGCTCGCTACCTATTCCCCTCCTTCTCATATCCTCCCTCGTTCCCGTCGGTCCGAAAAAGCCGGGGTTTGTCACCTCGTATGCGGCGAAGGCGACGATTTTCCCATCTATCTCCGCTATGTAGCAGGAAATGGGATTGTTCTTGTAAGCGGCCATCGTTTCCTCAAGCCAATTGATGGAGAAGTTGGCGAGCATAAATTCCCTCAACTCCTCTTTATCCCTTTCCTCCAACCTCCTGATAACCACGCCAGGGATATCTTGGTCGGTGTGTTGGAAATCCTCCAAATCAAGAAACATATCAACCGCTTCCCCTGCCCTTATATAGCCTTTCCTCTGGAAGAAGCAGAATGCTTGGGTATAGCGTGGGTCCAAGCCGGGAAAGAAATACCAGAGCCCGCCTCCAACCTGTGCTTCCTTGGCTCCCATCATCTGGGCATGTTTTTCCCATTCCCGCAAGATTATGCTTCCATATCCTTCCTCACAGGCTATCGCCTTTATAAAAGCGGTCTCGCCTCGCTTAGCTCCCAGAATGACCGCCTTCCCCTCCTCCACGATGTTGAGAGAAGGAGTATAAGCAGGGTCCTCAAAAACCCTCATCCTCACTTGTTCATAAGTGAAGCTGTCCAAGTAAAGCTTCTTATTGAGGAAATCCGTAACCCAGCCGACATCGTCAATAGTCATAAACCTCATATCTCTCATCCTCCTTTTAAAAGCTTATATCGCATCTAATCCTTTTTCCCTTCATAATCTCCCTTATCCTGTCCCTCAATTCGCTCTCATAACCGATTCCCTTGGCGTAATCCAGTCTCTCCATTGCCTCCTTGCCGAATTTATTGTATATTTCCTTTATCCTTCCTCCCACGAAGCTGTCAACATAATGGAGGGTATCGAAGCCCACGAAATCAAAGCCAAGCCTCTCCGCTTCCTCCACCATAGATTCCAGCTCCCGCTCGGTGAAATAAGGAAGAATAGGATTGATGAGGATTCCCGTCTCTATCCCCCTCTCCTTCAATTTCAAGCCAGCTCGCAGTCGGCGAGAGGGAGGAGAGGAACGAGGCTCAAATATCTTGGCTATCTCGTCATTGAAGGTGGTAATGGAGAAGCAGACCTTGAGCTTAGGGATTTTCTCCAAAATATCTATATCCCGCAAAATCCTCTCCGATTTGGTGAGGAGAAAGAGGGAGAAATCGCTCTCCGCTATGGCTTGCAGACAGCTCCTTGTTATCTGATAGAGTTCCTCAATTGGTTGATAGGCATCGCAAACAGTTGATATGAAGATATCCCCGGTTTTATATTTTCTGATTTCCTTTCTCAACACTTGGGGAGCATTAAGCTTCACCTCCACCCAATTCCCCCATTCCTCGTTTTTCCTGTGCCTCCAGCGGGAGATGTAGACGGAATAGCAGTAGCGACAGTTGTGAAAGCAACCCACATAAGGGTTTAGTGTGAAGAAACTTCCCCCCGAGCTTGGATTTAATATTGAACTGCTTTCCCTAAGGATTACTTCCATATTCTTTAAGAACTGGGGATGGCGTCAAGGAGGAGACGAATTCGCCCATCCTTCTCAATGCTTCCTTCAAATCGGATAGGGAGGAGGCATAAGTGCATCTTATAAAGCCTTCCCCGCATTCCCCGAAAACCGAGCCCGGGATGACCACAACCCTTTTCTCCCGTAAAAGCCGTTCTGCGAACTCCTCCGAGGATAGACCGAATTTCTTGATAGAAGGAAAGATATAGAACGCTCCCTTCGGCTCCACGACATCAAAACCTATCTCCTTCAGACCTTGATAGAAGAAACGCCTTCTTTGATTATAGGAATCCCTCATTTTCTCCACTTCTTCTTCAAGATTCAAAGCCTCAAGGGCGGCTAATTGGGCGACTGTGGGGGCGCAGAGCATTGTGTATTGATGGATTTTCATCATCGCCTCAATTATCTCCCTGTTCCCCGCCGCATATCCAAGACGCCAGCCGGTCATAGCGTAAGCCTTTGAGAAGCCATTAATGAGAATCGTCCTCTCCTTCATATTGGGAAGGGAGGCGAAGCTCGTGAATTCCCCATCATAGACAAGACGGTCGTATATCTCATCGGAAATCACGATGAGGTCATATTTATCCACGATCTCCGCTATCTCCAGAAGGGTATCTCTATCCATTATCGCACCTGTGGGGTTATTGGGGTAGTTCAAGATGATGGCTTTCGTGCGAGGGGTTATCATTTCCTTCAATCTTTGGGGATTGATTTTGAATTCCTCCTCGGGATAAGTGGGGAGGATTTTCGGCACGCCGCCCGCGAGGATAACGCAGGGAAGATAGGATACATAGGAGGGCTGATGAATTACCACTTCATCCCCTGGCTCTATGGTTGCTCTGATGGCAAGATCCAAAGCCTCGCTGGAGCCAGTGGTTATTAAAATCTCGCCTTCGGGGTCATAGAGGATTTTGTAAAGCTTGAAGATGTGTTCGCTTATCGCTTCCCTCAGCTCCAAGATTCCCCAATTAGAGGTATAGGTTGTGTTGCCGTTTTCCAAGGCATAAATTCCCGCCTCTCGGATATGCCAGGGAGTGGGGAAATCGGGCTCGCCCACGCCGAGGGAAATTATATCCTCCATTTGGGAGGCGAGGTCAAAGAATTTCCTAATGCCGGAGGGAGGAATCGCTTTTATGATTTTGGATATCTTCATGGCGAGACGGCTAATCTCTTATTAGGTTTTTCCTCAACGAATATCTCCCTATCGTCTTTGTATTTTTTGAGGAGGAAATGGGTTTCCGTTGAGGTGACACCCTCAATAGTTGCCAATTTATTTGCGACGAAGAGGGCGACTTCCTTCAAATCTTTCCCTTCAACCACTATCTTCAAGTCGCTTCTACCAGAGACGAGATACACGGAGTGAACTTCGGGAAAGCGATATATCCTTTTCGCTATTTCATCAAATCCCACATCCCTGCTCGGGATGACCTTTATATCAATGAAGGCGAAGACCCTTTCCTTTCCCGCTTTCTCCCAATCTATAACCGCCTTATAGCGGCGGATAATCTTTTTCTCCTCGCATTCCTTGATTATCCTTTTGACCTCCTCAACATCCTTTCCCGTGAGGGCGGCGATTTCTTCAGGGGAAAGACGAGCATCCTGTTCCAGAAGTTTAAGGATTTCCTCCAATGCACTCGCCTCCTTGAATGGAATAGTAGAAAGAAATTATAGAGGGGAAAGAAGGGATTGTAAAGTTTTGTTGGATTTATTTAAAGATTGCCACGGCTTTTGCGAAGCCACTCTATCATTGCTGGCATAGGTAAAGGTTTTTGAAATGAATAGGGAATAACGAGCGGAAATTATAATTTGGCTAAAAATCCAATTCTTTAAAAGTGTTGGGGAAGAAAGGACATATCGTAGGGTTTTAAAATGAAAATTTAAGAATGAACCTATAAAGGAAGTAGAAGGCAAATAACCAGCAAAAACCTTTGCCTGTAGATGCGAGCCTGAATGCGTTAGCATTCAGGCGTGGCAATCTCTGTTTTCAAAGTATCGGTTTCACTGACCCCTTCTTTTTTAAATACGAGATTGCCACGCCTCCCTTCGGGAGGCTCGCAATGACAATCTTTCTCCGTTGTCATTGCGAGGAGCGAAGCGACGAAGCAATCTTATTCTTTGTCTTCCCAGAAAAAGAGATTGCCGCGCCCGCCTTCGGGAGGCTCGCAATGACAGTCAACCTAATTGTCATTGCGAGGAGCGAAGCGACGAAGCAATCTCGTTTCAAGAAGCTTTGGTTGGAGAATGTGTTGGCGAAGCCAATATCGTTTAGATTGCCATGCCTCCCTTACGGGAGGCTCGCAATGACGGAGATGGAGGATTGCCATCGCTTCTGCTTCGCAGAAGCCTTTAAACGAGGTTAAAATCCTACCTCAGCCTTTTCGCTCCTACAAAGTGAGATTTGTAATAGCCCTCGTTGAGGCTATCTATCCTCACCCTGCCTCTCGCCGAGGAGGCGTGAATGAATTTGCCATTCCCGATATAAATCCCCACATGATTTATTCCCCTGCTTCTCCCCGTGCGGAAGAAAACGAGGTCGCCCGGCTGAAGCTCTCCCTTGCTCACGGGTTTGCCGTATCCGTATTGGGCGGCAGCATTATGGGGGAGATTCAAGCCGTGCCTCTGATAAACATATTTCACGAATCCAGAGCAGTCAAAACCACGAGAGGAGAACCCTCCATAGGAATATCTCACTCCCTGATAAGCAAGCGCCGTCCCCACCACTTCCGGCACACCTTGCCCCTTATTTGAAGATGTCTTCCCTTTCCTTGCGATGACAGTCTTCTTCGCCTTGGAAAGGTGAGCACGGGCAATTAGTTTTCTTTCTTGGGAAGGGATAACAAGCTTGTCTCCTATTTTAAGAGTTTTGTTCGAGCTTATCCCATTTGCACTCGCTATCTTTTCGGGGGAAACGCCGAATCTTTTCCCTATAGTCCAGAGGGAATCTCCAGCTCTTACTTGATAGATAATCCCTCCTTTGCGAGAAGCAGATGGGGTGCGAGGGGTTGAAGAGACCTTAACGGTTTTTTCCTCCTCTTTGGCTATCTTCATTCCCGCTTTGGGAATAATCAATTTCTCACCGATTTTCAATGTTTTATTCAGGCTTATCCCGTTTGCCTTTGCTATCTCCTCAGGCGAAACGCCGAATTTTCTGCCGATAGTCCAAAGTGAATCCCCTTCCTTTACTTCATAAACACCCGTTCCCGCTAAGCTCTTCACTTTTGGTTCGCTATTTTTTGTTATCGTGCTCGTCTCGCTTTCTTCCTTCTGGGGGATGCGCAGTTTATCCCCTATTTGAAGCGTTTTCTCTATCTTTATGTTGTTAAACTTGGCGATTTCCTCAACTGACACGCCGAACTTTCGCGATATGCTCCAAAGGGTATCTCCCGCCTCGACTTCATATACTATCTCTCTCACAGGGTTCTGCTTAACTGTTTGGTAATCGATAGCAGGAGGCTTGGGGCTTTCCGCTTTACTCTTGAATTTGAAGACGACCAGAGCACTTCCTATAAGAACCTCAAAAAGAACGATAGCCAAGAATAGCTCCTTCCGCAATTTCTACCTCCTTATCAAGCAAAGTTTCTAAAAAGAATAACCTAAAGGGAACAATTAGTCAACAAGATTTTAACTGAATTTTTCTTAAGTCAGGCGGAAGGGCGAAGAGAGGCGACCGTTTGAGAGTCCAGCTTTTTCAACACGGCGAGGAGAAGATTTTTCGTGTTCTCAAAATCCTCTGCGCTCATAATGCCAATGGGGGAATGAATATGCCTTGTAGCGACGCCAATTACTATGCTTGGCACTCCCTGAGCGTAGAGATGGATTCTCCCTGCATCAGTTGCCCCTCCTTCCACTATATCTACTTGATAGCCGATGCCCATCTCCTTGGCTGTATCTATGAAGATGTCCCGCAGGCGTAGATTTGGAATAAGGGATGTATCTAAAAGATATATAACGGGTCCACCGCCGAGCTTAGCCTGGGCTTCCTCCGGATTAACTCCCGGCACATCTCCCGCTATGGCAACTTCTAAAGCAATGGCGACATCCGGCTTCACCAGATAGGCGGAGGTCTGCGCTCCTCTTAGACCCACTTCTTCCTGAACAGTTGCGGCTGCGAAGAGAGTGTTCGGATGGTCCTCCCCTATTTCCTCCAAAATTTTCACCATAAGGGCACAGCCAACCCTATCATCTATCCCCTTTGCAAGATAGGCTTTTCCTCCCGCCAATTCCTCAAAGGGACCATAGGGAACGATAGGGTCCCCTACCCTAATCCCCAAGCTTTCAACTTCCTCCTGATTCTTCGCCCCAACATCTATGAACATCTCCTTCCTTTCAACAAGTTTCTTTCTCTCCTCCGGAGTTGCCAAATGGGGAGGTTTGCAACCTATCACGCCAAGAACATCGCCGTTTCTTGTCTTTATCAAAACCCTTTGCCCAAGGAGAACTTGGTCCATCCAACCGCCAAGAGTTGTGAATTTTATGTATCCTTCCTTCGTTATATAGCGAACGAGGAAGCCGACTTCATCCATATGGGCAGCGAGCATTACCCTCGGTTCGTCGCTTTTACCTCGTTTAATCCCTACGATTGTGCCTAAATTATCCGTCTCCAGCTTATCAACATAGCCCTCCATCAGCTCCCTCATAAGGGAGCGAACTGGGTCCTCAAAACCAGAGGGTCCATCCGCATTGCATAACCTTTTCAGAAGCTCCTTGCTCTCCATAAGAAACTACTTCCTCCCTTCTTTTGGATTGATTGTAAAAAATTTTAAATGAATTCCAAAAGTATGCAACAATTTTTTTATTTGCATA
>Ga0080004_1103502_pt1 | contig 21397 bp, 16 predicted proteins | sample WasSprMetagenome_FD_69207 | JGI IMG/M metagenome (GOLD analysis project Ga0080004, IMG submission 69207) | Sulfidic aquatic microbial communities from Washburn Spring, Yellowstone National Park, USA - WS (SPADES assembly) (version 2) | ecosystem: Environmental > Aquatic > Thermal springs > Hot...
GGGCCTCCACAGCTTGGGGATCCTGGCAATCAACCGTAAACCCTGTGCTGAGAGATCAGCATGAATACATCATTGTCCTATCCAAAGGCAGCTTCAAGAGGGAGAGTAAGGGTAAAAAAGATACCATCACAAGGGAGGAGTTCTTGGAGTTCACAAAAAGCGTGTGGAGGTTTCCGCCTGAATCCGCGAGGAAGGTCGGACATCCCGCACCGTTTCCGGAGGAACTGCCATACAGATGCATACAGCTTTATACATTCGAAGGAGATGTTGTCCTGGATCCCTTCGTGGGATCCGGCACAACATGCGTTGCTGCATTGAAAACGGGGAGACATTACATAGGTATAGACATAAAAGAGGAATATGTAAAGATCGCTGAAAGGAGGATAAGGGAAATAGTAGCCGCAAGAAAGCTCACGGAATACATGCCTAGCCCTCTAAAGCCAGCTTCTTCAGTACATTATACCAAATCCTCCAGTATCTCTCTTTGACAATATTTATGTTGATGGGATTATAGTTCACAGACACAAAGTTGCCCTTATTTCTAGCCTTCTCCATTAACCTCCTGACGGCTTCTGCCTTTATTCCAAATCCTCTTGGATTTGTTTCTCCCCCCGGTATCCACCACATTTCATCCTTCATCTCCTCCCTCAGCTCTTCTAGATCATCGATCTCAAAGACGTATATTGAAACCTCTCTTTCCCTTCTACTTCCGGTTATATAGAGAATCGGACATTTGAATTGAAATTTTCGTGCCCTATCTATTGAGGGGAAACCGTTCCATGCCACTTTTATGACAGCAATGTCTTCCGTGGTCTTAAGACTGTACTTATTTTCCTTCCCCTCAATGATCACGGAAAAGTCCCATTCTCTCTCTGTAGGAGGTGCAGATTTAACTTCCAGCCCGAACTCCTCCCTAAGCATCTCCCTTATAACATCCTCCCTCCTCTTTCCAATATCCGGTGAACTGCCCTCAATATACAATATTTCCCATATCCGTCCCAACAGTTCCAAGACATCTGGTCTGCTTTTCAGGAGACGAACTAAAGGATCTGTCTGCACCATGACCACCCCGGGATTTGATGAAACCAAAATTGATAAACCCGATATCTATTGCTATATAGCAGAATGAGCTTTTAGAGAGCCTTATTAGCTACTGAGGATCCTCTAGATTAGGAAGAAAGGCAGGCTTAAGCATGTCACCCCTCCATCGCACTTCCTGAACTCTGATACATCCACCTTCACTGTCCTGTATCCCTCTTTCCTCAGTTTCTCAGCAGTTCTTGGATATCCTTCGGGCATGAGGATCCTGTTCTCACCGAGATAGAGAACGTTTGCAGCATAAGCTTCATCCAAAGGCACTCTAATCTGTTTGAAACCCCTGAAATACTGCGGATCCACAAGCTCTGGAACTATCACAACAGTCTTATTGCCGATATAGTTTACTGCTGGGAGCAGGTGAAATACCTTTTCTGTTGGTACTGCGATAACCTCCTGTTTAAAGAATGACTTAAGGGCCTCAACTCCCTTGGTCCTGGTGGTGAGGCCGACAAACACAGCAGTATCGGTGACCATCATATCACCTCCCTCAAGAGTTGCTTCAACATTTATTGTGCTGAAACCAAGTTTTTCAAGGAACTCCCTGACACTTGCTTCCTCACCCCTCCTGCTCGGCTCCTCAAACCTAGAGATAGGTGCTTTTCTGCTTGGAGCCCTTATTAATGCGGTGTCCTGTATGAAGACCGAGTCTGGGAATCCATCAAGACTTGGCAGCTTTTTAACCTCAATTCCCTCTTCCTGCAGCGCATTCACATACTTGCGCGCGCACCTGAACGTTATTCGTGATCTGCATTTTGCTCCTCTTTTTCTAACTCTTCTATTTTTGTGGCAACTTTCTGTTCTCCAACACTATCGGATAACCTCCAGATTTTCCTAATTAGCTCTTTTCTTTGCCTTGCCTTCTCCTTGAATTCTTTTATGTACTCCTCTCCCATCACCCCTAGCTCCACTTTCCCTTCTTTTAGACCCATATAGTAACTCTCACCGATAAACGGTCCAACAGCAGGGTCTATCTCGCTTACGACGTCTATTATGAAAGTTGATAAAGCTCCGAGATCCAGTCCGTAGCTTTCCTCCGGACTGTAACCTAGAAGCCTGAGGAGAAGGTTTCCGCCTGTGATAAATCCTGTACCTATGACAGCAAAACCAGGATTATCGTGCACAGGCTCAGCCAATCCTCTCCTATCGAACAGGTACATGGAAGCCTTGCCCTGATGATCAACACTTACCAAGATCATGTTAAAGTCGATCTCCAGTCCCTGATCACGAAGCTTCTTGAACCTATCGATAAGAGCGGACTCGATACGCTTGACAGCCTCCTCGAATTGGCTGGAGCTCGGGGTTTTGCTGTTCCACTCCTTTATAGCTAATTGGTCAAAATTTCTTCGCATATCCTGTAGCTTTGTTTAACAAGCGACGCATCTCCAGCCCCAGCTGCAATAGCTAGAGGAATATATTCCTCGTCTACCTTCAAAAATATCGGATAAATCTTCCTAGTTTCGTAGCTAACGGGCCAAACTGTTGCCCTGGAATCCGAGGAGATGATTACACCTTCCTTGCTGTTCTCATTGAGTCATTTTAAGGCAATAATCAGGGGTCACATTCCCACCACTTGTATTGTGCGCAGACACTTAAAAAGCTTAATGCATATGCGCCTAGAGGCATGTATTTGTTCACCTACTAAGCCAAAAGTCTTTTTAATTTCTCCCACTTCTCTTTGTGCTCAGCGATTTGCTGCGGCCTAACACTTGTCCCTTTATAGCCATCTTTCCATACAGGAATATAGCCGTCGATTAGTTCTTTGAAATTTGGCTGATTAATCACAAATTTTTTGAGAAAATCCTGCCAATCGTCCGCAGTTAAGACGTAAAAATCAGGCCTCTCAGTATCCTTCTTATTTTCAAAATCGACAAAGATTAGTAAAGCTTGTCTATCGTTTATCCCTCTTATTCCTGGCCATTCCTTTCCTTGTTTTGCTTTTACCTCTATCCCTACTTCTTTACCGCTATCTGGATTGTACACCAGTATATCAGTTTTCTTTTGATGCCCCAATGTCACCTGGGCGTAAAAATTCCTTCGGCAAATTTCACTAGCCACTGCATATTCTCCGGCCATGCTGAGGTTTTCCTTTTTTAGTTTCATATGCTATAAGAAGGTATCTATATTTAACCTTAATGTGCACATGCACATCTCCTCTCTTGCATCCTCTGCTGAGTTCGACTGCGTGCATACTGCGCGCGCTTGCATTCAGAACTTCTACCTCTCTTTTCTCGCTTTCTTTATCCGATTAACTATCTCCTCCTCAGGGATTCTAGAGAAGAGCTCTCCAGCCCTCTTTGCAGCCTCTTCAACCTCTTTAATTTTTCTCTTCCTCAGCTCCTCCTCAAGAGCCCTCCTCAGAACATGGCTTATGTTGATTCCATGCCTCTCGGCCTCCTCCTTGAGCTCTTTTGGAATTCTCACGGTTACTGTAACACTCATCATGTAATGCTGAAGACTGTAGCATATAAATATTTCGATCAAAATCATGGAGATATATTTCTGTAAGTCATCAAAGCACTTTCGAGCTAGGTGCTGAAATAATGCCTGAAGATATACAGAGCTCTTCGCATTAGGGACCATTACTTGAGGTCCTCACAATTCTTTCTGCTATTATATATGTGAAGAAGCAGACTCAAATATTATATCTTTTTCCCTGTTTGAGATTTCAAGGGATAAGAGAGCTTTGGAGCTCAGCCTGAGTACGAGGCCTCGGTCGCTCCGAGCCTCACCTTTAACGTGAAAGGTCTTGATGTGGTAACGAAGGAGAGGCCCAATGTCACGGTCTTCTCCTCCCCCGGTTTTATTATCTCGATGGGGGAAATTGACAAGAGTCCGGGGATAGGCTTATCATTCAAATAGATCTTAAGCCAGTTGATGTTTATCGGATACTTTCCTCCATTTGAGATCGTCAGGGTGATGCTATCCACGGACCACTCATTAAGAAAGGGGCTCAGACTCACTTTCTCTATCCTTAATCCAGGCTTCAGGGGCTCTATGATGTAGGATGCTCTCGCTATGTCTGGTATCACGACATCCACCCTGTGCTCCTCATTCAAGTACTCCAGATCTACGGAGGAGAAGACAGGCTCTAAGCCGAGAGTCGAGATGTTTCCAGGCTCTAGCGTCAAGGTCGATGGAGAGAGGCTGAATGATTTCTGTAAATTGTCCAGATAAAGCCCGATATTCATCCAATTTAGGTACAGGGGGACGTCCCCTTCATTCCTCACTTCGATGGTGAGCCCTTCCAGACTCAGCGAGGAATAATAAGCCTTAAAACTCGCATCCTTTATTTTAAGGTCGGCTTTTGCCCCCTTTACATCAAAGCTACCACTGTATACCTCCTTATCTCCATAGAAAGCCTTTATCACATAGCTTTTTGATCCGACTATGTTGGTAAAGGGTTTTCCAGGAGTCAGATAAAGGTAAACCACTTCCTCCGGCTTTGTTGCAAACGTGAAATATATACTCTCGCCCTCTTTCGTGAGAAGCTTGAATTCAATGGGGTAGTCGCCCGTTCTGAAGGAGATCTTCAGGCACGGGTAACCATCATAATCGACTACTCCTATGCTTCTGACCTCAAATGATGGCTTGTATGTCAAAGCCCCTCCTATCAATAACAGGAAAAACAGGACAACTAAGACTAGGAGTACAAGGAGGATCTTCCTGACAATGCGCATATGAAAAAAGGCTTCCGGTATATAAAAATTTGATTAGAGCTGAGGAATAAGATACTGAGATATACTTGGATCTACTGCGCACAATCTACTCCAAGCCTAGAAAAGTGAATAATGCAACTAGGAGGGTATTCAGAAGAGTCTTACCTCTATCTGCGTGCACAAACTAAATTCCTATTTATAAGTCTTAGAATAACTCTTTAGGTTACCAATCTACTAAGCGGAAAATGAGAGTCTCTAGGAGATTGTCGTGAATTGTGGGGGCGCGATTGAATTTCTCGAGACCCAGCTTAAGCAACCTAAGCTCAGCTTTGAGGAGCTGGATAAACTCAAGGGCTTGAGAAAGGAAGCTGAAGACGGAATTGTCTGCAACATAGCCCTGAAGGAACACCTTTTGCAGGCAGTTGAGGAGTATGAACGTGGTCACTATCTGGCATGTGCTCTAATAGCAGGAAAGGTTGTTGATTACCTCATTGATAGATTGGCCTCTATGTTCGGAGTAAAGGAGAAAGAGATTGGTGAAAAAGCTAGGCTTGTGGCGGAGAAGATTCCTGAAAAGCTTAAAATCGAAAAAAGTTCTGAGAAATGGAAATTCTTTGTCGAGGATGTTATGAAGACAGCAAAGCATGCACGGAACTACTTTACACATGACCTAAGCTCTATACCTACAAGGCCAGCTGATGTCCTCAGCCTTCTTTCCGGAGCTGTTACCCTCTCAGTGAGCTTTTGTAAAATTCAATGCAGGAATACCAGTGGAATGCAGAGCTAGCTCTCTTTACAGGAAGGATAGCATAAGCCCCAGTTCACTGAGGTCTGCATCACCAAGAAGAGCTAAAATACGCTACTCTAACTCGATAGTTAGCCACTCTTAAAACCTAAATATTAGGATCCCATGTAAACTAGGGAGTTCATTATGGTGGATCTGAAGGAATGGAAAAACGAGGAGCTGAAGAGGTCCCATGAAATTGTTTGTTCATTACTAGACAGAGTGAAAAGAGGAGAGAAAATATCCCTGCTGGATTTTACACCTGAGTACAGGGAGATCCTGAGAGAAAGGACATATGGCCTATGGATGCCTCCAGGCAGCATTCAAACAATGCTTTGGAGACCCTTGGGAAACTTAGCCAATATGCTTGACAGAGGAATGCCTGTTCCATCGATTCTTCTTACTCCCTTAGATTCGTGGCACAAAAGCAAAGCGGAATTTATGGCCTACTATGGGCTTGTGCCGGAGAGAGGAGGCCCTTCCTATGATATTTTTCTTCAGGAAATAAGGGAGGGCAGGATTCTTCCAGTTATCACAGGAATTCCCACCTATTACAAGGGAGACTTCTATCAAGAGATACTAAAAGCATGTAAAGAGGGCAAAATACAACAACTTCCTCCCTCTCTATCGTATAGAATAGCATCATTCATGGAGGAGTTCTCGCTTATAGCATCAGCTATTCAAGAGAGAATTCCACCAGAGAGAGGATGGAGAGATCTTGCTCTGCAAAGGCACCCGGAATACGACATTGAATCATGGCTGAAGGAGGCAAGGAATATTCTCTCCGATGAAAGGGTACGGATTATACAGAATGAATACCCTTTCATGCGAGATAAGGAGGATGTAGCTTCCGCTGTTGCAACTCATGCCTATGAGCTGTCGATATTTGGCTTTTCCGACTTAGCGAATCTCTCTCTGAAGTTTTTTAGGGAATCTCCCTCGAGTTTTGATGTTCTGCGTTCTTATGAAATATACTTGGTTTTTGGTTATTCAGAAGGTTTAGGTGGGCTCAGGATATATGACAGATTTGATCTAGAGATGATGACATTTTTGAGAATTATTAAAAATGTAAGGAAAACATATATATTAAGGCGCATGCGGAAGAGGAATCTGTTACGAATATCCCCCGCGAGCTCTGGTGTGATAGGAACAGCAACCAAAATTCCCATTGTGATGAAGTTTGATGAAGATGATTTGAAAAACTCTCTAAAGAGGGAGAGGAATGAGGAGCTGGAGAAATGCATGCTTAACTCGATAAGGACATTTCAGGAATATGATTTCAGAGAATTTTACGAGAAAAATAAAGTAATTAATGAGATTATAACCGAGAGAATCGCCAAGGAAACGAGAGAATACTATAGGAGGAGCAAGATAGTGGAAGGGATAATAATTTCAGGAGGAACTCTTACTCTAGCAGCAGGAGCAACAGCAGCATATCAGTATCTTCAACCTCTTCTTCAAATAATAAATCTAATAATTCCTGAAATAATGATTGAAATGATGAAGAAGAGGAAGGAGGCGGCGAGGTGGCTTGTCTCTAGGTGGCCATTCCAGCAGAAGGGACTTCCATTCTATCTGTGGCTTCACGGAATAAGGGCTGACAGAATCAAAAAAGCATTGAATGCCTAGACGCTACTTTTTGTAGCCTGAAACAAGCGGACTCAGATTCCTGTCGATGTCGTCGATATTTCAGCTCTTAGCCAAAATTCCGGCGAATTATCCCATCTGGCATCATAAATATTCTATTATGATGCCTACAACCGGCTCTTCGCATCGAAGATAGGGTCACTACTCAAGCTCTTCATTTATTGTTTTTCTCATCTATGCATCAAGATTGTAGTGCCTATTTGTGATGGACTATTCAAGGAATTCTGAGTTTCAAAGGCAACTTTATAAGGAAAGAGCTCAAATATGGAGGGACAGAAATAGTGTAAATAGATGAGTATGCTCAGAAGTGTGCTGAGCCTCACTTTTCCTCATGAAGTGCAGATAGGACTGCTTCATGAATCGCATCATCAAAGTTCCTCGCCCTAACCTTCCTCATATACTCCTCCACTAGCTTGTAGGTCTCCTCGCTGACCTCCACGATTCTCTCCTTTCCATAACCCAGCTCAGCTCTGAGCTTTAGCCAGTCACTCTCCGGTATCCTGACATTGGAATATCTTCCTAAAGTCACAGGGAAGTCAGTCCAGCCAATTTTCTCTGGGGCCCAATCCTTGAGCTCTAGGAACACTGTGGACATGCGGATATCGAGCCAAACATCATCCACTCGTGCCTTCTCCACATGGCTTAGCTTCTTCCTATCCATATCGAGGTAGAAGGTGAAGGTGGATGAGTCCTTCGGCTCCACCCTCATGAAAGCCTCTCCAGGGGTTAACCTGCCTAGATGGAGGATCTGCTTCATGGGAGGAACGGTCATCACCCTAGAAACGATGTTGGTGAAGAGCACCCTCTTATCCTCGGGATTTTCAATCTTTATCTCGAAAACTAAGGCAGGGCTTACTTCGTCCTCAGCGCTTATCCCGACGACTTCTCCCTTCATCATCAGATGATCCTAAGTATTATTTATCAACTTTATGGCTTTATCCAATAGTCCATGGCGTGGACGGAAGATAACATATCTTGAGAGAAGACAGATAGAAAAGGAACATTATTTACCTTACGCTGTCCATGATAAGAAGGAGATGAAGAGGAGGCATGTGAAGAAGCACTAGGGGCCTGAGTCAGAATACATAAACGTCACCAACATGCACACCGAGGAGGATTTAGTGTTAAGGGATGATGAGCTATGATCGGGCCTTAGAGTATCTAAGGAGGATAAAGGATTATTTAAAGACGCAGAAGCTTGATGAAGGGAGGAAAAAGCTCCTATCACAGATTGTTGCTGAGCTTATGGATATAGCAGGGATGAGGGAGGAAGCAGCAGAAGAGATTGAGACAATGACAGTTACTAAGGAGGAGCTTAAGGACATAATACAGTACTACGACAAGAGATCAATGAAGGGGATGACTTCAGAAAGGACAAAGAAGTGCAGGGGGATGTTCAGGAAGGTGCTCTCTCTTAGAAAAAGGATCCTCGATGTCCAGGGATCCTGATTACAGATTTCATTATTTTTTGAATAACTCTAATCTTTCCTCATTAAGATATAATTGTAAATTCTGATTCTAAGAAACTCAGAGAAAAAAGCATAAGACTTAAATGTTGATATTATACTATACGCTATGCAGGATTTCCTTGATATCTTAAAAATGCTTCCGCACCCAGAAGGCCTCATTTCCTACCTGATTGGCTCCTTTATATTCCTTGCCTTCTTCACTTGGCTCAAGATGGTTCCCGATATAAAGAAAAGGGAGGATTGGTTGAGAGACAGGCTGATGAAAGGAAGGCCTCCGCTACAAACTAAGCTTGGGACTTTTTATACGTACTCTGTCTGGATGAGAGAAAGAAGGGGATATAAGTACTGGCTAAGGAAGCTGCTCTCCTTGAAAGCTGAGGGGGAGACGGAGATTCGTATGCATGCGACGACCCTATATTCATCCGTCAGGGATCAGCTTCCTGAATTCAAGAGGAATGTTGAAGAGAAATTTAAGGTAAAAGTAGACTTCTGGGAGTCGGAGAACGGGGAGCTTGAGATGTCCTTGAAAATCCCCTCCGTAGATATGGATGAATGCACAGAGGTCTGGCAGGGAATAGGAGGAATTTTGAAACAGGAGGAAACAAAGCCCACATCCACTTTCCTAGATTACGCACTAACTATACCCCATATTCGGCGTATGTTCTATCATCTCGCTAGAAGAAGGGCAAAGAAGGGGGAGAAGGCCAAAACTCCTTAGAGCTCCGCCAATCAAAGTAAATAAACTGCATATGCACCTTATCCCCGATTACAATGGAGAAAGATAGGGCCATTGAGTGGAGGATATTATAGTCCCTTCTGGAGAGGGGAGTATTTGATAAAGAGCATGCTGTATCCGCGCGTCACGAGCTTCTCATTCTTCATCAATTCCCCTAAACTGATCTTCTCTGCATCCTCGATTCTCAGCTCCTCCGTCTTGCGGCGGACAAATTATAGTATAGCCCAAGCTTCCTTAGGGAGGATCCAGATCCCTCCAGCTATTTTATATCTTTTGCACATACGTATATTCTACTTAAGAATGAGAACAATATAAATATTTCTGAAAAATGATTAACACACTCAGATTCCGAGCTTCTTCTTTTAGGAAGTCCTTTGTTGCTTCTTATTCGTCGAGAAACTTCCCTATATGCACCCTACCAGCCTAATGATAGCCCTGAAGACGGAGAACTTAAAAGAAAAGGAGAAATATGGAACTGAGGAAGCAAAAATTTTATAAATTACTACTAAGAAAGAGAGCTTATGAGCATCAGGAATTTATTGGACTTCCTCAACAATACAGATCCAAGAGAATTGGATGAAAGCCTGAATGAACTGGGAGAAAAATCAGAAGAGATTTTTAGGAATAAGGGGGCTGATATAGAAAAAATTATTGTTGAAAGAACCAAAAACATGAAAAGCGAGGAGTTTGTCTGGTTCTGCTTTCTGCGAGGGAACTTCCTCAGGGGAAGGGATGTTGTCTCCAACAAGGCATTTAAGCAGTTTATAGAGCACTGTGAAAAGGAGGGCCATCATAACTACTACTTTGATGGATTTCCCAGCGGAAATCTTCTGCCGATGTTTAAGCCAAGGTTTAGAGAGGCAGCGGGAATAGAGAGGGTACTGCAGCAGCTGCGGGATAAGTATGGATCGGGGCGTGAATTTGTGATAAAGGAGATAGAGAGGCCGGCAAACAGCATCCAAGTGGATAGAATACACGAGCTGTACCTCGAGCTAGTAGCAAGGTTCATGAGCTATGAGCAGGTGGGAAGCAAGATTGCAAATGCCATAATAGATGATATCCGCGAGGAAATAGTCCTTCTAAGCAGATACAATGAAATAGAGGCAGTGAAAAAGCTTCTTGAGAGCGAATGGCTGAGGAAGCTTGCGCTTGCCTCATTTTTCAATGTGATGATAGACAGGCATGTAAGAGAGTTCTTTAAGGAAAAGCTCGGAATAAAAGAGGCAAATCACTCCATCCTGATATTTATGGGAAGGAGCATGAAACCAGAGGTAATAAAAAGCCTGTTAGAACGTGATTTCAGGCGTTTCAGGTGGATTAATGAGGATGAGGAGAAGCTTCTCCTCAGCAGCTATCGTGAGTATGTCGGAGCATGCATGCTCGAGAAAGTGATATGGCTTGCCTACTTTGTCAAGAAGAATTCCAAGAAGAGCGAGAGAATAAGCGATTTAAAGTTCTTCAAACTTAGCGGAGACATATTTCTGTGATAAAGTCATCATAGTGCCCTAATTGAGAGTAATTTGAAGAGCCTTCAAATTGAGAGCCTCCTGCCCTAAGAGGAGAAAACTCTACACGTTGCGCGTAAAGGTTTAAAAGGAAGGGCTAGTGCAGAGTTTAGGAATCACCAAAATAGGGTTCGTGAAGATGGAGAAGAAGAGTTTAGATGCTCTAGAAGGATATATTAAAATTTACGAGAACTATCTTAAGGAGGTTAGAGAAGAGACATACAAGAAGTTCCCTGAAGAGACAGCAATCATTATCGAAATTATCAATAATTGGATAGATATCATCCCTAGAAAAGAGGAAGATTATGAAGATTATATCCATTCATTTCAAGGCGTTCTCTTATTTTATTTATGGAAGATATCAAATTGGATAGGATATGAAATATTAAATGGAAAATATTTCGAGGCCCTTAGAAATTGTCGATTCCTATTTGAGGCAAGCATTTTGAGCATAATAATGGAGGATGCCATAGAAAGTAAGGTATATGAAAAGTGGAAAAGCCTAAGCCATTTTGGCCTTAAATGCGAGATCCTTCGACTATGGGAAGAATTGAGGGATAAACACATCTACAAGGAAGAAGATAAGACGGATGTAATCAGAAAGCTTGTAGAAGAATACTTAGAGAGATCAAATCTTCCAGAAGAGGAGAAGAAGGAGTATATAGAAGTTTACTGCTCTATACTTAGTGACGAAAGATTGGGATACAACATTCCTAAGATGATTGAAGAATCAAAAGAATTTTTACCTATTGAAGATAAAGAGAAATCACTAAAAGACACTTGGAGAGCTCTTAACAAATATGCACACTTCACGTATACCTTCTGCGATAAGGTCTTGGAAAGGCCTGATCTCGTATTTATAGAAAGCATGGACGAAAAATTATTTAAAGAATGCTTCGATATTTATTTCAATACTATAGATTTATTTTACTGTATTTTATGCTGGAGATTTCAGAGAGTAAAAGAGAAAATGAAGGAGGTAATAGACCGGTGGAATAAAAACTTCAGTCTTAGGTTGGAACTTACCGAGAAAATGATCAACAGTAAAGAAGAGAGGCAGAAGATATCCAAGAAGCCCGGAAAATGATATTAACAAACTGAAATTAGCTTGCTCATCAGGAGAAACTCCAAATTAAGGCCTATATTTGACGAAATCCTTATAAATTAAGCCTATGCTACCACTTGATGGGTATTTTGGTCTGTAGATGTTTTGCAGAAGCACAAGATGACTGGGAGGAATAACAGAATGATAAATGAGGGAAATATAATAAAAGCCCCGTTCTGGAACGAGCCTGTCAAGGTAGAGAAGATTGAGGAGATTGGTAACTATATTCGTATCTTTGGTTCAACACTTTACTCAAAACAGCATATTGATCAGATTATAAAAAAGGATGAAATGAATAAGCTGGAAGTGATAAAACCTCTAATTAACTTCTCTTCGAGCTCAGAAAATGTGTTTTACATGATTGAAGCGACGCGGTTTAGGTATGCATCCCTTTTTGATCCGCTTCTCGCAATGAATGTATCGAAGATAGATCCACTTCCCTTCCAGATAGAGGCAGTATATGGCTACATCCTCAAGCAACCACGCATAAGGTTTCTTATCGCAGACGATGCTGGTGCTGGAAAGACGATAATGGCAGGGTTAGTTCTTAAGGAACTGAAACTCAGAAATCTGGCAAAGAGGATATTGATAGTCGTTCCAGGTCATTTAAAAGACCAATGGAGAAGGGAATTAAAGGAAAAGTTCGATGAGAAATTCGTGGTACTTGATAGAAATACTTTTAATGCTCATTATGGGGAAAATCCGTGGGAGAAAAACAATCAGGTGATAACATCCATCGATTTCGCAAAGCAGAAGGATATACACACAACACTAAGCCCAGTTCACTGGGATTTGGTAATTGTGGACGAAGCACATAAAATGGCTGCCTACAGGTATGGCGAGAAGATCCAAAAAACCGAGCGATATAAGCTCGGGGAGATTCTATCCAAAACCTCAAATCACCTCGTTTTTCTCACAGCAACACCGCATAAGGGAGATCCTGAAAACTTCAGGTTATTCTTAGATCTAATTATGCCCGGATTTTTTGCTACACGTGAAATGGTTGAAGAGTCCCTCAAGAACAGGGACAATCCGCTGTTCATAAGAAGACTAAAGGAGGATCTCAAGGATTTTGACGGGAAACCTATCTTCACCAGAAGGTTTCCCAAGACTATCAAATTTCATCTGTCGGATATAGAAAAAGAGCTTTACAATGAGGTTTCCCGCTATGTGGTAGAGCAATATAACAAGGCACTTCAATTAGATAGAAGAAGAAATGTAGCTTTTGCCCTGATAATCCTCCAGAGAAGAATGGCATCCAGCACTTATGCTCTTCTGAAGTCCTTGGAGAGAAGGAAGAATAGATTGGAGAAAATACTGGAAGGTGAAGGAAAAAACAGAGATCAATTTGTGCAACAGATATGGATACCTGCTGATTATGAGGAGATAGAGGATCTTGAGGAAAGTGAAAGATGGAAAAAGGAGGAAGAATGGGAATCTGTTACAGTTGCTAAGGATCCTGAGGAGTTGAGACAGGAAATAGAGACTATAAAAAGACTTATTGAAAAAGCAAAGAGGGTAATAGAAAAAGAGGAAGAGGTGAAACTCAAGGAGCTGAAAAAAGCCATTGCAGAGGGATTCAAGAAGATCGAAGAGATGAAGGGAAGTAGGAAGATCCTGATATTCACAGAATCAAAGGATACTCTCGACTATCTTGTGAGGAAGATACGAGAATGGGGCTATAAGGTTAACTATATACACGGTGGAATGGACTTAGATGAGAGGATAAAGGCTGAGAAAACTTTCAGGGATGAAACCGAGATAATGGTTGCCACAGAAGCTGCTGGAGAGGGAATAAACTTGCAGTTCTGCCATATAATGATAAATTATGACATTCCATGGAATCCTAATAGACTCGAACAGAGAATGGGGAGAATACACAGGTATGGACAGCAGAAGGATGTCTATGTGTTCAACCTTGTAGCAGAGGACACAAGAGAAGGAAGAGTTCTGGCAAAGCTTTTTGATAAGCTTGATGAGATAAGAGAAAAACTTGGAAGCGATAGGGTTTTTGACGTCATCGGAGATGTTTTCGAGGGAAAGAACCTTTACCAGCTGATCATCGATGCTGTGACAAGTGCAAAGAGCATGGATGATATTCTCAAGGAGCTTGATATCAAACCGGATGAGAAGTATGTTGCAAGGATAAAAGAAGCTCTAGGAGAGAGCCTAGCAACGAGATTTATCGATTACACTAGAATAAAGGAGATGGCTGATAGAGCTAAGGAATACAGGCTTATACCGGAATATGTGGAGGAGTTCTTCAAGAGGGCTTTTACAAAAGCGGGAGGAAAATTCAGGGAGATCAAGAAAGGCTTTATAGCTATAGACTCTGTGCCATATGAGATAAGAAGGATTGCAGAAAGCGATGAATTTAGGAATAAATATGGCATTATGATGAGACGCTATCCTAAGGCAACATTTGACAAAGATTTAGCTTTCAAAAATCCTGATGCCGAGTTCATATCCTTCGGACATCCCCTTCTTGAAGCTCTTTTGGAGTGGGTTATGAGAAAGTTCAGCGAAGAAGCAAGGAAGGGAGCTGTCTTCAGGGATCCATCTGGAAGATTAAATGGCTACATCTGGTTCTACATAGGTGAGGTGAGGGACGGAAAGGGAGATGTCGCTGGCAGGAAAATTCTGGCAATATATGATAATGGAAAAGATAGGAGGGAGATAAATCCCGCTATCCTGTGGGATCTCTCCCCATATAATGGCGTATATAACGGTCCAGATGAAGTCCTTGATAGGGAAATGCTACAAACTGCAATAGAGGCTGTGGAGAGATATAAAGAAGAGATTGCTAAGGAAAGAAAGAGACAGGCGGAGATAAAGAGGAAATATGGACTTAGATCCCTCGATTATCTCATTGGAGAGCTGGATGTCGAGCTTGCAGAGCTTTATGAAAGACAAGGAAGAGGAGAGAAAGTGGATCTAGTAATAAAGAATAAAGAAGATCAGAAGAAAAGATACGAAGAAGCAAGAAGGGAGCTTGAAAAAGAGATAGAGCAGGAGCAGAGTTTGAGCATATCTGCACCTGAGCTCTTGACAGTCATAAAAGTAGTTCCAGAGTGGAATGAGATGATTGAAAATGAGGAGATCGAAAGGATAGGAATGGAGATAGCGATGAAATATGAGAGATTGCATGGAAGGGAACCGGAGGATGTTTCAGCTGAGAATCTCGGCTTTGACATAAGGTCAAAGGGTGAGAAGGAGGTAAGGTATATTGAGGTCAAGGCAAGAGCTGGAGTGGGAGAAGTAGCTTTGACGCCAAACGAGTGGATGAAGGCAAGGAGGTTTAAGGAGCAGTACTGGTTGTATGTCATTGAAAACGCAACAACGAATCCAACTCTTCGTATAATAAACAATCCAGCTGAAAACCTGAGAGCACTGGAGAAAAAGGAAGTTGTAAGATTTGTAATTCCTTACGACGAGTTGGAAGGAAAAACGCAGGAGGTGTGGAGAGGTTGAAAGATAAGCGATTTATTGAGGAGAACTTTCCTGTCAAGGAGATAAGTGAAATCTCAGCTAAGGAGAAGAACATAAGGCATGGGCATATTTCTACCTTGCATATATGGTGGGCCCGCCGTCCACTGGCAAGCTCAAGGGCTACAAATTATGCTGCTTTAATTCCGGCACCCAAGGATCCAGCAGAGCTAAGTAAAATAAAGCAGTTTATTGTAGAGCTTTCAAAATGGGAGAACTCTCTCAATCCTCGCATTATCGAGAAGGCTAGAAGGGATATACTTGAGGCAAATGGTGGAAGACCGCCCAGAATTCTGGATCCGTTTGCAGGCGGTGGTTCGATTCCATTGGAGGCCTTGAGGCTTGGATGCGAGGCCCATGCAATTGAATATAATCCTGTTGCCGTGCTCATCCTGAAGTGCACACTTGAGTACCCGCAAAAGTATGGAAAATCGGAAAAAGCAGATCAGGAGTTAAATGCTATGAAGAGAAATACCCTACTTCAAGATGTTAAAAAGTGGGGAAACTGGGTTTTAGAGGAAGCTAAAAAGGAGATTGGAAGGTTTTATCCTGCCGATAAAGATGGCTCAATTCCAGTTGGCTACATATGGGCTCGCACAATTCCATGCCAGAATCCAACATGCGGATCTGAGATCCCACTAATGAGGCAGTTCTGGCTTGCAAGAAAGAGCAATAAGAAGGTTGCACTCTATCCATATGTCGACGGAAAAGAGGTAAAGTTCAAGATAGTGGGGGATGGCTATGAGAAAATGCCAGCTGACTTTAACCCATCAAAAGGGACAGTTTCGAGAGCAATAGCAACATGTCCTGTTTGCGGCTACACAGTTGACTATAAAACTATGAGAAAGCTATTTCAGGAAGGCAAAGCAGGACAGAGGATGGTTGCTGTAGTTCTACACAGACCAGGTACTGAAGGAAAAAGGTATAAAGTAGCGACAGAGAGTGATGTTGAGATCTTCAGAGAAGCTGAAAGATATTTAGAGGAGAAGAAAACAAAATTAATGGAAGAATGGGGAATTGATCCCGTGCCAGATGAACCTACTCCAGAGGGAGGGGGGCGAGGAGCAGAGAGAGCTTTTTCCGTACGAAATTTTGGATTAAATACATGGGGCGATCTCTTTAACTCCCGCCAGAAGCTTGCTTTGATTACTTTTACAGAAAAGGTAAGGCTTGCTTATAAGAGGATGATCGAGGAAGGATATGATAAGGAGTATGCAAAGGCAGTAGCTAGTTATCTGGCACTAATGATAAGCCGTTGTTCTGACTTTGAAAGCAATATTGTTAGATGGTTTAATCATGTTGAAAATGCATGCAATACATTTGCTCGACAAGCTCTCCCTATGACATGGGATTACTTTGAACTAAACTTATTTTCTCCAGTTTCACAAGGATCTATTAAAAATATATCTAATCAAGTTATCAAAACATTAGCAGGTATAGTTAATACTTTCTCTACTCCTGCCACCTCTATCCAAGCTTCTGCCACTGAGCTTTCCTATCCCGATGATTATTTCGATGCCATCTTCACCGATCCACCTTATTATGACAATGTTCCATATTCTTATCTCTCCGATTTCTTCTATGTATGGCTAAAAAGAAGCATAGGTGATTTGTATCCAGAACTTTTTATTACGCCTCTTACACCAAAATCTAAGGAGATCGTTGCCTATTCTCATAAAGAAGGTGGTTTTGAAGCCGGTAAAAAATTCTTTGAAGATATGCTCAAAAAAGCTTTCAAGGAGATCTCAAGGGTTTTGAAGCCAGATGGAATAGCAACTATTGTCTACACCCATAAATCAACATCTGGTTGGGAGACATTAATAAACTCCCTTCTGGAATCCGACCTTGTCCCAACAGCATCGTGGCCCATCGATACAGAGATGAAAGGAAGGCTAAGAGCAAGAGAGTCTGCTGCTTTAGCCTCTTCTATCTATTTTGTATGCAGAAAGATGGAGAGAAAAGACATTGGCTGGTTGAACGAGGTAAAAGAAGAGATAAAAAGCCATATATACAGAAAACTTGAGGATCTCTGGAAAGAGGGAATAAGTGGTTCAGATTACTTTATTGCAGCCATAGGATCTGCCATAGAGATATTCGGGAAGTACAAAAAGGTGATGGACTATGAAGGGAGGGAAGTAGATGCTAGCAAGTTGCTTGACTACGTACGTGAAATAGTGACCGATTATGCTGTGAGGCAAATTCTGCACGACAGCATCTCTGCCGAGCTCTCTCCGCTTACAAGATTTTATGTTCTCTGGAGATGGACTTACGGCGAGGCAAAGGTTCATTTTGATGATGCCCGCAAACTAGCTCAATCAACGGGCATAGATCTTGATAAAGTATGGAACAGGGGATTCATAAGAAAGGAAAAGGAGTTCATAAGGGTTCTTGGGCCTCATGAGAGAAAACTTGAGGAGATAGGAGACTCTCAGGAGCTGATAGATGTTCTTCATAAGGTTCTCCTTCTCTGGAAGGCTGGCAGAAATGAGGAGATGAAGAGGATCCTTTTGGAGACAGGTTATGGCAATAGAGAATCCTTCTACAAGGTCGCTCAGGCAATATCCGAGACTCTTCCAACAGAAAGCAAAGAAAAGAAGCTTTTGGATGGATTCTTAAGTGGAAGGGATAGATTGATCGATGAAATGAAAGGAATAGGTAGACAGACAAAGCTGATCGAGTGAAAATTGATTTTTATCGAGACCTTGGACTGCAAGCAAAACAGCAAATCATACGTTATATAGCAAAAAATATAAGGAACCTAGCTAAATTATTAAGGTGACTTGGAGGGAGCTGGATGAAATCCTTTGCACAAGTAGCAATACCCCATGAGGATGTTGCAAAAGGGAGGCTTACAATCGATGTTTTTGCCGCTGATTTATGGCAGGTGGCATGTGGAAAAGCGCCTCTAGATTACCAAGATCCCGACTTATTCTTCAGAAAAACATACATGACAAGGAACCTCAGAAATATCCTTGAAATCGCAAAAGCGAGGCTTGAGGGAAGAGGTGGAGATTCCATAATTCAGCTCCAAACGCCATTTGGAGGAGGTAAAACTCATGCTCTTATAGCTTTGTATCATAAAGCGAGGGAATGGAATGCCAAAGTAGTAGTGTTTGACGGCACATCTCTGGATCCGAAGGAGGTAAAGCCCTGGGAGGAGGTTGAGAGGCAACTTACGGGAAGAATAGAGATAACAAGAGGTGATATATCACCGGGGAAGGACAAAATAATCAAGCTCCTTTCTGAAAACGCACCAGTTCTTATACTCATGGACGAAGTTCTCACATACATAACAAAGGCTTCCGGAGTGAAAGTCGGGGACTCAAACCTTGGAGCACAAACCCTTGCCTTTATCCAAGAGCTTACAGGAGCTGTTGCTGCTGTTGGGAACTCACTTTTAGTACTTGCCCTTCCAACAAGCGTACTCGAACACTATGATGAGAATGCAGAGAGAGCATTTCAGCAGCTTCAGAAGGTAACAGGCAGGATAGAGAAGATCTACACTCCTGTTGAGGACGAGGAGATAGGGGGTGTGATAAGAGCAAGGCTCTTCAGCAGGATAGAGGAAAAAGAGGTAAAAGCCATTGTAGATGATTTCATTGAGTATGCAAGAAGGGAAGGTCTTCTTTCTGAAGAAGAAGTGGCAAATTACCGTGAAAAATTCCTGAAAAGTTATCCATTCAAGCCGGAAGTTGTCGACATCCTTTATAAGAGGTGGGGCTCTTTTCCAACATTTCAGAGGACTAGAGGTGTTCTAAGGCTTCTATCTCTCGTTATCCATGACCTTCTGAACAAAAACATACCATTCATTCGCCTTGGTGACTTCAATCTAGGCAATGATGAGATAAGAAGGGAACTGGTAAAACATATCGGGTCAGAGTGGGATAGCATCATAGCTCAGGATATAACATCGGGAGACTCAGGAGCGAAAAAGGTTGATGACAGTCTTGGAAGTTCTTACAGACCTTATAACCTCGGAACAGTGGTCAGTACAACGATATTCATGCTTTCCTTTTCTGGAAGAGGAGAAAGAGGAGCTAGCATAAAGGAGATCAAGCTGAGCACAGCGCATCCAGAATTTCCCAGCACTGTCATTGATACGGTGATAAGTAATCTCAGGGAAAGGCTGTTTTATCTATCAGATGAGGGCCTGTTTTTCGCAAATCAGCCGAATCTTAACAGAATAATAATAGTGAGGGAGGAAAGCATACCGAAAGATGAAATCTTAGAGAAGGAAAAAGAGGTAATAGAGAGATGCATCTCTAGGTCACCGAAATTCAGGGTGTATATACATCCAAAGCTTTCGAATGACATACCCGATACAGCTGAGCTGAAGCTGGTAATCCTTAACAAAAGCAAACCGGATGCTGAATTTCTTGAGAAACATGGTGAAAGCCCAAGGATCTACAGGAATACACTTATATTCTTGTGCATTAATGAAAACGAGAAAGAGACCTTCTATTCGTATTTAAGGAAATATCTTGCTCTTAGCTCCATTGAGAGTGATGAGAAGCTAATGTTAACAGATAGTCAGAGGAAGGAGGTTAAAAATAAACTGAAAAGTCACGAGCAGAGAAAATACGAGGAATTAAGGAGATATTACAATAAACTGTATCTTCCGGCGAGAGATGGCTATAGGGAAATCGTTATGGGAATCCCGACGTTTGGGGAATCCTCTCTTGATAAGGAAGTCTATGAATTTCTGAAGGAGCAGGGAGAGATCCTAGAGAAGGTCTCTTCAAGAGTTATTAGGGATAAATATTTACCAGATAAAGATTATATAGAAATTAAAAAACTTTATGACGCTTTCCTCAAAACTCCAGGAGAGATAAGGCTTTCCTCTAAGGAGGGATTCATTGAAGGGATAAAAGAGGGCGTCAAAAATGGTTTATTCGGTTTTGGATATATCAGCGATGGGAAAATAGATTGCCAGTGGATAAACGGAATTCCTGCTGTTAATTTAGAGGATGGTGAAATAATAATCAAGCCTGAGCTGTGCAGAAAGGAAATTGAAATAGAAGAGAAAAAAGTTACAATACAGCCAAAGGAGGAAATAACAGCCAAACCGGAAGTTAAAGAGCAGAAAGTTGTGGTAGAAGAGTACGGTGGGAAGTACTACTCAAAACTGAGCTTGAAGCTCAGAGTTCCTGCTGGACAGATTTCCACAGTAGCCAGAATTATAAGTTATTTAAGAAGTAAGTTTAACAGATGTGCTGTAGAGGTTATCCTACATGCTAGCGATGGCAAACTCCAAGCTACAGAATATGAAAACAAGGTAATTGAGGCACTAAACCAAGCAGGAATTGAAGTAGAGAAGCTAGACGAAGACTAAATTTGACAGCTAAGAATACTTAGCAGTTTTCTTCTACAGCTTTTTATGGTTTATTTAAGAGGACATCCAACTTCTCTCAGCTTATTCCCAGCCTGCTTTCCACAGCCTTGTACTCCCTCTTCCTATTGTACAGCTCTTTAATATCCTCAACCGTGACTATCTTGAGCTCATCGAGGATCTCATGGAAGGCCCCTGATGCCACGCTATAAGCCCTTTCCACCATATCTCCTGTGGTAACTAACACGGGCTTTGAGTTCCATATGTCCCTCGCGTGCTTCAACTTTGTCAGTGCTTCTTCCATATTCCCGTGCAGATGCACCTCAAAGACTATGTATGGATTTGCCCTCTGAAGCCTTCTCCACGCTACATCAAGCCTGTAGTTATCCAGCTCTACCTCCATTTCACTTATCTTCCCCTGAAGGATTCCTATATTGTGGATCATCCTCTTTACACCCTCATGGTCCATTGGCATCTCCACTATATTTCTAGCATCAAATGCATCAAGTATTGCCCTGAAGGTGCTGTACGGGTAGGTTCCACCCTCTCCAAACACAATTAGGGACCATCTGTCTGCCTTTG
>Ga0080004_1094658_pt1 | contig 21396 bp, 23 predicted proteins | sample WasSprMetagenome_FD_69207 | JGI IMG/M metagenome (GOLD analysis project Ga0080004, IMG submission 69207) | Sulfidic aquatic microbial communities from Washburn Spring, Yellowstone National Park, USA - WS (SPADES assembly) (version 2) | ecosystem: Environmental > Aquatic > Thermal springs > Hot...
GGGTAGAAAACCAGAAGTTGGTATATCAGACAAATCAGGTCTTGCTGGGATAGCATATTGGGTTAATACAAAACTTAAAATTCCTGAAAACGAATGGTTGCCCAAAGATCATCCTGGTATACTAAAAATTAAAGAGTGGATTGATGAACAGTATAATGTACATTATAGAGTTTCAGACATTTCTGATGAAGAAATGTGGGATTTAGTAAAAACTTACCTACCGGAAGTTTATAATAAATATAGCAAGGATAAATAAAACAAAGATTTTTACCATAGTTTGTGAAGAAAAAATATTTAGTCTTTCTATTATCTCTTTTCATATTATTTTCTTTTATTTATTTCTTTTCATTTTTACAAATTGACATTTTTTATACAAACGATCTTCACGGAAGAATAGAAGTTTTGCCAAAAGTTGCATATTATGTTAAAAAGACAGCAGCTAAGAACTATCTTATTTTAGACAGTGGCGATTTTATCCAAGGCACCCCTGAAAGTAATTTTTTCAAAGGTCAAAGTATGATAGAAGTTATGAACAATGTTGGTTACACAGCAGTTTGTTTGGGTAACCACGAGTTTGATTTTTCTGAACAAAATATATACGAGTTAAAACAACAGGCTAAGTTTGTCTTTCTTGGCAGTAATATTTATTCTCATTATGGTTCAGTAAAACCATATATAACTGAGTATTTGATAAAAGAATTTGACGGGGTCAAAATTGGAATTTTTGGTCTTTTAACAACACAAACAAAATATATTGTTATCCCTGAACATTTGGAAAATGTTGAAGTTTTAGATGAGCTGTTAATAGCACAAAAAGTTGTTAACCAACTGTTGTATGAAAATGTTTGTCTTATAATATGTTTGTCTCATATAGGAGTAAGTGATGGTAGAGGAAATTTTATAGATGACAAAGTGTTAGCAGAAAAAATACCACAGGTAAGTTTCATCATAGGTGGACATACACATAGAAAGTATGAAATAAAGATTAACAAAACTTTGTTAGTTCAAACTGGTGCTAACGGAGAAACTTTAGGCCATTTAAAATTGTTCTTTTTTAAACCGTATAAAAAAATATTTTTTTACAAAAACAAGTTTGTTAACATAAGTTCTTTAAAAGATGATGAAAAAACAAAATCTGTTGTGAACAAATATCTTGAGAAAATTAATACAATTTTTGAAGAACAACTTGGTGAATTAAAGATAGAACTACCACATTATCGTGATAAAGAATCGCCATTAGGTAATTTTGTATGCGATGTTATTAACGGAATAGCAAAATGCGATTTTGCAGTAACCAATTCTGGCGGGTTAAGGAAAAGTTTAGCAAAAGGTATAATAAAATTTAGAGATATTTATACAATGTGTCCGTTTGATAATACTATTGTGAAAACAACTCTTTCAGGGAAAGAGATCAAAGAAATGTTTGAACACGCTTTCAGTGGTAAATACGGGATCTTACAGGTTTCAAAAGAAGTAAAAATTGAGTATGACATTTCTAAACCTGTAGGGGAAAGAGTAAGAAATATATTGATAAATAATAAACCTTTGAAACTTAACAAAGAATATTCTGTTGCTACTAACAGTTTTTTATCATCAGGTGGTGAAGGATATTTTTGGTTCACAAAACATAAAGTTGTTGATACAAAAATACTTGTCCGTGAAGCAATATCAGAGTATATCAGAAAAAATAAAGAGATTAACTTGCCAATATCACAACAACCACAAAGAATTATAGTGGTCTCACCATAATTTTACGATTGTTTTTCTAAAATGTTTTGTTAATTACTTCTTGAAATTTTATTATTTTTTTAGTATAATCAAAACTCAATCATATTAATAAAATCTTCCGGGGTGGTGTAATTGGTAGCACAAGGGACTTTGGATCCTTTAGTCCTGGTTCGAGTCCAGGCCCCGGAGATGAGTTAATTATTATGTTAAAAATTGCAGTTATAGGATGGCGTAATTTTTTGTTAGTTAATAATGCAATAACAGAACATTGTAGGAAAGTATATAGTCGGTTAGTTGAGAAAGGTCGACAGTTTATAATTTTTGTTAAAAAAGTACAACAAGGGTTGAGTTTGTTACAACTCATTATGACCCTGATTATGTCAGGGTGAGATGGAATTTTATAGAACGTGCGGTGTTAAAACTTTGTGAATATTTTGTTGTAACCATGTCTGAGAAAGTGTGTTGTATAGCAACATGGGAAAAACATTATGTTAAACAAAAATATAACAAAGCTGTTGTTTGTACATATAACAGCCTTTTCTTACGTGCAAGAGTTTTGACAAAAAATTATTTAAAAAAGTTTTTGTTTGGACAATACAAATATTTTTAAGTGTAGGAAATTTAATGCCTGAAAAAGGGTTTTTAGATATAGTTTTAGCATATAATAAACTTGAAGGGACTAATGGGTGGAAACTTGTGTTAGCTGTTCTTCCAGAATATAAAGATAAAAAATATGCTGAGAAAGTTTTGAATGAAACAAAAAAGAATAAAAAATATTGTTATAATTGAAAATTCTCTCCAAGAAATGTTGAACGAATTGTTTAGTAACGCGGGAGTGTTTATCTCTGCAAGCACTTACGAATCTACCACAACATATCTTATCAATACCATAGGTTATAATCTTCTAATAATTGCAAGTTCTATTAAAGCAAATGTAGTAGTTTGTAAAGAATATCCGTATTATTATCCACCAGACAATATTTTTGCTTTAAACTATTATATTGAAAAAGTTGTAGATAACGAATTGAAATTTAATACTTTTAATCCACAATTACTTCGTGGATATAATTTAGAAAAAAGTTTCATTTATTATTGAAGGAAGTTATAAAAATTTGTTTGCAAAAAGTTAAGTGAACCTGTTAAATTTTTTATTTTTGTTTTTTGTATTGATTAACAGTTGTGTTTTACCGTTGTTGCATCCAAAATTATGGTTTTTATTTATTACAATATTAATTTTATTGTCTTTAGTCCTTTATAGAAAACTTGTTAGAAAAGAGAAAATTAACAATACAGTATTTTTAATAACATTTTTTATTGCTATTTTTAACCTACTAATTACAATGTTAGGTTATACAACAAACTTTTTGTTAATAAGCATTAAAAATAAAGAAAATCAAAAGAAGAATTTGTTACAAATACAAAATAATATAATTATAAAAGGTAGGGTGATGGTATTAGGTTCTTTTAACGAACCTGTAGCAAATGCTAAAATAAGTTTGTTGCAAGGAGATGTTTTGTTAGACATTTTTTTACTAATGTAAATGGTGAGTTTGAGTATGTAGTATCTGATAGGATAAATTTAGATAATTGTTTATCTTTGAAAATAGAGCATCCTAATTTTGAACCTTATGAAACAAAGTTTTTATTATCCCGAGGGATGACAAGAGAGTTTGAAGTTTATTTATGTAGGAAAACAAAATAATAAAAGAGGCATAATAAGATGATTATAAAAGTAAGAGTATTACCAAATTCAAAATATAACGAAATTGTTTCGCGGATAGGGACTGTGTTACGTGTTTGTGTTACAACAAAAGATGTTAAAAGTGATGAAACAAACGAATTAATCAGAAAAATTATAGCAGAATATTTTGGTGTTAAACTTAAAGATGTATATTTAAGAAAAGGTCATCGTGGGAAAGAAAAAACTATTGAGATTGAAGGTAAATCAAACGAAGAAATAAGAGAGTTGTTGGATTCTATACCATAAGTATATAAGAAAGGAAAATAACGATGTTCTCTCCTTTATATCCTTTTCTGTGGAAAAGAGATTCTCTTTTTGTACTTGACCAAAGAAAACTTCCGTTTAAGAAAGAGTATATTAAATGTAGTAGTTATAAAGATGTGATAAAATGTATTAAAGACATGGTGGTACGAGGTGCTCCTGCGATAGATGTTGTGAGCGGATACGGGTTGTATTTAGCAGTTAAAAATTATAAAGGTAATAATCTTAAAGAGTATTTAACTAAAGTAGCAAACGAATTTATTTCTTGTCGTCCTACAGTATATAATCTTTCATATGTAGTTAACAGAATAAAAAACTTTTCGTTAGAAATATCAAAAAATAAGATTGATGATAAAGTTTTAGAATTGGTATTTAAAGAAGTTGAAGAGATAAGAGAAGAAAATAAAAAAATGTTGCAAAAAGTTGTAGAAAACGGTCTTAAACTACTTAAAAAAAATTCTTGTGTTTTGACACATTGTAATACTGGTGTACTTGCTTGTGGTGATATTGGTAGTGCGTTAGGTGTTATAATTGAAGGGTATAAAAATAAAAAAGTAAGTTTTGTTTTTGTAGATGAAACACGGCCTTATTTACAAGGGGCGCGACTTACAATGTTAGAACTTCTCTCTGCAGGTATCCCTTGTTGTATGATAACTGACAATATGGCAGGGTATGTTATTAAAGAAAAGATGATTAATTGTATAATAGTTGGAGCAGACAGGATCGCAAAAAATGGTGATACAGCAAACAAAATCGATACTTATACACTTGCGGTTTTAGCAAAGTATCATAAGATACCATTCTATGTAGTAGCACCAAGTTCAAGTATAGATAAAGATATATCAACAGGGAAAGAAATAAAAATAGAACAACGTGATGAAGATGAAGTAAAATATATAAATGGTAAACCTATAACATTAGAAACTGTAAAAGTTTTACATCCAGCGTTTGATGTTACACCAGCAGAATTGATAACTGCGATTGTTACTGAAGAAGGAATTTTTAAGTATCCTTACAATTTTAAATGAATCCTGAACCTATACCTCTACTCAAAGAATTTATAAAAAATAAAAAAGTTGTTTTTGTAGGTATTGGGAACACATTAAGAGGAGATGACGGAATTGGTTGTTATTTTGTTGAAGAATTGTCAAAAAAAATAAAAAATGATAAAATAAGTTTTATTAACGCAGGGTTGTGTTTAGAAAATTATCTTTCAAAAATTGTAAAATTAAACCCTGAAGTAGTTATATTTGTTGATGCGTACAGAGGAGAAGTTGAACAACCATACTTGTTGTTAAATAAAGATGAGATACAAAATTTAACTTTTTCAACTCATAATATATCATTGGTTACAATTATAGAATTTTTAGAAAAAGATTTAACTGATACACAATTTTATATTTTAGCAATAAAACCACAATCTTTAAAAATACAAGAAGGAATTAGTGAAGGAACAAAAAAAATAGTCGATACTATGATAGAAGGAGTTTTATAATGAGAGTAGGAATTATAGGATGTGGATATGTAGGTTTAACAACAGGTGTGTGTCTTGCAGAACTTGGCCATAGAGTAGTTTGTGTTGACAATGACGAAGAAAAAATAAAAAAGTTATTATCCGGAGCATTGCCAATATATGAGCCAGGATTAGATAAACTAATTAAGAAAAATAAAAACAAAATAAAGTTTTCTACAAATATAAAAGATGCTGTTGTGAACAATGAGATAATTTTTATTTGTGTCGGGACACCATCAAGCTCTGATGGTTCACCAAATTTAAGTTATGTTGAAAATGTAGCAAGAGGAATTGCAAAATATTTAGATAGTTATAAAATAATTGTAGAAAAATCTACAGTGCCTGTAGAAACCGCTGATTGGATTAAAAAAACTATTGAAAGATATAAAAAAAATAATGTGGAGTTTGATGTTGTATCAAACCCTGAATTCTTAAGAGAAGGTACTGCTGTACACGATTTTTTGTATCCTGATAGAATTGTCATTGGAGTTGAGTCTGAGAAAGCAAAAAAAAGTATGTTAAAACTGTATCAAAAAATAAAATCGCCAAAAATTGTTGTGGATACAAAAAGTGCTGAACTTATAAAACATGCTTCAAACTCATTTTTAGCTACAAAGATTTCTTTTATTAATGCTGTCGCAAACATATGTGAACTTAGTGGTGCAGATGTTGAAAAAGTTGCCTTAGGGATGGGATTGGACAAAAGAATAGGTAAAGATTTTCTTAAAGCAGGGATAGGCTATGGTGGCAGTTGTTTCCCAAAAGATGTGGACGCTTTTATTTGGATATCAGAAAAACTTGGTTACGATTTTTCTTTGCTTAAAGAAGTTAAAAAAATTAATGAAAGACAAAGAGAATTGTTTATTAAGAAAATAGAAGATACATTATGGACTTTGAAAGATAAAACTATTGGTATATTAGGACTTTCGTTTAAACCAAACACTGACGACATTCGTGAAGCACCATCAATATATATAATAAAATCTTTAAAAGAGAAAGGGGCAAAAATAAAAGCGTATGATCCAAAAGCAATGGTTAAAATGAAACAAGTTTTCCCAGATATAACATATTGCGATAACCCTTATGAAGTTGCAAAAAACAGTGATTGTTTGGTAATACTTACTGAATGGCCTGAATTTAGGAAACTTGATTTAAAAAAAATTAAAAACTTGTTAAACCAGCCAATAATAATTGATGGAAGAAATATTTTTGAACCACAAAAAATGATTAAGTTGGGTTTTGTTTATAAATGTATAGGAAGAAAATAGTATTTTTAATAAAAAGGGAGAAATAAGATGAGAGTTGTAATTACAGGTGCAGCTGGGTTTATAGGTTCACATTTGTGTGATTATTTTATTAAAAAGAAACATTATGTTGTGGCAATAGATAATTTAATAACAGGGAATATCAAAAATATAGAACATCTCTTTGGTAATGAACGTTTTTTGTTTATAAAACATGATGTGACAAACTATATACATATTCCTGGCAAAGTTGACGCTGTACTACATTTTGCTTCACCTGCGTCACCTGTTGATTATTTAAAATATCCTATCCAAACACTTAAAGTAGGAGCGCTTGGGACACATAAAGCGTTAGGTTTAGCAAAAGAAAAAAAGGCGATATTTATGCTTGCATCAACTTCCGAAGTTTATGGTGACCCACAAGTTTCTCCTCAACCAGAATCATACTGGGGTAATGTGAATCCAATAGGTCCAAGGGGTGTATACGACGAAGCAAAACGGTTCGCTGAAGCGCTTACTATGGCTTATCATAGATATCATAAACTTCCTGTTAGAATAGTTAGGATTTTTAATACTTATGGTCCAAGGATGCGACTTAATGATGGCAGGGTTGTGCCAAATTTTATATATCAAGCATTAAAAAATAAACCAATCACTGTCTATGGTGATGGTACCCAAACAAGGTCATTCTGTTATATTTCCGATTTAGTAGAAGGTATTTATAAATTGCTGTTTAAAAATATTCCAGAACCTGTAAATCTTGGTAATCCACAAGAAATGAGAATAATTGATTTTGCTTATTTGATTAAAAAATTGACTAATTCAAAAAGTAAAATTGTTTTTAAACCACTACCACAAGATGATCCAAAACAAAGACGGCCTGATATAACAAAAGCTAAAAAGTTGCTTAATTGGGAACCAAAAGTTTCGTTAGAAAAAGGTTTGAAACTTACCATAGAATATTTTAAAACCAACATTTAATACTTTTTACTATTGACAAAAATTGTAAAATTTAGTAAAATCTGCCAAATTGTGTTGAAAATTTTAAAAGAAAGGAGATTGTAAACATATGAAAAAGACAAGTAAAGGTAAAAAAGTACCAAAATATGTATATCTTTTTGGTGGGGGAAGGGCGGATGGTAATGAAAAAATGAAAGAACTTCTTGGTGGGAAAGGGGCAAACCTTGCTGAAATGGCTGGCCATCCTGACTTAAGACTTCCAGTACCGGCTGGGTTCACAATAACTACGGAAGTATGTACTTATTTCTTCAAACATAACCAAAAGTATCCTCCAGGTTTAGAAAAACAGGTTATGGAAGGGTTAAGACATATTGAAAAAATAATGGGAAGAAAGTTTGGCGATCCAGAAAACCCACTTCTAGTCTCAGTACGTTCAGGCGCAAGAAAATCTATGCCTGGTATGATGGAAACTGTTTTAAATATTGGTCTTAATGATGAGACTGCAAAAGGGTTAATTAAACAGACTAACAATCCACGTTTTGTATATGATGCTTATCGTAGATTGATTCAAATGTATGCAGATGTAGTTATGGAAAAAGCAGAAGGTATTGAACCAGAAGAAGGTAAAGCTATAAGACAACAATTAGAGAAAGAACTTGAGAAAATGAAACAGAAAAAAGGTGTGAAACTTGATACAGAACTTACTGCTGAAGATTTACAAGAACTTGTTAAGATTTATAAAAAGAAAGTAAAAGAAGTATTAGGAAGAGAATTCCCTGAGGATCCATATGAACAACTTTGGGGTGGTATAAGAGCAGTGTTTTTAAGCTGGAATGGTAAACGTGCAGTAGCATATAGAAGAATAGAAGGTATTCCTGATGATTGGGGTACTGCAGTAAATGTTCAAGCAATGGTGTTTGGTAATATGGGTGATGATTCAGGTACTGGAGTAGGTTTTACTCGTAACCCTGCTACTGGAGAAAACAAATTCTATGGTGAATGGTTGCCAAATGCACAAGGTGAAGATGTCGTTGCAGGTATTAGGACTCCATATCCTGTAAACGAATATTCGAGAACTGAACATAGTAAAGATCTGCCTTCTCTTGAAAAACAATTCCCTGAAATTTACAAACAACTTGAAGATATTTGTCGTAGGTTGGAAAAACATTATCGTGATATGTTAGATATTGAGTTCACAATTGAAAAAGGTAAACTTTGGATGTTACAATGTAGAGTTGGTAAAAGAAACGGACCCGCTGCTGTAAGAATAGCAGTTGAAATGTATAAAGAAAAATTGATTTCAACTGAAGAAGCAGTTATGCGTGTTTCACCAACACAACTTGATGAACTTCTACATCCTGTAGTTGACCCGATGAAAGAAAAAGAAGCAAAACTTATAGCAAAAGGTCTTCCTGCAGGACCTGGTGGTGCTGTAGGACAAGTTGTGTTTACAGCAAACGATGCTGTTGAATGGACAAAAAAAGGACATAAAGTTATCCTTGTTAGAGAAGAAACCAACCCTGAAGATGTTGAAGGTATGCGTGCAGCAGTTGGTATTCTTACAGCACGAGGTGGGATGACATCGCATGCAGCGTTAGTAGCACGTGGTTGGGGTAAGTGTTGTATAGTAGGAGCTGGAGATATACATATTGATTATGAGAAAAAAGAATTTAGAGCAAAAAATGTTGTTGTTAAAGAAGGTGATTGGATTACATTAAACGGGGCAAAAGGAAATGTTTATTTAGGACAACTTCCACTTATTAAAGCAGCAGAAGAAAATCCGTACTTTGTTGAATTTATGAAATTGTGCAATAAAATAAGAGAACTTGGAGTAAGAACCAATGCTGACACACCTGAAGATGCAAAAAAAGCAAGATTGTTCGGTGCAGAAGGTATCGGACTTTTTAGAACAGAGCATATGTTCTATGGTGAAGGTTCAGAAAAACCGTTATTTATATTAAGGAAGATGATAGTTGCTACTAACGAAGAAGAAAGAAGAAAAGTTCTTGATGAACTTTATCCATATATGAAAGAAGATATTAAGAAAACTTTAGAAGTTATGGAAGGTCTACCTGTTACAGTGAGATTGTTAGACCCGCCATTACATGAGTTTGTACCAAAGAGAAAAGATGAGAGAGAAAAATTAATAAAAGATTTAGGTATTACTGAGGAAGAATTTGAAGCACGTACTTCAAAACTTCACGAAGTTAACCCGATGATGGGACACAGAGGTGTAAGATTAGGTATTTCATATCCTGAGGTTACGGAATATCAAGTAAGGGCAATACTTGAAGCAGCAGCTGAGTTGATAAAATATGGTAAAAAAGCAATGCCTGAAATTATGATACCTGTAACCTGTACTGAAAAAGAAATACTTGATCAAAAGAAAATAATTGACAAAGTATATGAAGAAGTTTTAGCAAAATTCAAACTTGATAAAAAGAAACTACCATTAGTTGTCGGTACAATGATAGAAATTCCACGTGCATGTATTGTAGCAGATAAAATGGCTGAAGTATGTGAATTTTTCTCATTTGGAACAAACGATTTAACACAGATGGGGTTCGGTTTCTCAAGAGATGATATTGGGGCTTTCTTACCAAAATATCTTGAGAAAAACATTTTATCAAAAGATCCGTTCCAAACTATAGACTTTGAAGGTATTGGTGAACTTATTAAAATTGCAATACAAAAAGGTAGAAAAGTTAAACCAAAATTTAAAATAGGTATATGTGGTGAACAAGGTGGCGATCCTGATTCTGTAAAGTTCTGTTATCAAGTTGGGATGAATTATGTTTCATGTTCTCCATATAGAGTACCTTTAGCAATACTTGCTGCTGCACAAGCTGTTGTTGAGAAAAAGAAAAAGTCTTAATTTAAGTTGCTGAGAATTAAAACAATCCAAGTATAAAGTTTATTACGATAAATTATTATGCAATCCAACATATAGGATAAAGAGTAATTAAACTGATTACTAATTTTAGGAGAACATCATGGTTTCGTTAGAAGAGTTGAAAAAATACATAGATTTTTTGTCTACAACTGATATTGAAGAGTTAGAAATTGAAACTCCTGAAGGAGAAAAATTTTTGTTGAAAAGAAGCGAAGTTTTGAGTGATGTTTTTAGTAAACCACAGATAGAAACTACTAAAGAAGATCGGGTTGAAGAAAAAAAGTTAGAAGAAAAAAAAGAGTTTGTAATAACTTCACCAATGGTTGGAAGATTTTTGCTTTCTCCATCTAAGGATCACCCACCTTTTATAGTTGAAAATGCAAAGGTTAAACAAGGACAGAAGATCGCAATAATAGAAACAATGCGTATATTTAGAGATGTTGTTTCGCCAAAAAATGGTGTTGTGAAAAAAATTTTGGTTGAAGATGGACAATTTGTAGAATACAACCAACCATTGGTTGTTTTGGAGTTAAATGAAGAATAAAAAAATAAAGGTAGTAAAAGAAGAAAATAAAAAATATTTAGTAGAAAATAAAGAAGTTTTAGAAATTAATTTAGGTAAACACAAATTTTTATTAGGTGATGTTTTTGATTGTTTGTCTAAGATAGAACCGCTTTCTGTAGATATAGTTTTTACTTCTCCTCCTTACAATGTAGGAATAGAATATGAAAATCATTATGATAAAATGAGTTATAATGAGTATTTAAATTGGTTAGGGGAAGTAATAAGAGAATTATATAACAAAATCAAAGATGACGGAAGGTTTATAATTAACATACCTTCTATCACAGCAGAAGGTGAATACAAACCACTTTTTATAGATGTGGTAAATATTGCACATAAAATAGGGTTTAAAATAAGAAATGATATTATATGGTTTAAACATCAGGTAAGTAAAAGGACAGCATGGGGAAGTTTTGCTTCTCCATCAGATCCTTATGTAATACAACCATATGAGTTTATATTAGTTTTTAACAAGAAAAATAAAAAACATCATGGTAAAAAAGAAAATATAGATATTACAAGGGATGAGTTTATAAAATTTTCGTTAGCGTTTTGGGATATAAAACCAGAAACAAGAAAAGAAGTACTTTCTGCATGTCCTGTACCATTTCCTGAGAAGTTAGTATATAGAGTATTAAAATTTTATTCTTATAAAGAAGATGTAGTTTTGGACCCGTTTGGTGGAAGTGGGACTGTTAGTTATGTTTCAGCTCTGATCAATAGAAGAAGTATATATATAGACAATTCTAAGAAATCGTTTGAGTTTGCTGTTAAAAGGACAAAAGAGGCTATTGAAAAAAATGCAATTTTTGACTATGCTAGTAATGTGAAATGAACAAAAAGATACAGTTTGTAATAGATTACCTAAATAAAATTTTAGAGAAAAATACTCCTGAATATGTAGGTAATAATTTTAACGAGTTTTTTTCTTCAGAAAGTATTGATAACTATCTTTTATCTTTTAAAGAAGACAAAACTGCAAGACAAATCCGTGCTTCTTTAGACATTTTGAGAGGTAAGATTTTTGAAGAGATTTTAAAGATTCTTTTAAATAAGTGTTTTGAAAAAGACAAAAGTTATTTTCATATAAAAGTTTCTCACTATAAAGATTTACCTAAAGAAACTAAAACAGAGGTTAAAAAAATCAGGTTATTTAGAAAAAATTTTGAAGATTTTTATAAAAAGCCAGATATAGATCTTGTTGTGTATAGTAATAAGTTAAAAGACAGATTTTTATTTTTATCAGTAAAAGGTACTTCAAGAGAAAGAATTGGGCAATTTTTAAGTAATATTTTTATTTTTGATCCCGTGGTCCTTTATTCAAAATACAAAAATCTTTATAAAATCGGTGAAGATAGTGTTCCAAAATATAAAATGGCTTTTGTATGTTTTGATATGGCAAAACAAAAAGATTTTTCTTATATAGAAGAAAAGGAACCAAAACATTCACAAAAACAAATTGAAGTTTTGTTAGTAGATGACGATCCTAATATAGGCTATGGGGTTTTTGTTTTGAATAATTTAAAAAAATTGCATAAGGTCGGAAATTTTTCTGAACTTGTAGGTAAGATTAAAAGTTTTTTCACATAAAGGAGTAAAAATGATAAAGAAACTTTTAATAGCAAACAGAGGAGAAATTGCTGTAAGAATAATCCGTGCTGCAAAAGAGTTAGGTATAAAAACAGTAGCTATATATTCTGAAGTAGATAAAGATTGTTTACATACAATGCTTGCTGATGAAAAAATTTGTATTGGTCCTGGCCCTGCAACAGAAAGTTATCTTTCTATACCAAACATAATTGCTGCATGTGAAGCAACAGATGCTGATGCAGTACATCCAGGATATGGTTTTTTATCTGAAAACACTTATTTTGCTGAAGTATGTGAAGCATGTGGTATAACATTTGTTGGTCCTACAAAAGAAAATATAAAAAAAATGGGTGATAAAATTGAAGCAAAAAAGATCGCTAAAAAAGCTGGTGTCCCTATTGTTCCTGGAATAGAAGAAGCGATTGATAATCCTGATGATCCTGAGTTGATTAAAGAAATTAAGAAAATTGGTTTTCCTTTGATAATAAAAGCAGCGTTAGGTGGTGGTGGGAAAGGAATGAGAATTGTTAATTCTTTAGAAACATTTAAAATTTCGTTACTCACAGCGATGGAGGAATCAAAAAAAGCGTTTGGTTCTGATAAAGTATACATTGAAAAATATATTGAAGAACCTAAACATGTTGAAGTACAAGTTTTGGCAGATAAGAAAGGTAATATAGTATATTTCCCAGAACGAGATTGTTCTGTCCAAAGAAGACATCAAAAACTTATTGAAGAAAGTCCTTGTCCTATTGTTGATGAAAGGTTAAGAAAACATTTAGGTCGTGCTGCAGTAAAACTTTGTGAAGAAATTGGATACATATCAGCAGGAACTGTTGAGTTTATAATGGATAGAAAAGGAAATTTTTATTTTATGGAGATGAACACGAGAATACAAGTTGAACACCCTGTTACTGAGATGGTTTCTTTAGTAAAAAAGAAAAAGGGGTTGGATTTAGTAAAAGAACAAATTTTAATTGCTTCGGGAGAGAAAATAAGTTTTTCATCTGATGATGTTTCTATTGCAGGACATGCAATAGAATGTAGGATAAACGCTGAAGATCCTGATAAAGATTTTATGCCTTCACCAGGGAAAATTGAAAAGTTAATACTTCCCGGTGGGAATGGTGTCCGTGTTGATACACATGTTTATCAAGGTTATACAATACCTACATTTTATGATTCTTTGATTGCAAAACTTATCGTAGTAGGTGGTAATAGAAACGAAGCAATTAAAAAAATGCTTCGTGCATTAGACGAATTTAAAATTAATGGTATAAAGACAACTATACCTTTCCACAAAAAGGTTTTACAAACACAAGCGTTTATTGAAGGCGATGTTTCAACTAATTTCTTACAAAAGTATATTTACGAACAGGTATAATTTATGTTAATAATACCAGCAGTTGATATACGTCAAGGTAAATGTGTCCGTCTTACACAAGGAAGGTTAGATCAAGAAACTATCTATTCTAACGATCCTGTTTTTGTAGCACGTTTGTGGCAAACACGTAGTGCAAAAATGTTACATTTAATAGATTTAGATGGCGCGTATACAGGTTGTGTCCAACATTGGGAGTTAATAACAAAAATTCGTGAAAGTTTAAGTATACCAATACAGTTTGGTGGTGGGGTGAGGAAATTGTCTACAGTTGAAAAACTTAACAAAATAGGTATTGACAGAATTATAATAAGTACAATTGTTGTCACAAATCCTGAGGAAACAAAAAAAATAGTAAAAAAATTCAAAAACAAAATTGTTGTTGCATGTGATGTCAAAGAAGGGAAAATTTCAATAGGAGGATGGAAAGATATAGTACCACTTAATCTTAAAGAGTTTGTACAAAAAGTTGTAGATTTAGGGATTAACAAAATAATAATTACTGATATTGATAAAGAAGGTATGCTTGAAGGGATAGATGTTGAAAAAATTAAAAAGTATTTAGAAGAAATAAAAGATTTTGGATTAGAAATAATTCTTTCAGGTGGTGTTACAACTATTGAAGATATAAAAAAAATAAAAGAATTAGAAACTTATGGTGTTAAAGGAGTGATTATTGGTAAAGCTTTGTATGCTGAAACAATCTCTTTTGAAGAAGCTTTAAAAATTGCACAGTAAATATCTATATTTTTTTTATGGTATATAAAAATAATTGTAGTTGCAGAGCTTACTCTGCTATTTATCTATGTAGGCACGGTCTCTGACCGTGTAAATTTATATACTATGAACAAAAAAATTTTAGAATTTGTAGAACAGATCAAGTTTGACCAAAACGGTCTTGTCCCTGCTGTGATACAAGATTATAAAGATAACAAAGTTTTAATGGTTGCTTATATGAACAAAGAAGCTGTTTTGAAAACAATTGAAACAAAGAAAACACATTTTTATAGTAGATCAAGACAAAAGTTGTGGATGAAAGGAGAAGAGTCAGGGAATGTCCAACAAGTTAAAGAAATATATATTGATTGTGACAACGATTGTTTGTTAGTTAAAGTAATTCAAAAAGGAGAAGCTGCTTGCCATACTGGTTACAGAAGTTGTTTTTATAGGAAATTAACAAATAATGGAAATTTTAAAATTGTAGAAAAAAAGTGTTTTGATCCAAAAGATGTGTATAAATAAGTTCTCTCACAATTTTTGATGCTTTTTCCAAAAAATCTGATTCTGATTCAAAAAATATGTTTAACTTTCTTTTAATCACTTCAAGAATGTTTTTTTTAACTAAAATTTTTGGATAATGTTCTGACGAAAGAAAATTTTAAATGTGATTTTTGTCACATTATCTTGACATTTGTGTTTTTGAAAATATATACAAAAATTGTAAAAATAAATATATTTGTAGTATCAAACCCATATTTTATCATTACTTTTATAAACAATGTAGGGCAAGGATTTATCCTTGCATATTATCTTTAATTACAAAAATTGCTTTGTTTTGTTAAAGGCAGGGCTCGCAATAACAACCTATATGTCATTGCGAGGAACGTAGTGACGAAGCAATCTCGTTTATAGATTGCCACGGGTTGACTTTGTCAACCCTCGCAATGACAGATGGAAGGAAATCGCCACTCCCGCAATTTGCGGGATCGCAATGATAAAAAAAGTGGGTTTTTTAGCGGTTTCCTGTTTGCGGAACAGGTTGCGGGATACATTATTTTTAATTTTTTCGTCTATAGTCTTCATAAATATCATAAAATAGTTAACAAAACTCTGGTATCAGGGATGTAAAAAGAGATGAAAAAAATAAATTTTGCAGTGATGGTTATAGTAATTGGTATATTCTTTTTACTTAAAATTTATAGTTTTCAGTTTGGTTTAGGTGCTAAAGGATTTGTCAAAAAAGTGGTAGAAAAAGGACAATCTGAGGGAAAGATTGCTAAAACTGAGGAAGAGAAAAAGTTACATGACAAATATCCTGACAATCATGCTCCAACAATATCGTCTTTAACAGCGAATCCAGTGAGTGTATTTACAGGCGAAGTATCTACAATCACCTGCACTGCATCTGACCCTGACGGAGATACATTAACATATACCTGGACAGCAACAGGTGGGACGATTTCCGGTAGTGGCTCATCTATTTTCTGGACTGCACCATTATCCAGCGGGACATATACCATCACCTGCACTGTTTCCGACGGCAAAAGCGGTAGCGATACAAAAAATGTCAATATAACAGTTACTCCCACTGGTAACACAGCAGATACAGCAGTATGCTTAACATCAAATTCAATCCTTGACGATCAAAATCCTGCTTTTTCTCCCGATGGACAGTTCATCTTATTTTCTTCCAAGAGGAACGGCAATGGCAAGAATCTGAACATTTGGAAGATGGATATTAGCGGGAAAAATCCAGTCGCTTTAACAAGCGAACCAGTAGCAGACAATGTGAATATGCCTGGGACTTCATGGAACGGTGTAAAAAATAAAATCGCATTTTCCTCAGACCGTACAGGCAACGACGAGATCTGAATAATTAATGCTGATGGAAGCAACCCTGTGCAATTAACCAACAACCCTGCTAAAGATTGTGAGCCGACATTTTCACCCGATGGAGAGTGGATTGCGCTCCAATCAAATAGAGATGGTAACTGGGAGATTTATAAGATAAACGTAACTACAGCCGAGACAATACGGCTTACGAATAATCCTGCTGATGATTGTGAACCAAATTGGTCACCAACTGGAGATAAAATTGTCTTTCAATCAAATCGCGACGGTAACTGGGAGATATATACAATGGACACAGATGGAACAAATCAGCGAAATGTAACAAATGACCCTGCGGAGGATACAGACCCGTCTTTTAGCTCTGATGGGACAAGAATTGTCTATTCTTCAAACTATGGTGGTTTAGAGGAACCTGAGATTTTTATCATCAATGCAGATGGTACGCAAAAACCTATAAGAGTAACAAATAATCCGACCTATGATGGTGCGCCATCATTTTCGCCTGACGGAACTAAAATTGCATTCGAGTCAGATAGATCAGGTAATTTGGATATATGGCTTATCAATTCTCCAGTCTCTTCAATGTCTTGGAACTCTGTAAACGATTTTGTATATCAACTGCAGAATATAGATCTGACAGAAATAGGAAACACAAAGTTTGATCTGGTTATAATAGATTATTCTCAAAATGGAAGTGATGAGAGCAGATTTACTGCTGAACAGATCAACGCACTTAAGAACAGCCCTGGTGGTCATAAACTTGTGTTAGCGTATATGAGCATCGGTGAGGCAGAGAACTACAGATGGTACTGGAAGAACGAGTGGGATGCCGATAATGATGGTAATCCGGACCCAGGAGCTCCTTCTTGGCTTGGTCCTTCAAATCCTGATTGGCCAGGGAACTACAAAGTTAAATACTGGGAAAGCGGTTAGCAATCTATCATCTATGGTTCTTCTACAAGTTATGTTGATAAAATCATTGAAACGGGTTTTGATGGTGTTTACCTTGATATAATTGATGCCTATGAATATTGGGGACCAGGTGGAGAGAGTGGTTTGAATAGAGAAACTGCTGAACAAGAGATGGTTGATTTTGTGAAAAATATTGCAAACTATGCACGTGTAACTAAAGGTAAAACAAATTTTATTGTTGTTCCTCAAAACGGAGAAGGTTTATCAACTCATTCAGACTACCTTCAAGTTGTCAATGGCATAGGTAAAGAAGATACATGGTATAATGGCAACACACCTCAACCATCTTCATATACTAATAAAGTCATTGCTAATCTTGATGTTTTTAAACAGGCTGGAAAACTTGTTCTGGTAATAGATTATGTAACACAACAGAATTTAATCGATGATTTCTATTCAAAAGCAAAAGCGAAAGGTTATGTGCCTTATGCAACTGTGAGGTCTTTAGATAGAGTTACAATAAATCCTGGACATGAACCTGATTAATTATGATAGCAGAATGTCGTCTAACACAGCATAAAAGAAGTTCGTCTTCGGGCTCACTTAAGTCATATAAAGGGAGAATTCTGAAAAAGTGTTCAATGCTGCTAACTAAGATGTTCCCACTTTTGACGGGACGAGGAATCCCTCAACTTGCGGGATGACGAAGCAATCCCGCATTTTGCGGGATTGCAATGACAACCTGTAGGTCATTGCGAGGAGCGTAAGCGACGAAGCAATCTCGTTGTAAAAATAGATTGCCACTCCCGCAAAAATGCGGGATCACAATGACAAAAAAAGTGGGGTTTTCAGTGCTCTCCAACTTGCGGGATCAATGGCTAATTTTTTGTTATTTTCATACTTTTTTTAGATAACCTTTTTGATCGTTTATAACACTAATTCTTCTTTTATTTTTCTTTCTCTGAGAACATTTATTGCGTGTAATGTAAATATGAATTTTACTATTTTATACTTGCAAAATAAGTTTATAATTTGTATACTTTTTTAATAACGCTATTTATTTTGTATTTGTTATCTAAAAAATTATGTTTAACATATCTTTAAAAGAAATAAAACAAATTGTAGAAAAAGAAAAAAACCTACCTTTAGTTATTCCTTTATACAAAGAGATTGTTGTTGATACCGAAACACCAGTGTCATTATTTTTAAAACTTGCATCAAAAGAAAAATATGCTTATCTTTTAGAAAGTGCAGAATCAAACCTTCGTTGGGGACGATATTCTTTTATATCATACGAACCATATATTTTGTTTTCTTATACTGACAAAAAATTATATTTAACAAAAAATGGAAAACAAAAAATTTTTGTTAATGTTTCATTGTTTGATAAATTACGAACTTTATTGAATCAGTATAAACTTCCAAAAAATTTAAAAAATGACCTACCACGATTTTTTGGCGGGTTCGTCGGATATTTAAGTTGGGAAATAGTTTCTTTTATAGAAAAAAAAGTTAAAATACCAAAAAATAATGAGTTTAAAGACATACCTTTAGTATTTTTAATGTTTAACAAAATAGTGCTTATATATGATCATTATTTAAACAAACTTAAAATTGTAAATTTGCTTCTTGTAGAAGACAGAAAAGTTAATATTGAAAATTTATATAATGAAGCAGTAGGGAAGATAAATGATGTTATTTCAACAATTAATTCCACTGTAAGTATAACTAAAGAACTTGATTTTAATTTAAGTTTTAATAAAAAAATTTTAGGTGAATACAAACCTTTGAAACAAAAAAATGAGTTTGTGAACATTGTGAAAAAAGCAAAAGAGTATGTTCTTAGCGGTGATATAATTCAAGTTGTACTTTCAAACAGATGGAGAAAATTTACCACTGCTTCACCGTTTGATATTTATCGTGCGTTAAGAACTATAAATCCGTCACCATATATGTTTTATTTAAAATTTGGAGATTTAATACTGATAGGTTCTTCACCAGAAATTTTGGTAAGAAAAGAAAAAGATATTGTTGAAACACGACCTATTGCTGGGACAAGACCACGAGGGTTAACTGAAGAAGAAGATAACAATTATGAAAAAGATTTAATTTCGTCAGAAAAAGAAAATGCTGAGCATATAATGCTTGTAGATTTAGCAAGAAATGATATTGGCAAAATTTCAAAAATAGGTAGTATAACTTTACCTGAGTTTAAGATAATAGAAAAATTTTCTCATGTAATGCATTTAGTAACTTCAGTAAAAGGAGCATTAGAAGAAAAATATGATTGTATTGATGTTCTAAAATCAACATTTCCTGCTGGGACTGTTTCAGGAGCACCAAAAGTGCGTGCTTTGCAGATTATCTCTGAGTTAGAAAATACTATAAGAGGTCCTTATGCAGGCAGTGTTGGATATTTTAGTTTAACTGGTGATATGGATATGGCAATTACAATAAGAACTATTGTTTATAACAACAAAAATGTATATATTCAAACAGGAGCAGGGATCGTCGCTGATTCTGTCCCGCAGAAGGAGTATGAGGAAACTATAAACAAAGCAAAAGCGTTGTTTTTAGCAGTTAAAATCGCTGAACAATAAATTTAGGGAAATAAAACTATGATTTTAATAATAGACAACTACGGTTCGTTCACATACAATCTTGTACAATATATTGGCGAACTTACTTTACAACATAAAGAAATAAATTACCCAATAAAGGTCTATCGTAATGATGAAATAACGATAAAACAAATAAAAAAATTGAATCCAGCGTATATAATTATCTCTCCGGGACCTTGTACACCGAAACAAGCTGGTATTTCTTGTGATGTTGTTACAACATTTTATGATAAAGCACCAATTTTAGGTGTTTGTTTAGGACATCAATGTATAGTTGAAGCGTTTGGTGGTAAGATTGTTCGTGCAAAATGTGTAGTTCATGGGAAAACATCAAAAATTTATCATGATGGAAAAACAATATATAGAGATATTGAAAATCCGTTTATTGCAACAAGGTATCATTCTTTGATCGCAGAAAAAGAAAGTTTGCCAAAAAGTTTAGAAATATCAAGTTGGACAGAAGACGAAATTATAATGGGTGTAAGGTTGAAAGAAAAAAATTGTGTTGTTGAAGGAGTACAGTTTCATCCTGAATCAATCCTTACTGAAGTTGGTAAAAAAATTTTGTTAAATTTTTTTATAATAGGTAAAAAAAGATGAAAAAGAAAGGTTCAGATGTTATAACTATAATAACAATTTTTTGTTCATTATTTATTATTGCAATTTTTTTATATTTTCTATGGGAAAACAATAAGCTAAGAAAAGAAAATGTTTTTTTGAACCAAAAATGTGAGGAATTAAATAAACAAATAGAAAGTTTGAAACAAAATCTCACTAATCAACAATCTGTACCTCAGGAATACCTTGATTATATTGCATCTTTAGAAAAAGAAGTTGATGAATTACGAGAAAAATTGAAACAACAAAATGTTAAGAGAATAGATGAAAAAGAAGTTAATAAACTGTTGGCAGAATTGAAAGATAAAGAAAAACTAATAACTGATAAAGAAAAGTTGTTGTCAGCAAAAGAAGAACTTTTGAAGAAAAAAGAGAAAGAACTTGAACTTAAAGAAAAAGAATTGAAAGATTATGAAGATAAAGTTAAGAAACTTCTTGAATAAAATACTGTTTTTGTTTCTTACCTGTTCTATCTATTCCCAACAATTTGTAGAACTTGCCAACGAGTTTATAAAAGTAAAATATAACAAATCAACCTTTAGATTCAGAATATGCACTACTGGAGGTGTACCTTCTGTAAATACTGACGACAATAGTAATATGTTGTTCCCAATACTTGTTGGTGAAGAAGAAACAACTTGTGCTGTTATAAAAATTGATGGATACGAACATATATTTGGTAAAAATTATACTAAAATTCTCTTAAACGGAGTTAAAAAAGAAAATAGTATAGAATCTGTGTTAGAATATAACAACATTGTTGTTAGTCAAGAACTTAGTTTTGTTAAAGGTAAGACA
>Ga0080004_1094944_pt1 | contig 21389 bp, 14 predicted proteins | sample WasSprMetagenome_FD_69207 | JGI IMG/M metagenome (GOLD analysis project Ga0080004, IMG submission 69207) | Sulfidic aquatic microbial communities from Washburn Spring, Yellowstone National Park, USA - WS (SPADES assembly) (version 2) | ecosystem: Environmental > Aquatic > Thermal springs > Hot...
GTTTCCTGAAGAGGCTCAAAAGCCTCTATGGCATAAGGGTTGTCGTAGCGAACGGAGCCCCATGGTATAGCGTATGCTCCGAGCTGAGGCTAAGGCTTATCCATGATAGAAGCCTCCTAAACCTTGTTGAAAGGCTCAGCAAGGAAGTAAAGCGAAGGCTGAAGGACTTCGACCTGTATTTTCCATGTAGATGCCATACGTCCTTCAGGCATGTGAAAACATGGCTTGAAGCCTGGAGGAGCTACTATAACCACGTAAGGTACCATATGAGCCTAGGAAAGGCTCCATGCGGATTCGGAGGCCTAGAGCCCTATGGCATGCTATCCATCGTTAAGGAGGTGATGGGAAAGGCTTAAGGTTACAGCTCCTCTTGAGCAAGCTCCTTAATTTCCTTGGATGTTACTTCTATGCTTTGTCCATGTTCTTCTGCAATTAATTGGAAAACACTGATCATTCCTCTTAAGCGTTCCATATGACTGTGGACAAAATATCTTTTCAAGTCTGATGGTATTTTATCCCAGTCTTCTATGAAAAGTTTTGCTGTTGGTTCGTAATATTTTTCCAATATTCCATGAGGTCCTATTTTGGTCTCTTTAATTCTTATTAATCCTGCTTTGAGGAGTAGCTGCAGATGGTGAGACATTGATGGTTCAGATATTTCCATCCTTTTAGCCAACTGCTTTTGAGTCAAAGGTTCGACGGCAATGAGCCTTAGTATTTCCCTCCTGACAAGGTCCGATAAAAGCTTAATTGCTTCAGGATCTTGGACTATTTTAACAGCCCTCAATTACTGTCATCCCACTCCAAATATGCTGGCACTGTACAATCATATGTTCGCTTTCTCTGTCATGCTTTTTTGATAAATCCTCCGATAATGCATATAAGCTTTCTTGAACCGATTGTGAGCCACCTTTTCTCGTATATTGCAAGAACTATGGAAAGGGTGCCTCCTTGGAACGGATTTGAGGGACTTATGGCCAATGGCTCTAATGGGTAGCATAGATGAAGCTCAGCCGACCTCAGTAAGGCTTTTGGAACATCCTTTCAGGATTGGAGTATGCTCAGTGTGACCAAAGGAAGCATGAGGCTATGAATCAAAGAGTATAAGGCTGAGGCGAAGAACAATTCTAAAGGCATGCAAGGATATCCCCAGACCCGAAGAGAATGATCGTCGAAACGACTCTTAAAGATTTAAGGCCTTCCGCTACCTTAGGAACGGATGAAGCATAAGGTAAGGTTGCCGACCGAATGCCACACTGGACAGCTTGAAATTAAGACAGGAAAGACTCATTGGGGAATTCTTTAAAAGTCTGAGCATAGCTTCAGAGACCTAAAGCCATCGCTATGAGCCAAGACATGGACTATGATGCAAGAAGAAAGCCATTTTCAAAGGCTACGAGAAGGGCCGTCCCCGGCCAGGAGCATCCTCTGGAAGGCTCTATTAGATCCGAAAAGCGTGTAGCTATGCGTTTGCCTTCTCCATAGAGGCTCATTCTTACCACCTTCTATGCAAAGAGGCAGGCTAGCCTAAAAAGCCAGCCTAAAACCGTATGCCCCTATTTTTCGAAATATTTTTATTTCTCTTCATATTAATTAGATAAATCAAACCGCTAATAAATACCTTATTGATAGGTGCGGGTTGATAAGGGTTGAAACATCTGAAGAAAAAAATCGTGCTTTGGGATTAGTGCAAGGAATGGATCGGTACATAGGGCTGACGCTAGGTAGATACGGAGGTTTCAGAGTGATCGATTCGCTATTAGCTTTTTCAATTGTTGCATTCATACTCTTTATTAGCTTTTTAGGTCACATATTCTTTAGGAAGACTGGTTGGCCTGACCTTCTATTCCTTATCACGGTCGGCATAGTTGTAGGTCCTGTCTTAAACATTTTTTCTAAGAACGATTTCCTTTCTTTCTTACCACTCTTTTCAACATTTACCCTTCTTATGGTACTCTTCCGTGGAGGAATGGAGCTAAACATCCTTGATGTCATAGGGGGGAGCTTTCGAGCATTATTCCAAGCGAGCGCCTACTTTGCTGCTGGAATGGTGGGTACAGCCGTTTTCGTCCATTTTGTTATGGGCTGGCATTGGATTGAAAGTTTCATGCTTGGATCCATGGTTAGCCAAACTGGTGCCGTAGTGATTGTGCCATTAGCTAAAAAGATAGGAGTTCGATCAGAATCGGCAACTCTACTATCTATTGAGGCGACAATGACAAGCATATTCAACATAATTTTCTTCCATGCCTTCCTAGAAACCCGGCTTGGTGGAATTTTAAACTTAGTGGAGGCTTTAACTCTCATGGTCTTGAAATTCTCTGTTGGAATAACTGTGGGAGCGATTGTTGGTATTCTATGGCTTTGGACTCTCTTCCACATACCTATGGATGAGTTGATGTATATGGTTGCCGTTGGGATAATCCTCATGGGCTATATTATATCGGAAAGATTGGGGGGCAGTGGCTCTCTCACAGTTCTCACCCTAGGCATTATCATAGGGAATGATAAAGAAATCCTTAGAATGATTGGGAGTTCACAATCTCCCGGAATTTTCTTGGAAGTGAAGAAGTATTTGGAGCGTGTCCAGGCAGAAATCTCCCACATTCTCAGGACATTCTTCTTCGTGCTTTTAGGCATAATGTTCGATGTTAAGCAATTAAGCCTTTTCACGATATTATCTTATGAATTACCAATCATCTGCATTCTCCTAGCTATACGCTATTTAGTCACATCAGTATCAACATGGAAAACCACCATGTTCCGCGATAGATGTGCCATTACAGGTTTATGTGCACTTGGGTTAACACCAGCCCTCCTAAGTCTCATACCAATGCAATACAACCTATCTAATTCCCAATTCTACAGTATAATCGTAACAAACTTGATAATATTAACCAATGTTATAACATCCATTTCAGCTCTAAAATTCAGAAGGGGGCTAGTTAAGGGATGATTAAGGAGAATATAGCATCATTAAGAGAGCATGGTGATGCTGCCCAGGACTTCCATAAGATGACCGTGGAAGAAACAGTAAATCTTCTCAAAACGAATTTAAGCCTAGGGTTGACTCAGGATGAGGTAAACCGTAGGTTAAAAAATTATGGTTATAATGAAGTTCCGGAGAAGAAGCCCCATCCCATCATTTCCTTTGCTAAAAAGTTTTGGGGTTTAACTGCTTGGATGCTTGAGGCCATAATAATCCTCGCCATCTTCCTTGGAAAGTATACGGACTTGTATACGATTGGGGCCCTTCTCTTATTAAACTCCATAATAGGATTCGTCCAAGAACAGAAGGCTTCAAAAGCCGTTGAACTTCTAAAGAGAAGGCTTCAAGTCAATGCTAGGATTCTCAGGGAGGGTATTTGGACGACTATTCCATCAAGGGAGATTGTACCTGGCGATGTTGTTAGGGTTAGGGCTGGTGATTTTGTTCCCGCAGATATCAAGATCGCTTCAGGGGAGGTTTGGGTTGATCAGTCAGCTTTGACGGGTGAATCTATGGAAGTTGAGAGGAAAGTTGGAGACCTACTGTATTCAGGCTCCATCATATCGAGGGGGGAAGCTACTGGCATAATCGTGCTTACGGGTGTTAAAACTTTCTTTGGGAGAACAGTGCAACTCGTTCAAGTTGCACGACCAAAATTGCACATGGAGGAGGTTATCTCGAAAGTCCTTAAGTGGCTTCTAATAATAGTCGCTGTACTTCTCTGCGTAGCCATAGCCTTCTCAGCCATTAGAGGAATTAGCTTGCTCGAAATTCTACCTTTGATGCTTGTGCTATTGTTGGGCGCCGTTCCCGTTGCTCTACCGGCCATGTTCACTGTTAGCATGGCTATAGGCTCGATGGAGCTCTCCAACAAAGGTGTATTGGTAACGAGGCTCAGCGCATCGGAGGATGCTGCAAGCATGGATATTCTATGCGTTGACAAAACAGGTACAATAACGATGAATAGGCTATCCATTGCGGATGTAGCGGCTGTAGGAAGGTACTACGAGGACGACGTTATACTTTATGGAGCCCTGGCTTCCCAAGAGGCTAATCAGGATCCAATTGACCTAGCATTTCTAGATTCTGCTAGACGAAGAAAAATTTCCCTTGACAAATTTGTTCAGAAAACTTTCATACCCTTCGATCCTCAAAGGAGGAGGACGGAGGCTCTGATATCCGATGGTAATGGTTGCTCGGAGTTTATGGTTGCCAAGGGAGCTCTCAGCGTAATTGCAGGGCTATGCAATTTGGATGGCGAGAAATTAACTGAGATTAACGAGAGGGTTAAGGAATTTACCAAGAAGGGTTATCGAACGATTGCCGTTGCCAAGTCAGCTGAAGGAGGACATTTGGATCTTGTAGGATTGGCTGCGCTGTACGATCCACCTAGGCCCGATGCTAAGGAGCTTATTGAGCGGCTTAGGAACTTAGGCGTGGCTGTTAAGATGATGACAGGTGATGCGCTGCCAATAGCCAAGGAGGTTGCAAGGGAGGTCGGGCTTGGAGAACGTGTGATTAAGGCTTCTGAGCTTAAGGATCTAGTGAGGGATAACACGAAAAGAGCTGGCGAAATAGCCGAGAATAGTGGCGGTTTCGCTGAGGTCTATCCGGAGGATAAGTATGTTATCGTAAAGAGCCTCCAAGAAAGGGGCCATATTGTTGGGATGACAGGTGACGGTGTGAATGATGCGCCAGCCTTGAGGCAGGCTGAGGTAGGAATAGCCGTCGTAAATGCTACGGATGTTGCTAAAGGGTCTGCCAGCGTTGTACTAACAAGTGAAGGATTAACAAGCATTCTTAACCTAGTTAAGATTGGTAGATTAATATTTGAAAGGATAAACACCTGGATCCTAAATAAGATTACAAGAACGATACTGAAAACTGTCTTCGTTGTTTTAACTTTTCTAATGATAGGCAGATATCCCATATCATCATCAGCCATGCTTCTTATGATGTTCATGACGGACTTCATGAAGATATCCCTATCAACCGATAATGTTAGGGGATCTGATAAGCCATGCCGATGGAATATCATGGGACTTGTGAAAGTATCCATAGTTCTCGGCCTACTTATGGTTATAGAGGCGCTTAGTCTATTTTTCCTAGGGATAAAATATTTTAATATAATATATGATGAACAAACCCTTAACATGTTCAGCTTTCAAACACTACTGTTGTTCGCGATATTCTCCATACTAGTGGCTAGGGAACGGGGGCACTTCTGGCATTCCAAGCCTGGAAAAACGCTTTTAGCTGCAATAATAGGCGACCTAGTCATAGCCATTCTATTAGCATTCTTGGGCCTACCTGGCCTAAAACCTTTACCTCCAACCCTCATCCTTATAACGCTAGGCTATTCCATCGCATTCTCATTAATAATCAATGATTTTATAAAATGCATTCTTGTGAGAAAAGCCTTGCTCGAATTCTGACATTCTTCTACCCCAGAACAATGGATCAAAGTTCATCCTTCTCATAAAATTTCCCACGCCTTCCTCAGAACGATCTGCTTAACCCATTATGGGAGATGCTCCTTACGATTCCTTCTCCATCGTATAGTTCCTCAGTAAGTTTATGGGCGCTTTTCTTCGAGCTTAAACCATGAAGTCTCCTGATTGAAGCCTCTTAGCCAGAGTGTAACCGTATTTCAATGCCCTCTTCAGCATAGTAGCCGCATTAGCCCATCTTCATCCATCCGAGCTGGAAGGATAATCTTGAACCTCGTCCTTGGATCATGATCCCTGTCCTTGGAAGCCTTCACGAGAAGCTCAACCCCATCTTTGGAGGAGCCCTGAGAGTTCTCCTGATAGGTTTTCCCCTTCTTCGCTTTAAAAATTAGCGGCATAGGTATTTTTGTTGAAAGCCCAGTTTAGCCATCCTTAAGGCTTCAAAGACCTGTAATCCGTCAGTTTTATTCCCCGTCTTACAATGATCTCCTTGATCCTTGGGCTTAGGAGGCACTGCATCTCAGCAGCCCTGAGTTTTCCTACTCCACCCCTCATGACATCGGACGGCTCCGTATGGACTAGGGCTTGGGATTCTGGCGAATCGACTAAGAGATGGCTTACCAGAAGCCAAAGCCCTGGTTTAAGCTCCTCAAGCTGCTTGGCCAGAAGGGCTTCCTTCATCCAAGGCGGGTCCGAGTAGACTCCACGCATACGTTTTTCCCCGGAATAGCCTGAGATCGGAAGCCCCTCGTCTGCGGCTATCCTCCGGACAACATCCAAATACTTTGGATCCTTATCGCCCAGGATATAGTGCATGTCTATGTAGCTCAGCTCGACTCCCCATTTCCTAAGAAGGGCGATCTGGGCACGGAACTCCTCCTCAAGCTCTCCATAATCTGGATTTAGGGCATAGAACTCCTTGGGGGATTGGGGAAGGAAACCATTCTTGTCCACGAGCGAAGGAACCTTATCATATGGAAGGACTGGCCTCCAGCGGTAGCCACGCCATTCGCCGATCGTTGCCAAGTGGACACCTATGCACCAGTTGCGGTGCTCAACGGCAAGCTTTGCGGCCGCCTCCGCCCATGGTGCCACGGCAAGGATGGCCGCACAGGTGAGGATGCCCTCCTCGAAGCATCTCTCCACGGCTAAGAGGTTCGAATAGGTCATGCCCATATCGTCGCCGCGTACGATTAACCGAATTTCTTCAGACAATTTGATCACAAATTAATCTTAAGGCTCAATTCTATAAACTTTATGTAATTCCTTCATAGTTAAAGGTTCCTCTATCAGAAGCCTTATCTCAGCTCGTTTAGAGCTCATCCTTGGTGAGAAAAGAAATCTTCGTAGAAATTACAGGTTTGTTTCTTGTTTCTAGCCATTCTACAATGTTCTTCTATCGATGAGATTCCTCCATAACCTTTTGATAAATAATCACCTAACCCATCCGCCCTATAAATTGTTTTTAAAGCTTATATAAGTAATATCAAGCTCTTATCACCTCACTAATCTAAGCTTTCCCTCGGAGGAGCCCCTTTGAAAAAGAAAAGCTGGCTGCTCTTCGCCTTAATGGTCATCATATGGGGCTTCAATTGGGTTGTCATGAAGGTTGGGCTAAGGTTCGTAGGTCCTCTAAACCTCGTTATGCAGAGGCTTATGTTAGCCTCCATGGTCTTTTTACCCATTCTTCTCTTGAGGCGAAGGATTCTTCCAAGGGATAGGCTTACTTGGTTTAAGCTTGTTATTCTAAGCCTCATAAATGCCGCTAGCATGATTTGCACGAACATCGGCTTGGTTGCTGAGGCCTCGGGCTTAAGCTCGCTTCTAACCTATACCCAACCCCTCTTCGTCTTCTGCTTGGCTGTACCCTTCTTGGGCGAAGAAGTCAGCATAACCAGAATGCTGGGCGTTTTCACAGGCTTTATGGGAATGGTCGTGCTGTATGCAGGGAGGCTCCGATACCAAAAGGGCCTTTCAGTCTCCTTCCTCCTATTAATCCTTGGAGCCCTCTTCTGGGCCATCGCAACAGTCTACTATAAGAAGTCTTTAAATTATGTGGATCCCGCCATCGTTAACATCGTCCAATTTCCCATAGGGGCCCTTTTCCTTCTGCCTGCCGCATCAGGTTTAGAGGGGCTTACCTTCAGCATCGATGGATCTTACATTTTATACCTTTTATACATGTCAGTCCTTGCATCCGCTGTTGGATCAACGATATGGTTCATCCTTCTGAGGAACGAGGATGCGACAGTCCTTTCCACATCAAGCCTTGCTGTTCCCGCCATAGCCCTCATTTTCGGCGGGATCTTCCTAGGAGAAAAGATTGAAAACATTTCTTTTCTTGGCCTCATTCTGATATTTATAGGAACATACCTCGTGAATAGATCCCCAAAAAAGTTGGAAATCAGCAGAAGTCTTAAAACCTAGAAGAGCCCAGGACAGAAACGCCCAAGAACCTTGGCAAAACACGATCAACTTTCTTAAGATGATGAATAAGGAAGGAAGTAAGTAAGTAAGGAAGGAAAGCCTTACTTAGGATAGGATACGGATAGGCTCTTAGGCATAGGAAGCCCTCAGGACAGCCATCGCTTTTCATGGATTGCGGTATCCAGCTAACGAAGAAAAAGTTAATAAAACGGAACAAAATTAGTCTAGAATCACGAGCGGCTGTGGTCTAGTCTGGTCTAGGATGGGAGCCCTCCAAGCTTCCGATCGCGGGTTCGAATCCCGCCAGCCGCATCATAGCGTCTCCTTTAAAATCTATCCAAAAGAAGCTTCTAGGGATTAAGCTCCTTGTTTATTTTTATTTTATGTGGCTTCTCCCTATGTCGTCTCGATCCTCAAGAGATAATGGTTCGATATGGAGGCTGCTAATTGAAGGTTGGCGGGATTGGATATGGCTGAGAACAAGTCATAGAGTAAGGCGTAAAAGGCTTTTATGCCCTTGTAGGTTTTGTTCAAGGATAGATTGAATATGGTGATGGAAGACTTAGCTGATTATGCCTTAAAATACGCCATGGATAAAGGCGTTGAGTATGCGGAAGTAAGGGCCCAGAAGCAAGTCAAAGAAACGCTAATACTGCGAAGTGGCATTTTGGAGGCCTATTCATGGTCCGTTGACAGCGGCTTTTGTACGCGTGTCATAGCCAAAGGCGGCCTAGGGTTCGCATCGACTAACAAAGGGACAAAGGAAGAAGCCCGAGAAATAGTTGATTTAGCCATTAAGTACGCAAAGGCTTCAGAAAGAAGGGATAAGCTGGTTTTTGCGAAAGAAAAAAGCATTGAAGCGAAATGGTCCGTAGGACAAAAGAAGAAATTGGAAGATGTATCGCCTGAGGAAAAGATAGAAAAATTCTCCGAAATCAATAAGGCTCTGGCCTCTTGCGGCATCAATATCGCGGCGAACATGCTTTCCTGCGACGTAGATCTAATATCAAAGTATTACGTGAACTCTGAAGGTTCAAAAATTAGCTCCTTCATACCAAGGATAGGGGCTTACTCCTTCATTACCGTGGTTGAGGAAGGGAAAACTGAGCAGGCATATCAGCAGTTTGGCTATAGCGGCGGGTGGGAAGCCCTCGAAGAATGGAAAATGGAAGAAAGAATCCTTCACGATGCGAAGGTTCTCAAAGAAGTCATATTGAAGGGAAAGGCAGTAAAGCCAGGAACGATGGATCTGGTCTGCGGTCCGAGTGTAGCTGGTATAGCTGCCCATGAATCCTGTGGGCATCCCATGGAGGCCGACAGGATTCTTGGACGTGAAATGAGCCAGGCCGGCAGGTCCTTTATTTATGAGGGGGGACCTTACTGGATTGGCACCAGAATCGGAAGCGAAGCTGTTACCATCGTTGATGACCCAACCATAGAGAACAGTTATGGCTATTATGCCTATGATGATGAAGGCGTAAGGGCTAGGAGGCGATACTTATACAAGGAAGGCATCATCAACGAATTCCTTCACAACAGGGAGAGCGCCGCAAAACTTGGAACGAGAAGCAATGGCTCCTCAAGGTCGGCTAACTATGATAGAGAGGCGATTGTTCGGATGGCAAACACCTTCGTCCTTCCTGGCGACTATTCGGAGGATGAGCTTATCGAAGACGTAAAATATGGAGTTTTAATGAAGTCCTTCACTGAATGGAACATCGATGACAAGCGCTTCAATCAGCGGTATGTGGGAAGGGAAGCGTATCTCATAGAAAATGGCGAACTGAAACACCCCTTGGCGAAGCCGGTTATCGAAACCACCACAGAAAAGTTTTGGAAAGCCGTGGATGCTGTTTCAAAAAACCTTGAGTTTGAAGCGGCAACTTGCGGTAAGGGTGACCCAGCCCAGGGCATCCCAGTGTTTACTGGAGGGCCTTCCATAAGGCTTCGGGGGGTTTACATAAAATGACCGATGCCCTCGATAAGACGGAGGAGATTGTTAAGAAAGCTAAGGGGCTTGGGGCGGATGAAGCTTTAGCAAAAACTACCTTTGGCAGGTATAGGCAGGTGCGCTTCAGCAACAATCAGGTTGACGTTACTCTAGCTTGGAACGATTATGTTACTGATGTGGCTCTAGCCTGGAAAAAACGGGTTGTGATGACGCAGATCCATAATTTTGAGGATGTCGAAGGAGCAGTCAAAAGGCTGATGGACCTGTCGAAAATTTCCCAGGAAAATCCCACCTTCGGAGGTTTTGTTAAGGGCAAGTTCAAGTATGCAGAATGCAAGGCCGATGAGAAACTTCGGGAGCCTGGAAGCCTTACGGATTATGTTTTCGAGGCAATAGGGGCTGCGGAAAAAGAGGCAGGATCGAGAATCGAGAGCGGTGGGATCCTTTTCACAAAGTTCGAGGACGTATACCTGGCTTCTTCTGAAGGGCCCTTAGGCGTTGATAGCCGTTCTGCCATCGAGCTTTCCATAAGGGTTTTTTCCGAAAGGGAAGCCTCTGGACACGCTGTAGAGTGCAGTTCTGCGTTGAAGAATTTTAAGCCTGAAAGGGCTGGGGGAAAGGCTGGCGAAATTGCCCGTTTGGCTAGGGGTCCAAAGGTTGGGGAAGAAGGCGTCTATGACGTGGTTTTAGATCCTTTGATCATGGGCTCCTTCCTTGCCACATGGGCTTCCATGGCTTCGGCCTTCTATGTCATGGTTAGGATGTCGGTCTTTGCTGAGAAGATCGGGCAAAGGGTGGCTCCTGAGATCGTTACTTTGAAAGACCATGCTGCTCAGTATTCTTTGGCTAACCGAGTTTTTGATGATGAAGGAGCGCCCGTTAGGGAAAACGTGATCATTGACCATGGAATTCTAAAAACTTACTTGCACAATAACTCTACAGCCAAACTTTTCAAGACGGAGACAACTGGTAATGCGGGCTTGGTTGTTCCAACACCTTGGAATGTTGAAATGGAGCCTGGCGATGCGGAAGTTGAAGAACTCTTTGAAGGACTGAAACATGGATTATACTTGACGAACACATGGTATACCCGCTTCCAGAACTATGCGAAAGGCGATTTTTCAACGATTCCAAGGGACGGCATATTCCTCGTCGATAAAGGAGAAATCAAAGAGTCTTGGAAGGATATACGCATAAGCGACAATATACTTAGCATGCTAAGCAATGTGGCAGCCATTTCGAAGGAGAGGCAGCATGTCCACTGGTGGGGGGAGGCAGAACCACCATCATTGGCCCCATACGTCCTCATAAAAAACGTGCACGTAACAAAATCGAGATGAAGGCACATAACTTTCTTGGAGCGTAAAGGCTTTGAAGCCCTGGATGTTCCTTGGGAGGATAGAGGTTTTTGAGACCGAAGGAACCGAAAGGGTTCTTGAGAGGCTTTCAGGGGCGGGCATACAGGACATAGTGATAGGGGATCTCTTTTTCGGAAAAAGCCCTGCCTTTTCCCCAAACCTAAGCCTGTACAGGGATACGAAGGTCAGGCCTCCCGAAATGCCTAAAAGCCTCGAGTCAAAAGCCCGATACCTCTTCGAGGCAATAAGGGAAGCGAAGCAAAGGGGCTTTCGCTTATACCTCCACGACTGGGGCCAGAACCTTTCGAGCGGCTACATGCCCCCAGCCATCACGCGCCAGGTTTCCCTTATTCCCGGAGCCTTGCTTACGGACTGCTTCAACGATCCCGAAGCCCTCAAATACTTCGATGCCAGGACAAAGGATGCCTACGAGCACTTCCCGGAGATCGATGGCTTCATTCTAGATGGACCGGAGTGGGGCTATGAGCTGGACCACTCCAAATGGAACGGTATCTTCAAGTGCTTCTGCCAGAGCTGTCGAGCGAAGGCCGAAGAGCTCGGCTACGACTTTGAAGCCATAAGGGAGGCTGCCTCCAGGCTCCTTGAGAGGCTTCATGGGCTTAATCCGGAAGAAGTAAGGCTCCTCATCGAAGCCCAGAGGGGCATCCTGGATGCCCTGGATTCAGCCCTAGCAGAGCCCGGCATCCTGGAATGGCTTAGCTTCAGGACGGACTGCATAACGGATTACATAAGGCATGCCCACGAGACCATCAAGGGAATCGATAAACGCCTTTCGCTAGCCATAGGACCTAGGCTTCCGGCCTTCGCCCCCCTCACGGGCTATAACATGCGAAGGCTCTCGGGCTTCACGGACTTTCAGGCTCCGAAGCTATACTTCTGGCTTCATGGAATCGATGGCCTGAAGGGAACGATTTACAGGTATGTGGAGACCTTGACAAGATGGAATCCCCGCCTACCTGAGACCTTAGCCTTAGAGCTCTTTCAGACCTTTTTCGGCTTAAGGATTCCTGGGCTTAAGAGCCTTGAGGACCTCTACAAACCCCTTCCTGAAGCATTCTTCAAAGAAACGGTTCCAAGGGAAATAGGAAAAATGGTCCATCGTATCGGAAGCCTTGAGAAGATTCGTCCATGGGTTGGGCTTCATCATGGAGGCGTAAGGATGACGGGCGAAGAGCTTAAGGCCCTTCTGGAAGCCATGAAGGCATCGGGTCTTGAATCCTTCATATACTGGCACTATGGCGATTTGACAGAGGAAGAATGGCACCTTCTAAAGGTAATCGCGGGAAGATGAAAGGACGGATCCATTAATAGGCGCTCCTTTCGTTTCGTTTCCTTTCTTTTCCTTTTCTTTTCTTTTCTTTCGTTTTTTGTTTTTCCCTTCTTCCTTTACCCTTCCTTGCTTGCTCTTTCTTGTATTCTATCTTATTCTATCCTAACCTTCACTCCTCCTTCACCATGGCATCTCTTGAGTCCCCATCTCTACGGCTTTATAATCCATCTGTGCTTCAACCCTAAGCTTTCTCCACCAGTTTCGAAATGTGATAAAAGCATGCGCAAGATGTGGGATATGCTACTAAAGGCTACTATCAGGGCCTTCATACGACACCCTTCCGAATTCATAAAAAAGGGATTTAAGGAAGCCCACGGATCGAAATCCATGTCATATGACCTGAAAGCCTTATGATGGACTCTTGGACGAGTAAAGGAAAAGAACCTTAGGATTCAAAGACCCTACCTAGGGGCGAACCCTCCAACCACCGATTAAGGAAAAAGGCTTAAGCATATGGCCAGAAGAAACGAAGGTTAAAAGCAAAGTATGTCGTGAAGCGAATCTAAGCATCCAGAGGTTTTTCGATTTGGCCTTCCGTGAAGAGAAGTTCCTTCTAATCCCTGGACCTACCGAGCTATCCCCGAGCGTAATTAGGGCAATGGGCCATCCTATCATCGCCCATTACATGGATCAATGGATGGCAGTTTACAACGAAACCATAGACATGCTAAAGCGAGTTCTCCAAACGAAGAACGATGTTTTTGTCATTACTGGTTCGGGAACAGCCTCCCTCGAAGCTGCTGTATGCAGCATCGTTGAGCCGGGGGATAAGGTCCTTGTAGACCATCCGATATTCGGAGACCTTGTGAAGGCCCATGGGGGCATCCCTATCGAGATCCCCGTAAAATTCGGAGATCATATCGATCCAAGCGATGTGGAAAGGAGGCTGGAGCAAGAGAAGGATGTAAAGGCTGTAGCCATAATTCACAACAACACCTTCAGCGCTGTGACGAACCCTATCCATGAAATAGGGAAGGTCGTCTACGATTTCGGCCCTCTCTTCATCATCGATGCCATTTCCTCCCTAGGCGGGATCGAGATAAAGACAGATGAATGGCATGTGGACATCGTTTGCTCAGCAGGACAGAAGGCCCTTGCCATCCCACCCGGCATTGCCCCCACATCGGTGAGTGCCAAGGCTTGGGAGGTCATGGAAAAAAGGAAGGAGCCCATACACTCCAAGTATCTAAACCTCCTCGAGTACAAGAATCCTCCTATCGATCGGGAGAGGAAGTGGCATCCGACGCCTTTTACTCCCTCAACGGTCCTCTTCAGGGCCCTATGGCAGTCTCTGAAGGACTTGCTCCAAGAAGGCATGGAGAACGTTTATCGAAGGCATGCGATAGCCGCGGAAGCGGCTAGAGAAGGCTTCAAAGCCATGGGACTTGAACTCCTCGTCAAGGACGAAAGGTATGCCTCGAACACAGTAACAGCGGTTCTATGGCCCCATGGATACGATCACGCAAGATTTTGGCGAATCCTGTACGATGAGTTCAATATCATGATTGGGAATCCACCGGAGCATCAGCCCATGCCAGATAGGAAAATCTTCAGGATGGCCCACATGGGCAATACGGCTACTCCCGAATGCATCCTCATGGGTCTTTCCTATATTGAGAGGGCGTTGAACATGGTTAACTTTAATACCAAGGGTGGCGAAGGGGTGGCGGCCGCCCAAAGGGTTTTTCTCCATAAAGGTTTAAAGGTTAGAGGAAGCCCTTAGCCTTATTTTTAAGGATTCAATCAAGAGTCCGAAACGAATTGTATGGAATTGACTATTCACAATTTAATCCATAGGATTCTACTTTCCCAAGGGTAACTTCCTATGGAGGCTGATATGCTTGGCTGTAGGATCCGGGAGTTCATTCTTGTCTTAGTTCTGTATTGGGGATTTGCAAACATGGCTGGGAATCCATAAAGCCTTCTCCAGGGTTTATGGTTTCGATGGGCTTCCGGGGCTAAACCCAATGGAGGAAGGCTGGGAGTGGATGGGGACTATGTTGAAGCATGTATCATCTACCAGAGCTTCGTCGAGATGAAGAAGGCCTTTACGAAAGCCTAAGAATAGGGAGGTTTCAAGCTAAACAAAAAATACTTATGTCTTCCGCAATAGTCTCCCATTTGCCCATACCCCTTATAGCTTTACATTCATATCCAAGTAGCGAGATGAAAGCATGGGGGAAGCTATAAAGCCGACGTACGGATGGGGTTTTAGGACATGAAGTGGGTTATCACGGCAGCATGGCCCTATGTCAACACCACACCTCACCTTGGAACTTTCCTTCAGCTGCTTACTGGCGATGTCATAGCCCGATACAGAAGACTGAAAGGCGATAAGGTCCTATACGTTTCGGGCTCCGATGCCCATGGTACTCCTATCCTAGTCGCCGCCGAGAAGGAAGGCTTAACCCCTGAAGAGGTTGCCTTCAAACATCATAATGAGTGTTTGAGACTCATCAGAGAATGGAATATACAGTTCGATAACTATACGATCACCCACAATCCAACCCATTTCAAATTCTGCCAGGATTTCTATCGTCGCCTATATGAAAAGGGCTATATCTACCCAGAAAAGAGCCTTCAAACTTACTGTGAGCGGGAAGGGCGCTTTCTTCCAGATCGGTTTGTCGAAGGTACTTGTCCCTATTGCGGTTCTCCAGGAGCCAGAGGCGATCAATGCACAAACCCGGCCTGCGAGAGGCTCCTTACGCCTACAGAACTCATAAATCCCTACTGCGTAACCTGCAAGAGCGTCCCGATTTTAAAGGAAACAATCCATTGGTACTTCGATCTTCCAAGGTTTACGGAAAGGCTTAGGGAGTATCTGAAGGCAAACAAACACTCGACAGAATCCGCCAAGGAATTCTGCCTACAGATGCTGGAGGAGGGCTTAAAGCCTAGGCCTGTAACCAGGGATCTGAAATGGGGAATTCCTGCAGAAGCGGCCTTCGATGGAGCCAAGGACAAGGTCCTTTATGTCTGGGCCGAGGCTGTTTTAGGGTATATCAGTGCCACTGTTGAATGGGCAGAGAAGCAAGGGAATCCGGAAGCCTGGAAGGACTTTTGGCTCGATCCTGAGACGCGAACGGTCTTCTGTATCGGGAAGGACAATACGATCTTCCATCTCATCATCTTTCCAGCCTTGCTGATGGCCTCAGAAGAGCCCTATGTTCTCCCTTACGCCGTAACGGTTACAGAGTTCCTTATGTACGAAAACCAGCCCTTCTCGAAATCTAAGGGCATTGGAATATGGGCTGACGAGGCCATTAAGCTTGCTCCCGCAGACTATTGGCGCTTTATTCTTATCTTGAACAGACCCGAAACGAGGGATACGAACTTCACTTGGGAGGACTTTGCTGAGCGCGTGAACGGAGAGCTGAACGACAACCTTGGAAACTTCATCCATAGGACCCTCACCTTCATCCATCGATACTTCGATGGGCGGATCCCGGAGCCAGGTCCCTTGACTCCAGAGGACAAGGAAGTCCTCGAAGCCATAGCCTTTACAGCCCATATGGAGGAAAAGCTTCTCGATAGCTTCAGGCTCAAGGATGCCCTTGAAGCCGTCCTATCCCTTAGCAGGAAGGGAAATGCTTACCTATCCCTGAGGGAGCCTTGGCATCTCGTGAAGACCGACAGGGCTGCCGCCGCTACAGTCCTTTACGTTTCATCCCAGATCGTCAAGGCTTTGGCAATCCTCCTAGCACCCTTCATGCCAGAAACATCTGAGAAGATATGGAAAAGCCTTAATCTTTCTGTAAGCCTTTATGAGGCCGGTTTCAGTGCAGCCGATAAGATGACCCTTCCTTCCGGGTTGATGATCGAAAGGCCAGAACCCCTCTTCACAAAGGTAAATGCCAAAGAGCTTTCCCAACGCTTAAAGATGATCCGAATGCAGAGGGCTTAAGACAATATAGCTTATTCGCTTTAATAGATCCTTTCTTGGCTCTTTTTCTTGAAATCTTTACATATTTGATCAAGCATTAAATAAAATAAAATAAAATAATCGCAGAATTTCTACTATCATTTCCGATATACCTTAATTTAATTGTTATCTTCACTTCTCTTAGTGGGGCTATATACTCCTTCCTAAACCTTTATACTATCCGATCTATCATCTCATAGAAGTTAAGGTATCGAAGGAATGAGCTGGCTCCATCGATTTGCAAGCTCATCTCGCATGGGTCTGTAGACCTTCTCGTAGAAAGACTTCTGGGATAGAAGTACATCCCTATCGAATCGTTGGACCAATTGGATGGCTTCTTCCCAAGCCCTTCGAAAAGCTCCTCCGAAACGGGCTGCGATCTGTTCCTCAAAATCCTCCACAGTTTGGGGCTTTCCGCCGATTGTGAAGTACATACGTCCATCAATAACCGTTTTATAGGCAGCCTCATCACCAAGGTAGTAGAGATCTCGCTCTTCTGAGATAGGCTTCGTCCTTATGGATTCAAAACTTCTTCTGGGCGGAAGAGATCCCTTAAAGCCCCTTTTAGCAGCCGCATAGAAAATGGCCCTGTTTAAACCCCAGCTTAAGGCAAGGTCGGGAGGCAAACCTAGAACGAAGGCCCTTGCCGCTTGGAGGATCGCCATGACTTGAAATCGGCCGATAGACAAAGAAACACCTGTTCCAAACGGTTTTTCAGCTACCTTGATGCCTCTCTTCGCATTCTTTGCACAGCGTGAAATCGATCAAAGGAGGCTGGTCCTAAGGTGCGATTTTCGATGCCTGCTCTCCGCGCATCCCCCAGTTTGTCTTCGGGATGTCGTGGATTATGATATTGAGGTGCTCAGCCTTTATTCCAATCTCTTCGAAGGCCTTGGTTATCCCTTTTATCAGCTTCTCTTTCTGTTCCTCCGTCCTTCCCGCCCACATTTCGATGATGACTACGGGCATATTCCTTTACCCCACTTTTTTTGGGTATTAATCTTTCTTATCGGCTAATTTAAGATTTGGGGTGCGATTCGGCCGTATTAGAAAACGATTTTTACTTTACTTTCTCTTTCGGAAAAGCATGGCATTATAGAAATACGTCACATAGTCGAAGCTGGCTTGAATAACCGCCAGCCTCTCGATGGTTTGAGTATTCGATGAGTGGAAGCCGTCCTTTGGACCTGACCCTATCCCCCTTCTTGTCCTAAAGCGTGTTCGGATTAAGGTTAGAAAAGCCATCACCGAAGGAGAAAAAGGGAGGATAATTTTCTCGATTTTTCAGTTTTGTCAATCCTTAGTATCGGTAGGAGGTAGAAATTTGGCGGCTCCTATCATAGCATAGAATAGAATGAATAGAGGTTCAAGCTAGGTTATCGAGACCCAGGCTCCTTGCGTAGCTTAGAGCTTCCTGGTATTCCTCAGCCGAAAGGGGACGCCGCAATTCCTTTCGCTCGAAGGCTCTCCAATGGGGGCGATATTGATCCATAATGTTTACCCTCACCCATGGGCCAAGGTTTTTTGCAATCCATTCAAGGATGGGCTTTGCACAGCAGTCGATATGTTCTGGCAAAAGGAGGATTCGTATAATAAGTTCGCCAGAATCGAGGGCTGAAAGGTGGTTTCTCTGACAGGCTTCAACGTATCTAGGGGCTGAGGAAATGGCTTCTGCACAAAGGTTGTTACCGTACTTGAAATCGAGGAGATAGACGTCTATGAAGCCCTTTAAGAGGCGGGATGTTTCAAGACTGTAGTAGCTATTGCTATTCCAAACTGTAGGAACGTTTATATCCACATACCTAAAGGCTTCGATCCAAGAATGGAGCCATGGTGTTGGAGATCCTCCAACCATGTTAATGTTCCTGGCATCGGACTTCCGTAAGGATTCGACAAGTTTTGCGAGCTTTCTTGGAGGAAGGGGCTCCCCGGCCTCGAACCTTTGTGATATGGTCCAGTTCTGGCAGTGGATGCAGGTAAGGTTACAGCCTATGCTGAAAATCGTCCCGCTTGGGACAAGTTCCGGCTCCTCCCCAAGGTGGTGGAAAGCCGAGGAAAGAAGGAAAGTGGACCCACATTGGCAAAAGCCCAATTCGCCCCTTAATCGATTAACCATGCAACGTCTTTCGCAAAAATGACAGCTTTGAAGGATTCGATGGGCTATCTCGGCCTTCAGGTCCAAAAAAGAGCACTGGGGCTTGGGAAGATCCTCCAGCCTTAGCCTTCCGGAGTCCAGTAGCTTCTCGGTTTCGAAGTATTTCTTCGTAGCCTCCTCATGGAGCCGCCAGAGCTCTTCTAGATCCTCATCCCCGTTAAAGGTAGCCTCTATACGTTTTGCGATCATAAATTTCGCCCACTTCTTGTCCTGAAAAACATCAAAATACCTTCCCAAAGCCCTCACTGTCTTCGCATCTTTTAGGATCCTCAATGCATCAGGGCGGGTAAGGAACCAAGTCATCCCTAGCTCAAGGGAATAAACTAACAAAATCCCTTCAATAAGGTTTTCCATTCTAGGAAGGGTTCTGAAATTGGAGCCATAAAGTTAATTCCGAAAGTTCACGTCGTTTATGAGCCGCGCATTCTTCCGTGGAGTGCATGAGCTGCACTTCTTCCGTTATCGATTCTAGAGGTCGAAGGATGCTAGATGATGCATAAGGAGCCTAAACGACACAAACCTTCGGACTGGCCTTAACTAAACAGGAATTATCCCCCAGTTCCCGAATAGATCCAAGGATTAGTCTAAAGGAAGATTTTCGGCTATTTTCGCACAGCATCATGAAAAATACCGGATCCGGAAGGATTAGGATTCCCTCATTCTTTTTTGATCCTCTGATTCCAAGAGGGAAACATAGTGGGCTAGGCATCCCTTCAGGGTCTTTTTTGGGGGCTTCCATAAGGCTAGGCGCCTTTTCACCTCTTCTTCCGGAACCTTCAGGTCCAGAAGCCTTCGAGGTATATCGATCGATATTAAGTCTCCATCCTTCACGGCGGCAATAGGTCCTCCCTCGGCAGCCTCTGGCGCTACATGTCCAATGCATAATCCCCTCGAAGCTCCTGAGAATCTTCCATCTGTGATGAGGGCCACAGATTCGATCAATCCCCTTCCCACCATGGCGGAGGTGGGGCTCAGCATTTCCCTCATGCCAGGGCCACCCTTAGGGCCCTCATACCTGATAACGATGGCATCTCCTTCCTCTACTTTCCCGTCTAAAATAGCCTTCATGGCATCTTCTTCGCAATCGAAGACCTTGGCTGGGCCTTCGAAGACCTTTATCCTCTCAGGGACTCCAGCCGCCTTTACCAAGGAGCCCTTGGGGGCGAGGGAGCCCTTAAGAACGGCCATCCCTCCCTGAGGATGAAGGGGCTTTGACAGGGGGCGTATAACCTCGGGATTTAAGACCCTTGCATTCGAAATGTTCTCGCCGACTGTCTTACCTGTTACTGTTAAGGCATCCAAATGGAGGAGGCTTGAAACCTCCTTCATAATCGCAGGAACGCCTCCAGCCTTGTCAAGGTCCTCCATATCATATTTCCCTCCAACCCCTATGAGGTCGCATAGATGGGGTACTCTCCGGCTTATTTCATCGAAGAGTTCTATGGGAAGGTCTATGCCCAGTTCCTTGGCGATGGCTGGCAGATGAAGGGCCGTGTTTGTAGATCCGCCCAGGGCTAGGTCTACGCATATTGCGTTTTCGAAGGCTTCAAAGGTCATGATGTCAGAGGGCTTCAAATCCTTTTGGACGAGTCGGACAATTTCCCTTCCAGCCCTTCTGGCAACAACGATTCTTCTTGCCTCTGGGGCTGGAATCGTAGCACTTCCAGGAAGGGACATTCCGAGAGCCTCGGAAAGGCATGCCATGGTATTGGCTGTAAAGATGCCGTTGCAGGAGCCGCAGGTCGGAAAGGCGCAATCTTCTAGGGCTTTAAGCTCTTCAAGGGTAATGAAACCTCGACTTGCTCTTCCTACACCTTCTGTTACGGAGGCTATACCAACCTTCATACCCCTATATGTTCCTGAGGGCATGGGGCCTCCAGTCACGACGATTGAGGGTATGTTCAACCTTGCGGCGGCCATTAGCATTCCGGGCGTAATTTTGTCGCAGTTTGTCAGGAGAAGGAGGCCATCGAGCTGATGGGCCTGGGCCATGATTTCTACGGAATCTGCTATGATTTCCCTTGATGGAAGCGAATAGCGCATGCCCTCATGCCCCATGGCTATTCCATCGCAGACGGCGATGGTGTTAAACTCAAAGGGCGCGCCTCCAGCTTCTCGAATACCCTCCTTCGCTGCCTCGGCTAGGGCTCTCAAATGTACATGCCCTGGAACGATGTTTGTATAGCTATTGGCAATTCCTATGAAGGGCTTCTCCAGATCCTCATCTGAGATACCGAGGGCCTTCAGAAGGCCCCTGTGGGAAGCTCTCTCGATCCCCCTCTTTACCTTCTCGCTCCTCAATTCCCTCACGACGACTTATCATAAAACAGTCCCTTAAAGACATTATGGATCTGATATAAGCTCCTCAAAGAATTCTTTACGGACCATTCTGGATTTTTAAGAATCGCTTACCTGCAGTTTTGAAAGCCTCAAAAATCGATGGTTCCTGGAAGGGATCACCAGGTTTCTTAGTTCCCTTCTTAAAGAAGTATAGAAGTGAATATTTTAAGGATCTCAAGAAGGCTCGTCTAAGCGCAGAGATGTAGAACTATGGTAATGAAGGAGAGAGGGAGGGAGGGGTAGGTTCTGAATGCCTCCCCGAAAGGGCTCGGAAAAGACCAATAGAAAAGGGATTCGTATACCAAAAATCGTATTTTTTTCTCGCTCTTAATCAGGGAGTTTGTTGGTGGGCATAGGGTTGATTTCTCACCTCGCCTGATCCTATTCTATGCTGGAAGAGCTTCTGAACCTCTTCTCATGCGAGGCATCGGCCGCCAGGCTTC